>Ga0325400_1007926_pt1 | contig 10169 bp, 7 predicted proteins | sample PopdelMetagenome_2_FD_205662 | JGI IMG/M metagenome (GOLD analysis project Ga0325400, IMG submission 205662) | Populus deltoides microbial communities from Bellville, Georgia, United States - Xylem-PdKOR-R1 | ecosystem: Host-associated > Plants > Phyllosphere > Stem > Wood/Secondary xylem...
TCATATCTCTTGAAGCTATGATATTTAAGTCGTCTTTTGTATGTATAATAATTCATAATTTGCATATTGAGATCATAAAATAAATTTGAGCAAGTAATGAACAATGCAAATTTCAAGTTGATTTATATAAATATAATGATGCACTATTGAAGATTATTTTAAAATGCGAATTATACATTAATGGTGCCCTTCATAAACCAATAAAAAATAGCAAAAAATAGTATTAGACCATGCAAACTATTACAAATAATTGAATCATATAATTATATCATTAAATTCTCATCAAAATTTGATATTAACTCTACTTTTGACAAGAAAAATTTTGTTATATATAAAACATAATAGCATATTCATGATGATCTTTTTAAAACTCATGTCTTATTATCTTTATCATTACATAAAATTAACATATTAATGCTACTTTAAATACATAAATTTTTTTTTACTAGAAATGATAAAGTTCACATTTAGTGAATCCTAATTCATAAGCTACATGAAGAAATTCAAGTAAATCCTAATTCAATAAGCTACATGAACAAATTCAAGTAAATCAAATTCATAAGCTACATGACCAAATTCAAATTGTACTTGAATTGCGTGAGAACCATCGCAATAACTTAATCCTAATATTTGAAAATATTATCAAAGCCGGGATTGGGTTTCTTTAAACCCAAGAGAGGTCACCAAGACTCGTAATTACCACAACCATGTACTCTTTCAAGCACAGGTTGTTGGATTTTATTTAATTTTATTATTGAAATTTAGTTAATATTCCTTTGTTGGACTTTTATTACTTGGTGGGTTTCAGCCAAATTTAATTATGATCAGAGTTTTACTATTTATTTGTAATTTTTAACGTTATGATCATAGTATAGTGAATTGATAAAAATATTACCGACTTTTAGTTTTCCAACCCCCATTTCTCCTCCTTCTTCGACCCCTTTCTTCTAATTCTAAGCTTTTCTACTTTTATTTTACTTCTCTTCCTGCGTCATATGTCATAAGAGTCGGATGAAAAGGAAAGGAAAATAGCATCAAAATTGAAATCTCAAGCAGCAGTTTCAACATTATCTTGATGGCAGAAGACAGGCAACAATTTATTAACAATATCACCATGGATGACAATCCACTCCTTAAATTGTACGATTTAAAATCGTATTCTAATATTACCAGAACAAGTCTCAATTTTCTCAAACCTGCAACCAAAAAGATACAGCAGGCACTTTGCCAGGCAGAAACTTCCAGCAATAGAAGCTCCAAAATTACTGCACATCATTGTAATCTTTAGTCCCAAAGTTCTTGCACCAGAGTTGTGATGGAATTGGGCGAACAGGATGGTGTGGCCGTTGCTGCAGTAAAACTATCATTTTAGGCATTTAAGCGAAACCAAATTATGAATTCCAAACCAAACATAAATTAGACAAGCAAGTGCTTGCAACGTCTCTTATTAGCTCCCTACTATGCTAAGTTACTAATGGAGAATCGGACTGATGCTAGAAAAGCTCGGCATATAATGTCTATATCATACTCATCCATTAACATATAATTACTAAATGAAGTGAGTACAATATGAGACCAAAGAAGGAAACGCAAAAAAAATCATCAGTTTCATGTCCATTTGATAGGGAGAGATCTCCATAACAGTCATGTTGCAGTCTCTCAGGAGAAACCCAGGAATGGCCTACCATTTCATATCAGCATATACAGCAACCTCTGTACTATCTCATGAGTCACGGCATTCCAAGAATGGATCAATATTCAATCAATTCACACAGCATGTCTCAGGGACCACTTGATTCCTCTCACCTTTAAGGAGTGAGATCAAAAAGACACCCCAGGGAGGGATATCGCACTCGCTAAGATTGATAAAAACAAGTACATAGTTCAAAAAATAGCTCAGGAATCTATAGGCTATTTCTAAATGTCAAAGGAGCAACACGGACAATAGAACTGGATGTAGTGATTATTAAATTAGGAACAATGAGACAGACAAAATTTGACCACTTGAAAAGTTAAACACCTGGGTTTTAAAAAGGAAAAGCATGAGACAAACAGAACGGCTTAGTAGAGATTTTACCAAACACTCAACTCCACCAGAGTCCAAGACTAAACAAGACTTCAATCATAAAAAAATATTTTCCTTTGATATAAAAGAAATGTATACATTCCTTTGTTAGAACAGTGCTTGTGTGATCTGAAATATGATTTGGACAATAACGTCCTGGTCACCAAAAAATCAAGAAGAAACACATTTGGCTTGAGAAAGCTGAAATGATCATCTACGCTAGTAATGTTAGAAACTAGTGAGATGTTATCAATTTGAACCTCTGTCATTAGCAAGAAGGGCCACTGGAAGTTTGAGCAACAGCAGTTTGTAACACGTGCAAATGTTCAAGGATAATGGAAAATGGAGCAACAAATTGAGTTACAGTGGCAGTTGCTGAAGGACTTGTGAGGATGATTAGCAGAACAAGGAGCTAAAATGAATGAGTTACAGTGGCATTGCTGGTGATGGCAGGAACCCAGAAACATGTTGGAAACAGGAGTATAAGATTACCCATCAATACAGCTAATCCTTTCCAATATGCATAAAAGAAACAACTAATGTAGTCCCCCACAAGACATGGCCCGCACACAGAAGCAAAAGGAACTACAATTTCATAGACTTACACAACATATGAGCATATTTGAAATACTGATCTCAAAAAAATTCAAGGACTCCACTACATTAGTAATAAACCACCGCTATGCCCATTATTGATATAGCTAATCATTGATTAGATACAGACTTGTTGGTACCTTTTTTATGAGTAAAAGTGTTAAAGAGACAATTAATGTAGGCACCAAGAGGTATCCGCCCATGTACAGAAACTATCAGAATTGCCACAGGTCATATAAACTGCATAGAAAATGTATAATAATAAAACTATAAGGGATCCTGGCAAAAAAAAATGAAGAAGAACAAGAAAAGGAAAAATGTCAACTATCCCAATTATAGCTGATCCTTTCAAGTGAAAGACATCATTATTTATCACTGATTAGGAATTTGAATTTAATTAAACCCAATGATAAGTAATATTGGATGTAGATAATTTACTAAGCATTAGTATTGGTATGAAATGAGAAAATACTGAAAATCCAAAGATTAAAAGAACTTAATTAGACTCCCTTACAATGATTAACTAGACCAAAGTAATTCATCTTAGGTTTCACTAAAACCAAACACTCCAATCAACAATTTTGAATCCAGAATCCAATTCCTTCCAAAGTCCTACGCTACACCTCTCTAACTAAATCGCCGTCCCCTACACTGTTTTAAGGATTTAAGATCCAGAATTCAAGCACCTTATCATTCCTACAGTTTCTCGGCAACCAAACAAACAGAAAGAAAAACATTTAAGAATATAAAATTACCTCGAGCTCGGCGGATTTCATGGCTATGGGAATGCAGATGAGAAAGACGCCGAACATGGCGATGGCGGTGTTACGGCGCCAGTGCTTAGGCCTGCAGTATGGACCTCCACTCATGCTCCAAACCTTCGCCCTAAAGTCACCGTGGGCCCCCTCTGCTCCGTGTCCATGATCTGCTCCTCCTCCTCCCATATTCGATCGAATGTCAAAACCCTAATATTAGAAAGTTGAGTTTACCTGAGAGACGATGATGACAGGTGAATAACCAATCAATCGGATAGAGTTGGAAATGAGGATGTTCAATCTGATGGGGTCTTTCCAGCCAAGTGTGGGCTGTGGAGTAGGCGTACGGCGCGCGTGTGCTTGGTCTTGATGTCTTGGAATGGAGGAGGGTATTTTTGTCCTTGCAGACGTGACGAGGTAAAATGGGGTCGAAAAAGTAATAGTACTTGGGCTCCGATTTTAGGACCGACGCCTCCTTTCCATTATATAATGTTTGCAGTTTCCATTTCTGAAATTAAAGTCCTTTGTAAACTCTATTTTTCTTTTGTTTTTGGTAATTCTTTCTGGGTTTTTTAAAAATAAGAATCACAACAAATTAATTTTTTCAAGCACGTCTCCTCTCAGTACCCGAGTGCGTTGCTAGATTCGAGACTGCCACGTTTCATCTGGCTGGTGTTCTCTTCAGGCCAGGAAAATCTGTGGTTGAAAGGCTCAACAGCCAAGAATAGAAGACAACTAGTATGTTCTTTTTGGCCATTGACCAAAGTAGATAAGTTGAGGAGATATCCTTAGCTTCGGTTTCGATATAGATGCAGTCGGGGTCTTTTCAGATGTGTGTGGAGAATGTTTCCTGCCGTGTAAAGGGCGGCGCCCCTTTGGATGCTGCTGTTCTTGAAGGCGATTAGCAGCTATCGGGAGGTGTTGGTGTTTCTTACCTGTTAACGCGTGCAATTAATCACCTTTTCTTTTATTTATAAAAAGATTATAACAGTTTTGACGCCCACGATAATTGCAAAAAAAAAAAAAAAATTAACCTCATGAGATATGGAGTAATTAGATTATATAAAAAAATAAAATTTTGAAAAAACCCCTCTAATATTACTTGTGTTTTTCTTTTTTTCAAGGACATAAGAGTAATTATATCATGCAATAAATAAATGAAAATACAAAATTGCCCCTTAAATGTTTATTTAACTATTTGATTTTTTAAGCAAAGGTATGAATCATTTTATTGTGAGCTGCATTATGCACATCACACAATAAAGTATTAATATCTTTTAGTTTTATTTGAAATATTCTTAGGAGCATATAATTACAAATCCATCCCCTTCTTAAAATTGTAAAGATTAGCATTATATCATTGGCTATTAATTGTTGCCGGTCATGTCAAATTTTTTTTAACATAAAAATTCAAACATTGATAATATATTTATTAGTAGAGAAAAAATTAAAACCATATGAAAGTTGGTCGAATATAATTCGGTTAACTTTGTAAGTTTAAAAATAACTTGGATAATCTATAAAACTATAATTTGACTAAAAAAAAATTCAAGATGACATATTTTTTTAATATTAAGATAACCAAATATTGGATTGGCTTAAGTCAACCTGGTGAACATGTCAAATTCACAACCCAAGTTATGAGATTATAATAATCCTATAGAAAGTAAATAAAAACAAATTATGAAGTTTAATTTTCAATCAAATTATTTTTGTACGATGAAATTGATCAATTAAAAAGGATTTAAAAAGGCAGTCTGAGTTAATCTGTTAGACTTACAAGCCGGATTATAAGACCGAGATAACTTCATAAAAATAAAATCAAAATAAATTACGAATTCTAATTCTCAATTAGCCTAATATTAAGGGATGAGATTAAAAAAAATCACTTAAAAAAACATAAAAAATGACCCAAGTCAATAAGTCAAAACCATGACCTGAGTCATGAAATCGATATAATCTCATATAAAAAATTAAAAAAAAAGACTTGATTTAACCTATATTAACTTGTCAAATTCATAATTGACATATCATATTCAATGTTAAACAATGAAATTTGTAAAAACTTTAATTAAAAAAATAATACAAAAAATAAGTTGAGTTAACCCGTTAAGCACTATTCTCAGATCATAGGATCATAATAACCTAATAAAAAGTAAATCAAAACAAATCATGAAGCCTAATTCCCAATTAAACACAATATTAAATGATAAAATTAGGGAAAATTCAATTTTAAAAAAAAAACTAAGTCAACTAGGTTAATCCGCTAAACACGCGACCTGTGTTATGAGACGAGAACAACCTAAGAAAAAGCAAATCTAATGTTGAAGAATCCATAATTCAAGTCATGAGATTAAGATAACATATTAGAAATAAAATAAAAAAACAACCCGATTTAACCGAGATTAAAATGTCAAAACTTGTAACCTTCATTATATGACAAAAATATCTTTATAGAAAATAAATCAACTCGATTATAAAGTTTAATTCTCAATCGACCTAATGTTGAATGATAAAATTAAAAAATTAATTAAATTAAAAAAGGATACAAAAAAACAACTCCTATAATCTCAGGTTAACTCATTAAGTATTATTTTCGGGTCATGAGACCAAAACAATTTAATAAAAAACAAAAAATAAAAAAATCATGTAACTTAGTTTTTAACCAACCTAATATTAAATGATGAAATAAAAAAATAAAAAATATAAATCAATTAGGTTAATATGTCAAACTCATAATTTGTATGGTAAGAGTGAGATAACTCAATAGAAAACAAATCTAATATTAAAAAATAAAATTAAAAAAGTATGAATTGAAAAAAAAAATAAAGAAAAAAAGCACCATTTCAATTTCAATAAATAGTAATTTATAAGGAAATGGTACTAAAAAATCCTCTTTTTTTATTTAGAAATTTTTTTTTAATTAATTAAACAATAAAAGTGATTAATTAGAAACATGAAATAAAATAAGGCTTGTTTGATTAATTAGAAACATGAAAGAAAATCAGGCTTCTTTCTATTTGGAAAAAAAAAACATCGCATGCGAAAGGATGGGGAGTCCACTAGTTTTTGAGATTGTTTTGAGCACAGTAATAATTTTTTTTAGAATAATTTTTATTTAAAAATATATTAAAATAATATTTTTTTAATTTTTAAAAAATTTATTTTTAATATCATTATAATGATTTGAAAATAAAAAAAATAAATTATTTTAAATTAAATAAAAATATTATTTTTTCAAAAATATTTTTAAAATATAAAAATTAAAAAGTTTTTATCATATAGCCAAATACGGAGAAAAACACAAAGAAAGAAATGAGAAAAAGAAGGACCGTCGATGTGAATATTTTACAGGAAAATCGAACGGTTCAACTAAACGCCAACAAGTTGCAAAACTGGAGCGCATTGAATTAGGGTTTCTCAACCCCTAGCCTCCTACACTATAAATATAATCCACACTCGTTCGCTTCCGTCAGTGCTCGACCCTTTCTTTCCTTCCCCCACCAAGTTCCCTCAACCTACTCTCTATTTATCGGCGTGTCTTTATGCTCGTGTATCTCTTTTTCTCTGATTTTACGTTGCTTTCTTTTTAGGTAGAAATTCATCAGGTTTTGTTTCTGGGAATTTGATATGTTTTTTAAAACTAGAGGGACAAAATGAAATCATGGGATGAAGAAAAAAACTGCAACAAAATGATCGATTAATTTCGTGATTACTTGTATTTAAGTCTCTGATGATTCCATTTGCCCTACCTTTTCTTATTAATTTTATGTTTAGTAATGTGGATATTTTCTTAATCTCAATGCGATTTACTGGGAGATATGATGAGATAAACTTTTGGTCCGTGTTTCTGATTTAACCGTGACCGATAATTTTTACCAATTTCTGATCTCCTCCAATTTGAGCCTCAAGAATTAAGGGTTTTTTTTTTTTTTTATCATTATTAGATTAGAAATGGAATGTTAAACTCAAGTTATCTGTTGCTGTGATGAGTCATGAATGAATTCACATGTCAGACTTCAGAGATGTTTTCCTACCAGGAAAGTTAGACTACTAATCATCACGCTAATCAGTCTCGATAAAAATCCATTGAACAATTGCCACAGAGGTCAACAATTTATGAAAAAAAAAATCCCAGCTGAATTGAAACAAAACGAGCCGCGAATGAGTCGACTGCGAGGTTTGCAATCAAAACTTTCCACCCTTATCTTTGCCGGGAGGGTGGTTAGTCAAGCAGTTCTGTATAATACGCTTGTGCCTTGATGATCCAGTCCAAAAGAGCCTTGCTCACTTCATCTGCTTTCTGGGGAAGTCTGGGACTTCAAAATAAGAGACTCCATTTTCTTGTATGAAAAAAAAAGAGAGAGCAATGAGGGACACTTGCAAAAACAAATGAGAATACAAGCAGAAGCAAGTATTGTCGGCTTGTCAGGAAACTAAGGTGAAAAAAAAAAGCATGATGTGCTAGGTTACTTGAAAGTTATGCTTGTAAGGATGGACAGCTCAAAAAATCATTTGACTTGAATGTTCCGAGGAAGCGAGCAAGTGTTTCACGGAATGCTTACCACTTCATTCATGGATGAACACATGAAAAACATTCAGAAAACCGGAAACTCTTTTCTTTATTTGCATTTGCCAAGACCAGATAAAGGTCCATACCTTTACTGATTCACAGACTTCTCCAAGTTTACTTAGCAGCATTTCCCCCTGTATTAAACCTTTATGCTCTGATGAAGCATAGCGTGGTGAACCCCTATGCTCTGATGAAGCATAGCGTGGTGAACCTGTCATCTGCAAAGCATAGGCGGGATCTCTTAGTTTCAGGAAAGTCAATTTGATGAATGCAGCAACACATCCGCACCCACCATCCATCCTCCTGAGAGTTTAGAAAACATATACTAATGAAATGGACTCCACTTTTGCAAGGGAAGTAGAAGTCACGGAACCTCAATGTCTTGTAAGCAGAATCAGTTTAAGGTACCCCTTGGTTTCAAAGGGGAATAGAACTTGCGCTGCACCAAATTCGACTCGCACCTTAACATGTATCATAAGAACCACAGCATCCAAGGTTCATTCTCCACAATAAGGTAACTTAATCCATAATGGTTCGGGCTGTTACAAATTGAATAATTCAGCTAGAACAAGGCATAAAAACCTCAACTGTGTTACTACAGTGAGATTGAAGTCGTTAGAGTAAGGATATTTCAATGGGAGGAAAAGGATGTGTTGGCATTCATAAATAAAGAATTGGAAACAACTTCTAAAGAATACATAGAAAAAGTTTGAAGTTTAAATTACCTTACAGCTTTTGGATGGTGATTTAAAGACAGCTGGTCCCTCGTTCAATGATCCCACTCTGGACAGGCCTTCCTCTTCAATAGTAAGAGTAGGATTCCAACCTTTCCCGAAATCCTGTACATTCTTTGAAGCTTCTGTTATTATCACCTGCAAGAAATGCATTGTTATAGCCAACTTGTATCCTGCTCATCTTGTTTCAAAAACAAGAACATAACATTCACAGTGAAATAAGACAACAAAGTAACCAATCAAGTTTGCAATACCTTCCTCAAAACTCCAGGGTCGGCAACACCTTGAACCTGGAGTTCATCTACAGGTGCTGCTTTTCCTCGCACAATGCTTTCAACTCTAAATGTATGGATTCCATAAAGGGACTGCAAGCAACCTATGAAGAATCAGAACATATTAATCTCACCAGTCTTTATGAAGCGTTCATTCAAGAGGACATGGTTCGCATACAAAGAAAATTGATTAAATCACTCATCTTTCACTGAAGAAGAAGCATATACAATTCACGAGTCATCCAAAAAGACAAAAAAATACGCACATTTGCAGTGCATTCAATGACTAGCTAGCCAGACTTTTGACAGGAATATTTAGGAGTAACCAAAAAAAGTAATTAAAAAAAAGCATAGCAGCTGTCCAACCAACAGGAAAATAGCATTTACAATCATGTTGCCTGGCAGGAAAAAAAAAACTGCATAGCCTATTCTTCTCTTTAGGGCATATCCTTGCGCAACAGGGATTTGGAGAGAAAGACATACATACATCTAGCCTAAACTATCATACATGTAACACACAAATTATAAAGTTTATCTAGCAAATGGAAGAGCGAACAAGAAAAGAGCAATGGAAATCTGTCACAACAAAAATCTCTTGATATTGCATCAATACCTTGCTCAATAATGATATCAATCACCAAGGAAAGAGGAATGCACTTCTCGATTGTTGAAACACGCCAAAAGAGCATCGAAGGCCTTGAAAACTTCACACAATAAAAATAATACTGAATGTAAGAATTGCATCTATGCTGCCAATTCTCCCTTGTAATTATCCAGAGAAAAAAAAACACACTACACATATGAGTACCTTGTAAACTATCTCGTTAGCGGTAACATACAGTTTGCGCGAGGAAATATCCTTTTGAAGCATGTATCTTCTAATGGGAAAACAGAGCAACATAATGATGCCAATCCCCCAAGCTAAAACCAGCAACAAAGATATAGAAATCCATATAATGGTGTCATATTTAACATGATTTTTCGCAAGTTCTTCAAAGGAAGCAGCATACAATATCTGTTCTTCGTCATCCTCAACATTCAACTCTGATTCAGGATAGGCAATTAGGGGATCTCTTGATGACCCAAGTTCTGATAAACCATCAGTATGTCCCAAAATCATGCTTCAAGCTCTCTGAGAATACAAAACATCAAAATTAAACTTCATTCGCAACTCTA
>Ga0325400_1007927_pt1 | contig 10169 bp, 13 predicted proteins | sample PopdelMetagenome_2_FD_205662 | JGI IMG/M metagenome (GOLD analysis project Ga0325400, IMG submission 205662) | Populus deltoides microbial communities from Bellville, Georgia, United States - Xylem-PdKOR-R1 | ecosystem: Host-associated > Plants > Phyllosphere > Stem > Wood/Secondary xylem...
GCGTGAGGCTAGGCCGCGCAAAACTAACCTAGCAGCGCATTCGTAGGCCTTTGCATTGGCTTCACGCTTACTGCACTAGCCGGGCTTTTCTCTTTTTCACCCCGTGCTGTTCTTTTTATCCGCCTGCCGCGCCGCCGCCGTGGCCGCCCTCACCTGCCTGGCCGTATCGGCCACCCCCACCCAGGGCAAAGTAGCCGATGCCCCTTTCGACCGCACGCGGGAATTTGCCTGGGGCGATGCCAGCTTACGGTACGGCGGCGGCGAGGGCTTTGACCCGGCCACCCTTTTTTTCACTTGCAAAGCTGCTGATGAACAAGAGACTCCTAGCGGGCAGCGCGCTGGCGCTGGCTGGCTTGGCACCGCCCGCCTACCAAACGTACCACAACACCCGCTTCGGCTACCGTATCGACTACCCCGCCGACTTTCGGCCGCAGCCCGAAGCAGGCAACGGCGACGGCCGCCGCTTCGTCTCGCCCGACGGGCAGGCGGTGCTCAGCGCCTACGCCAGCTATAATGCGCTGGAGGGCGGCCTGGCCGAACACCGCAACATCGCGCGCGCAGGCTGGCAGGCGCAGCACGCTACCCTCACCCTCGACCAGCACACGCGCACCGGCTACGTACTATCGGGGCAGGTAAAGGGCCGGATTTTCTACGAGAAAACCGTGCTTAAAAGCAACACGCTCACCACATTTCTGTGGGAATATCCCGCTACCCGCAGGGCCGCGCTGGATGCTGTCATTCAACACACCATTCAAACGCTGCAACCCAGCATAGCGGGCAAAAATTAAGCTAGCCCCCCCATGACTTACCCTAGGTCTTCCTGCGCCAGGCTGGCGCTACTAGCCGCCGCGGCGCTTGTCGGCTGCACCACGCAGCCCGATGCCACGGTGCCGGCCGCTGCCAAGGCCATTGCCACCACGCGCTACGCGGGCGAATACCGATGGCGCGAAGCCGACAAGGCGGATATGGGCGGCACCTTAACCGTGTACCCCGAGTCGGATTCGACCATCTTATTTTACGTGGAGTCCAACGACGGGGCACCGGTTTACCACATCGCCAATGCCTTTGGCCGCGCCCAGCTGCGGGGCGACACGGCCACGTACTTCGGCAAGGCCCCCGATGATGCGCACGGCTGCCGGCTGAAAATCGGCTTCTCACCCGCGGCGGCGCGGGTACTGATGGTCAGTGGTCCGGAAAATGACTGTTTCTTCGGGGGCAACTTCACCCCCGACGGCACCTACCGGCGCACTAGCCACGCCATTCCGCAGCAGGTAGTGGATGGGGGTGGCGACACGCTGCGCTTTGCCCACCTACCCCCCGACGCCTTGAAAGACAGTCAGTAGGCGGCGCGTCAGCCCTAGCACCTGGATGGCTAACTCCTTATTCAACAGCGATATTTATCGGCTAGTGCATGCAGCCAAACCACACGCTCGTGCGCTTGGCGTAGGCGGCGGGGTAGGCGCGCTGCACGCGGGCCAGCGTCTGGCGCAGGGCGGCCGACTGGGGCGGGGCCAGGCCCGCCACCACGATGTAGTAGCCTTTGGCAAAGCCCGTGTAGCCGTCCGAAAACTCGATGGAGAGGTAATCGCTGTTTTCGGCCCCGCCCTGGCCCCGGGGCACGTAGCAGGGGTAGTCGAAGCCGTCGCCGGCGCAGGCGGTCTTGCTGGCGCTCAGGCCCAGCTTTTTATTGGGGTGATTACCGGCTAGCTTCAGCGGGCGGCCCAACTTGGTGGCCGCCTGCCGGGCCCCCGCCAGCGCCGCCGCATAGTCGCGGGTGCTTTGCAGGATAACGATGTCCTTCGGCACGTCCACGTTGTAGGTCGTTTGAGCCAGGGCGGGGGCGGCAGCAGCTAGCAGGCTAGCCAGCAAGGCAGTGGGGAAGCGCATACGCTACATTTTTAGAGTAGTTGAAAAGGAGCCTGAGAGTGGGCCTACGCAGCTTTCCGACTAGTTATTTAGGGGCAAAATAGGCTGGAGATTAACATCTTAGCTACTTGGCGTTTCTAACGTAATAGCCGCCGCCGACTGCTCAGCTACGCCTTATGCATTCCAGTAGCGCCAGTTGCTGGCTTGGTTGCCTGCCCGGCAGGTTCCGGCGGCAGCAAGCTAGCCGTTGGGATGAAAACAGGTCAGGGACGACGCTAGCGGGGCGGCTGACCTAGGCGCGGATGCGCGCGGTTACCCACCCGCGCATCGTAACCCGTCGCCGGGTTTTTAAAGAACGTGAACCGGACTACCACCAGCGCCAGCAGCGTGGCGGCGATTACGGCCAGCGTGGCTCCGCTCCGCAGCACCGTGGCCCTGCTCACCACCGCAATCCCCCAGATGCGCAGCACCAGCAGGGCGGCCAGCGCTAGGCCCAGCAGGCTGATACTAAAACCAAGTAGCTTTTTCATAGGAAGTGTAGGGTAGAAAAGTAAACTCCTTGTCCGCTCGGCGGTGAAGGCTGCCCCGCCAGGCACTGCTAGACCTTGCTTACCACTTATCCAACCACGCCTTTTTCTTGGCGGCAAATTCTTCGGCTGTGATAACGCCCGCATCGAGGAGATGCTTGAGCTTTTGGAGCTGTTCGGCGGGGTCGGAGCTGGCTGGGAACGGGCTGGCCTGCCCGGCTAGCAGGCGGCCCAGCTCGGCTCCGGCTCCCAGGTGCAGGCCCGCGCCGGCCAGGCCGCCGGGGTTGCGGGCCGCCTCGCGCAAGGCGTAGAGCTTTTCCAGCTCGGCGTAGCTAAGGCCGGCGGCGGCGGCGGCCTGGGTGTCGGCCGCTACGTCGGCCACGCGGCCGATACGCTGCTGCGTAGCCGCGTCGAAGACGGTGCCGGTGAGGCGAAAATCAGTCAACTCAATACCTAGCTGCGCAAACTCGGTGGCCAGCGGCGCACGCAAGCCCGTGGCCAGGGTAGCGAGCTGCGCGTCGAGCTGCTGGTACGAGAGGCCGGCCGCGGCGAGCTGGGTCGCCAGCACCTGGCCAAGGCGGCTTTGCAGCAGGGCTTTGGCCTGGGCCACCGAGTAGCTGTCGCTCAGGCCCGTCACCTGCGTGAAAAACTGCCGGGCATCGGCCAGGCGGAAGGAAAAATTGCCGTGCGCCCCCAGCTCTACCGGCACCTGGTACACCGGGTCGCGGTACTTGACGGGGGTAGGCGTGCCCCAGGGCTGATTCACATTCTCGGCGCGCCGGTAGAAGTAGAGCTTTAGCTTGTGCTCACTCGCGAAGCCGGTGCGCAGCTTTAGGAGCGTGGTGATAAACGGGTGGTTATCAGTGTCTAGATTATACAAGCCTTCCGTGTCGAGTACGTCGACTACTGCTCCTTCATACACCAGCAGCGCACCCTGGCCGGGGCCCACGAGCAGCTTGCTCGCGTCCTTGATTTCGTCGTGGGCTGAGGGGTATTTCCACAGCAGCAGGCTTGGCTGCGGGTCGGGCCACTGAATAACTTCGGCCAGCTGGCCGCCAAAGAAGGAAAATGCCATAGCTATTCGCAGGTAAGGGCCGGGCCGAGTTGGCCGGTCGGGCTTAGGGTGTACGTGGTGCGGTCGCGGCCGACGACGAAGCCGCCCGCGTAGCGCAAAGCCAGGTTGGGCACGGCCCCCTCGGCGGGTAGCGGGGTGGTGAAGCGGATGGCCGCCGTGCGGGCATCGAGGGCCTGCACAAAGCGCTGGCTGCCCAGGCTGGCCGTGGCGTAGTAGGTCAGCAGCACGCAGTCGGCATCGTGGTAAAGCACGCTGGGGTAGAAAAATTGCCGGCCGGGCGTGAAGTCGCGAAACGACAGCACCCGGGCCTGGGCTAGCTCCTGGTGCGTAATGAGGCGCTTCACGTGCGGGTCAGACCCGGTAAAAATGCCCGGGCCGCCAAAGTCCTTGCGCCACCCAAAGTTGGGCGCTACCTGCGGCCCCCCGTCGCCGGCCCGGTACTGGTAGGTCAGGAGTTGGATGGGCTCGTCGGGGTAGTCCTGGCTGGCTTCGCTGAAGGCAAAGCCCGTGCGAACGAGGCCGGCGGGTCGTTGGGCACCTAGGCCCCGACCACGGGCGGCATCCCAGGCCTCGTCGGCGGTGTACACGCGGCGCGTGCGGGGGTAGAGGCTCAAGTTGCGTCCATCGTTGGTGAAGACGTGCAGGGCCTCGTCGTGGCGGTCGCCCCGGTCGAGGGTCACGACGCCGCTGGCCAGGGCCGGCTGGTTGGCGAGCAGGCTAGCCGTGACGTTGGGCAGGGCGGGCGGGTTGGCCTGCACCTGGTACACGGCGTTGTCGGCGCACACCAGCACCGTGCCGGTCGCCAAGCGCTCTAGCTCCACGGTGGGCATTTGGGCGCGGGGGCCGCCGGGCAAGTCGAGGCGCTGCTGCACGGCCCCCGTGCGGGCATCGAAAAAGGCTACGCTGGCGGTGTACGTGTACTGGCCAGCCACCGTGCGGCTGCCGGCCACCACCAGCACGGGTTGCCCGCCCGCGCCCGGCACCAGCGCCGACTCGGCCGAGCCCCACGCGCTGGGCACCGGCCGCTCCAGGCGACCAGTCATGATAGGGTCGGGCTGCAAGTCCACCTCGGCGCGGGCGCGCTGGTGGCGCTGCCAGAAGTACGCGCCCACGCCCCACAGCAGCCCCAGCGCCAGCACCGCCAGCGCCCAGCGCCCCCGGCGCTTTAGCTCGGCCGGTGGCACGGCCGGCCACCCCGGTGCCGGTGCTGGCCCCTGCTGTACGTGGATGGTAATGTCATCGCTATCCAGAAAATACTCCGTGCCGCAGTTGGCACAGCGGTAGGTGTCAGGCCGAATCTCGGTTTGCTGCGGGCTGCCGCAGGTAGGGCACTGGATGGCCTTCAGGTGTTTTGCCATGCGGAAAGCGGCCGGGCTGGGCAGGAAGGTATGCTAGTGGCGCTTACGCGGCTAGCCAGCGGAGGTTTTCAGGCAGCGGCCCGCCCCAGCCCCGGCGCGCAAAACTACCCAGCCGCCGCCACCAAGGTAGTAACCTCCTGCTTACGGCGTCGTTAAGGACTTCATGCTTGCCTCATGAGCTGCCTTTTCTACCCTCAATTCCCTGCCCCATGACCATTTTTGGAATCGTGCTAGCCGTTTTGGGCTACGCCCTGCAATACCTCATGAATCGTCGCGTCTTCAACCGCCGCAACGCGGCCGGGGTTGAAGAATTCACCTCTTACGAGGCGGCCACTGGCATCCGGTTTTTAGAAGGCGCGGGCCGCAAGCTCGGCTCCGTATTGCTCATTGTGGGGCTGATTATGGCTGCTTTTGGCTTTTTCGGAAGCCATAAATAAGGTGGTGTCGCTGCTCGTCGCGTAGTTGAGGGGTGATAATTTCTCCGCTAGCTGATTTGATATACCCGGCCCTTTTTGCCCATGCGCAAAATCGCTTCCTTAAGCACCTGCCTGGCCTGGGAGGCCGGGGCCCAGCTAGCCACTGCTACCCCCACCCAGGCTACCAAGCCCGCCGCCCGTCGCTAAGTAGCCCGGTACCTCTCCACCCCCTTGGGAAGCGGCTAAACCGACTGTTGTACCTGGTTTTCGCCGTGCCTGCTTAGCCTACCCCTCTATTTCTTCATGAAGCCAGCTGGTCTTCGGGAGTGGCCCATTGGCTGGGCTCGTCAGTTTGCTAACGGCTTGCCACCCGGCCACTCCCGAAGACCAGCTGGCAGCCAAGCCGCTGCTGGAAGCAGTGCCGGCGGGTTACCGCCCCATCGACCGGCAGGATACGCTGCGTAGCTATTGGACTACTTCGGCCGTCCTCGCCAACCCCTCGTTCACCTTTACCAGCGCTTACCTGAGCGAAGTGGTGCTGCGCGTGCGTCTGGTACCCGCCTCGGCCGCCCGCCGCGCCAAGCTCGACACCCTGACTTTCCGCCCCGTGGCCGCCGACCACGGGGTGGATGGCAAGGGCCGGGAGGGCCTAAACTGGCCTTTCGACCTGGGTCCCCAGTCCCTGACCTCGGCCCTGCTAGATGCCCAGGGCGAGCCGACCAAGGTATTCAGCGCCCGCCCCTATCCGCTGGTCGTGACGGAGGAGCGGCAGCCGGACGCTGGCCGCCGGTACGCCCGCAACCGGTATTCGACCGAGTACCCGTTTTATCCGCTCGCCGTGGCCCACCTCGGCGACTCGGTGGCCTACGTGCGCGTCTATCTGCTGCGGGGCAACGTACCCCAGGCCGACACGCTGTACGCGGCCTCGTCCAGTACCCCGCCCCAGCGCCTACCCCACGAAGTAGATATACCAGATACGACCCGCTGGACCCTCCTCCGGTTTAGCCTGCGGCAATTGCGGCATTCGGCAACCCCCGCCGGCTATTGAGTTTCGCGTCAGTTTGGCTCAGCAGCAGGCTAATTTACATGGCAGGATGAGCATTTTCATCTAATAAGTTTCTGATTATTAATTTTTTATTGTTCACTCCCTACTTTTACGAGGAACTGACCGCGCAGCCGTAAGGGCTAGCTCAAAAAGCTAAGCCTTGCTCGCCTTTTCTTGGGCCAGCACCCAGCCCCTCAACCCCGTTTGCGTGAAGGTGCCGTACGTGAGATAGCCGCCGACTAATAAAATACGACGCAACCAGCAACTTGCGGCGGGGTGAGACATGTGAAGGAGTGGGCGTCATAAGCCAGCGGGCGAAAGCAATGACTGCTAGTATGAAAAGGCCCCATTGGAAGATATTACCCGAATCCACTCGCTTCAAGATTTTGAGCAAGCTGGTCTCGGTGATGGCTAAGTCATCGCCAAAACCCTGCACGCATGGCAAGTGGCTAATATTCAATCTAAACAATTGAGTAATAACATCAAATACTCCAATAAGGGCCCTATTATTGGTAAAGGTGCAGCAGTCGACGGTGATGTTAAGCACACTTGCAAGTGGCTGAAATAGGCTAGCAAGCTACTGCGGAGACTGTTTTATATATCTCCTCGCACTATTTATGATTGTTCGTTGAACGAGCAGGAGAGTTCCGATTATACTCAGAACTTTCTCACTTTATACAAAAGTCATTAAGAGATTCCTAAGCGGCGAGCTTCGTCAAGCGCTAGCGTACGCAATAAGGTTGCTGCCTTCATACCTCGCACTGCTGCCGTCTTTTCAATCAGTGTTTTTTCTTCGGCAGTAGTCTCAACATTGATTTGAGGTTTACGGGGTTTACCAGGGGTTCTCATGTCGCAAAGGTATCAACCCTAGTATAACCCTTAAAATAATCTAGAGCTACACTTGGAACCAAGGAAAACACTAGGGTATATTTGCCTTGCTCAATCAGAGCAACTCACTCCGTAAATAAGCAAAAAGAGACCATCCCCAGCAAGGGATGGTCTCCGATATAGCACCTGTTTGGCGCAGGCACTACGGTTGGGTTCTTACAAACCTTACCCCAAAATTACATGGAAACGCATGTAACCAGGCAACCTGTGCTCGGCGAGCTTCGCCAGCACGTCCTGCTACCCTTCATCAGCCACCCCCTTTTCAGCGAAGCGGAACAATTGCGGGCCAATCACTTCGTTCACGAAATTGACGATATCGCTCGGCTTACTCGCTGGGGCACGAACGTCCTCGCTGAAATCGCCCGTCGCCAAACCGAAGCTGCCCGCCAGCGCCGCGAGCTCGCCATGAGCGCCACGTTACGTCAGTTGGGTTCGACTAGCTTCCGCGGCCACCGCTCCCGCTCGCGCCGGCCTGCCCCGGCCTGGGTGCCCGGTGCTTTCTTCCCTGACCGGGCCGACCGGAAGGCCGGCACCTTCGACCGACTGGCCGTCGCTCGCTTCCAGCCTGCGGATTCTCTGACGTTTGTGTCACTGCTTAGCCGTCAAGCCGATGAGCTACCGTCGTGACTTCAAGTACCTGCGCCGCGCCCAGAAGCAGGTGAAGTGCCAGCTACGCCAACTCGCCCAGTTGGAGCTCACCGGGCTGACCGCCGTCACGCTCCACGCGCATACCCGGCAGGTGACGATTACGCTTGACTCCGCCACAGGTGCCCCCTTTACGGACGCGCTACGGGAGGCTTTGCGCGAGCGCCGCCAAGCCCTGCAGGCCGAGGCCCAGCAACTGCTGCTTACCTGGCTGGCAGACGAGCAGCTACGCGAACGCCCCGCCCCAGCCGCCGGGTCCCCACTGCCCTAGTGGCTTCCCACCCCGGCGAATATGTGCCGCGACTGGCTACCCAGCGGCTGGCCCTTGCGTGCCTCATCCACTTTCTCTTATTACTGCGCTATGTTCTCCCCTACTGCCTCTCTACTGCCCTACGCGCAGGCCACGGCGATCCAACAGGCGCAGGCCCTGCACTACCTGCAAGCCCGGCTGCAACTGCACTTTCCGACCCTGCCCGAGCGTTCCTTCGTGCGCATGCTGGCGGAGTGTCGCCCCGCGCTGCTGCTTACCGGGGCGCAGGTATCACTCGCCCGCTTTGAGCTGACCCAACTGGTCCAGTACCTGGGCAACGCGCCCGAATTGCCACTGCTCGACCCGCCCCTCTACGGCCTGCCCGCGCTGGATCTGGCTCAGTATATTCTCCATATCAGGGAGCTAGCCGTGGGCGCTCTCACTGAACTGGCCCGCGCGCCGGACTCCTGCTGCGGTCCCCACCTGGGGGCACTGCTGCGGCGTATCGCCCGGTGCTACCCATTAGCCGTGCAGGTGGTGCAGGCGCAACGCTGGGACTTGCCTAGCAGCCCCCGCCTGCCTGCGGGCATCCCCGGCGGGGGGGGCGCGCCAAGTGGCGCGGTGATCGAGCAGTTGCTTCAACAACTTTTCCCGTCAGCTGACCAGCCAACCAAATAGGGTGCGGTTAACCAGCAGGGGAAGACTTCCAGGCCAGAGGTCTTCCCCTGCTGGTTAACCGCACCCTACGCCAGACTGACCCAGGCGAGACGGTCGCGAGTGCTGGCTGCCTCACTTACCAGCAGCTCCGTAGCGCGTAGCAGGTCAGCAGCCAATCCGGTAAGTTATTCCTATATCCTATCCCGCTTAACCAGACCAGCTCAACCTGGCTCCTGCTGCATTTTATAAGCCAGCAGATACGGCAGGTATTCCCGTTGGTACCAGGGCAGGTGCTCCGTCACGCCGGCCTGCCAGTTGAGGGAGGACATACCCTACCTCAAGGCTACCTGACGTTTATAAGTCAGACGTAACCACAGCCGGTCGAGCCCCTGCACATAAAGCAGCGCGTAGGTTTGGGCGAACGCGAGCACATCCTCCCGGCTCAGGCACGTCACCACCAGGTGACTCAGTTGCAATTTCCATTCCCCTCTTGGTTGAGGCAGGTGCTCGTCGAGCCGGACGATGTTGATGTGCCGGGCCGCCAGATTTTCCCCGGCCGCACGAAGCTCCACATCCATACATATTCCTGCACCTGCGCCATGATAGACTCTTTTCCTGCGAATCGCCACGTGCAAAGACGATTGTTGCCACCAGCCATGAGATAGTCAAGTCCGTGTTGTTGTAGTGCCAGGTTAGGGTAGTTATTGTCGGCGTCATAATAGCTGAGATAACGCACCTGGGCTGCCGGCACGGCCTTCTTCAGATTTGCCAGCATCTGCAGCCAGTTAGCTCCGGCGTACCTGTCGTGCAGGGTACCGGTAAGCTGGGATAGCAGCACTCGCTTACGCGCCCACAACCCAGGTCTGGTACGATAGAAGTAATCTATATCCAGCAAAGATTTAAGCTTTTTCTGCTGCTAGGCAGTGGGTTTGAGGTCGCGGCGACCGCGCTGAATCCGCCTGAGCAAGCGTGGGGAGTTAAAATGTCTATCTAAATGCTACTACTAGCCCGTGACCGGCCGCTTCGGTCCGATGGCGCCTACCTGCCGTGGTAGGAGATGCTCCCGGCTACCCTACCCTGCCGGCCTAGCCGTTTATAAGGCGCTCGCCCTGACTACCTAGGTGCCTGCCACGCACACCGCAATGGCCAACCGTCCCGCCTAGCTAGTCCTCGTCTGCCGTCGTGGTGCGCCCCGCGCCCGAGCAAGCTGGAAGATGTGCCCTTTTCGCAGTGGCTGGAATTGCCGCGCTACATGCGCCGCCTCCCCCGATTAAGTGTTAACTAACCTCACCGCTGCTCAGCGGCACCGGCTCACGGTACGGTCCTGACCCAGGCCCCATCTCATACCCTGCTGCGGGCTTCGCCTGCCACTTAGCTGGGCACCGCCGGCGTCGTCCAGCTAAGTGGCAGGCGAAGCCCACAGCAGCGCTGTAAAAACGGAC
>Ga0325400_1007930_pt1 | contig 10168 bp, 5 predicted proteins | sample PopdelMetagenome_2_FD_205662 | JGI IMG/M metagenome (GOLD analysis project Ga0325400, IMG submission 205662) | Populus deltoides microbial communities from Bellville, Georgia, United States - Xylem-PdKOR-R1 | ecosystem: Host-associated > Plants > Phyllosphere > Stem > Wood/Secondary xylem...
TGCAACGATTTTTTTAGATTATTTTTTGTTAGAGTTGTACTTTTTAATATGATCATGATAAATATTAAATATATATACTCGAAAAAGGATTTCATTCTAACTATTTACTAAAGAATAGGTGGGAGGTTGGGAAGAATAAAACGTCACCTTGGAACCCCATTTCTCATCACTGTAATCAGCCACATGTGTTGTCCAAGGATGTCAGAGCAGCTGACGCTACATAGTACGTATCAATTATTTTTTTTAAATATTTTATATAAGTTAAACTATTTCCTAACCCCAACTGATAATAACAAAAAAAAAATAATTGTCAATCACAAATTTGCCCTCGGTCCCAAGTCTCTAAAGTTTTAATTAAAGATTTTTTATCTTTAAATGCAACATAAGTACACATGCATAAGGTGTATGATGTGAGTATAAATTTTGTCTAGAGCTTCATTAACTTTTAATATAATATATTAGCATTGTAATTTTTATGATTTTTCATGTTAAATAATTTATTTTTACTATAAATGATACAAATAATAAAAATATAGACACTAATAAAAGTCTTATGCTTCCTAAAAACAGAAAAAAAAGTTCATGAAAAAGGGGGGAGGGGGTCCAAGGGCCGTTCGTCACAAACTACTCCCATGTCTACAGAGTCAATCCACCTTGCACCAAATCACCAAACAACCATTTATTGCCATGCGTTGCCTGCTGCTATTGTTTTAGCAGTCAGTACAATCCTGGAACCAGTTTTCACGCATTATGACTGAGTCTTTTTTTTAGTTGATTTTTAGGCAAGCCTTCAATATATAATTTAAACGCCCTCCCCAGAGTCAGGCCCAAATTGAGGCCTGCATAAAACTTTTAAAGTTTCAGAATCATCAAAAGCCCATGACGAGATTTGAACAAATGATGGAAAATGGACCCTGAAATATGAGATTTCACGTGGAAACCCACTGAGTACCGGGCCCGGTGAGTGTAAAAAGAGATTAGATTTTGCTGGTCTAGCAGCCCAGAACAAATAATGTAACTGCACCAGGCAATCTCGTAGCGATTCTGTTTAAGCTTGCTCCTTGTTTTATACACGTGTATCAATAAGAAATTTATTAGAATATTTAAATTAATTTTAAACAGATGAAAAAATAACTATACAAGAGTAGAATCTTAATAAAACTATCCATGTATAATTCAAATACATAAGTTGCAAGTGGGGGTAAAAATTTATTCAATACTTCACGAAATTTAAACATGATTGTATTATCATTATGGTTTTTAACATGACTTTATTCTGATTATTGACTGAAGGATCTAATTTAATAATTTGAAAAACTGTGATTTGATATTTTTAAAATCTTAATTATTGACTTCTACCTGTTTTAGTTTTCTTAATAGTAAGAATAAAATGTCAATAAAATACTATAATTGAACATAATCCCCAAGGAAAAGGACACCAGCTCGACTGCATCAGTTATATAGTCGTAGTTTAATCTGTTAGCTAAAACATTTCAGATAAACTGTCATTGTTCCTGCGATAGACTACTTAATCACCTGAATTATGCACAAAATATCTTGGCAGATGACAGTACTGTGGATGATGATTGACGTCCAGGATTCGGCAACTTGGTTCGCTGGCCCATTATTTTATTGTATTGACTATCTGCTCGGGCATACGATAAAAAGAAATAAAAATGGGAATTCTTCTCGTGACATCAATCGCCACACAGAGACACCAAATGTATGTATTACGTCCATTCCTATCGCTTTCCATATATTAAATTTGAAGGCGACTTGAAAACCCATGCTCGCTAACACCCAATTATACAGGACTTTGACTTTTTGTCATTCACACAATAATAGACGTTGCCATGTTTTAAATATCATGGAGGCAATATCTAGAGATAAAAAAATAAACCAAATAAATCTTAATATTATATATCATTATTAATTATTAGCTATTGTCCCTTCCACTCTTGTTATCATCACCACCGCCTTTTTACCAACAAATTTAATTATCGTTGGATTAATTTTGACCAAAACAGTATAGTAGACATCAAGAACATGTCCAACTTGTAACCATTTATCTCCATACTCTTATATATTGACAAGGACTTGATTGGAATACTATGAGGATGCAAACAGAAATCTAATCCAATCCTCGAGAGCCTCGAAATTGGTTGAACTAATATTTGATACATTTTTGGCACTTTTTTCTCGATTTACATTTAACATGATCATAATATATTCCAATAATATATTCCATGTATCATGATAAATTCTCGATTTACTTTTTTCTATTTTCTCGATGTGTGTGTGTGTGTGTGTGATCAAACACGCACGTCGAATATTATTTTCTCTGGCCAGTAGCGCTTGACGTACACGTAAAATAGAAATAGAAGATGCGTTAATTAAGAGCTTATTTTCTCTTCTTTTTTAACGGATGCCATCATTCTTGGCTTTTCAAAGATCCTTTAATTGAAGAGAGTAGGCTGCCGTTTGGTGATGGCGTGAGTGTAGATTACCTTTTTTGGCTATTGAATCACTACTCCTCCCCAAGTGGCCAGACATAATTGGGAGTTCCCTGTTTTTTCTTGCATGCAAACAAATTGGTTGGCTAATGCATGGTCCCGAAAGCCGCTGAGCTAAAATCACTGCTCTCATTTAGGAGTGACAGAAGGGGGTCGTTAACTAGAATCTTCCGACTAATGAATATATATATATATTAAACAAAAAAAAACATTTAATTTTTTCATGGATCATGAATGTTTTTTTTAAAAAATCACAGCCACGTAAGAAATTCTGCTAGTATATTTTATTTCTTAAAAAAGCTTGTAACTACAACGAGGTCGGTGATAGTCAGTGCCTGCGATGCTTGATCAAAGTGTCCTGCTCTGGTCCAGTGCCCATCCTTCCTGGTCTCCCCATCAGCAGCTAGCTCTCCCAGTATGTACACTCTAGCTTCTACACAAACGATTCAATGCATGTCTTTGGAAGAACAGGTTCTAGTTTTTAATTTTTTCATGTTTTGTGAAGAGAGAACGGTAGATTAATTTGGAGAGTAATAGATCTTGTGTTTTGTTCTGAAAGCATTTCTCAATTTCACTGGAGAAATTATTGGCGGTGTTAACAATTTTACAAATCATTCATATATCAACGAATATAGATAAATAAATAGGATGTAATAACAAGCGAAAAGTCATAATATAAACAATAAAATATTTAATAGAACTCCTATATCTAGCGTTATTGTTCACTTCAATGAAAATAACAAGTGTGCATGTTGAAAGAAAAGTAGATTTTCTGAGTCATTGGATGAGAAATTAATAGATATTTTGAGATTTATTTTTCAGTTTATTTTTTATGATATAACTAAATACTGGAAAATATTTTTTAATTTATTTTTCATTACATTACCAATCAACAGAAAATAATTTATTTTTTTAAAATTCATTTTTAAACAAAACTTACTTTCTAACCAACAAACCAATCTATATAAATTGACATAACAAACCCTTGTTTACATCATCACAAGCATGCAATACAATAAACGAGGAGATAAAGAAATAAATGAAATCCATCAACTACCTATGAATTTTTTTTCCTCGAGGAAAATGACATTTGCGTTCGAGGGCATGGCCAATGGACCCAGAGAGCCAGTTCACAGGGTTGATGTTACAGCAATCGACACTTTTTTTTTTTTCTTTTTCTTTTTTGTGCTCTCAAGCAGCCGTGATCTTCTGTCAGACGCTATCATTCATGTCAAGATATCAATGTTACAATATTTATTTTGAGATGGTGGGTTGTTAGATATACCATGTTAGTGTAGGCTGTTTGACTTCCTACCATTATTTTTCATTTTATAGCGTCCCTTGCGAGGAAATTGAGACATAGCCTAACTTTATTAATTCAGATGAACAGGGGCGTTGTCTTTAACTTGGAAAGAAAGGCTAATTGCTCAATCACGGGGGGTTAAGTTTCCCTATTTCCCTTCTAATTAGAAGCCACGGATAATTTATTAATACTCAATCAATTAAGGTTTGTCATTAATGTATGGTGCATAATCAGTCTATAAATGCAGCTACCATCCTCCAATTATTCTCTTCTCTGCCACAATAAATTAATATTTGCCCGCCTCTTTGTCCCCCCTGCGTGTTTGGTAGGCTGGACTTTGGATTCTATGTTTATAACAAGGGAGCCGATTAACATATCAAAGAGAGTCTAAACGCGCATAAAATTAAAATCTAGGGCAAAGGATATCTCTGACCCCCGGTTATCAAGTATTACAAACCGGGTTCCCAAACAAAAACAATTTGCAATTGGATTCACCATCTATATATCAAACTTTACGTAATTAAAATCACCATTAAAATCTCTGATGAAACGACATTGTTGAGGACAACGAGGTCTTCATTGTTTATATTTGTAAAGTAAAACTCTTCAGGGAAAGTATTAATTGGGTAACATTCAATAAATAATGGATCCCATTTGAGAACCCAGTGGTAATTGAAAGGTAAAATTTAAGAGTTGCAAATCAGGGAACTCAAGAGTATTTTTTTTATTTGCCGTACATTTTGATTTCCATGCATGCGTCTAATTGTTGTTTGAAATTTTATTATTTACATTATCTTATAAATATAATTTATAAATATTAAAAAATAAAATAAATTTTAAAAAAAAAACACGCTGGAAGATAAACTGCACCACTGACCGAGCAGGGAAAAAAAGCAGAACTTTTCCTTCGACATGAAGGAAGTGCTGTGAGACCGCATGTGAATAAGCAGAAGCTATTTCTTCGAAGGGACAACAAATCATTTTTAATCTCTGAAAGCATATCTATTTGTAGGAGGGGATAATTAGACGCTACTAGTCATTCTTTAATTCGTCTAACTCCATTATTTGATAGCCACTTTAGGATAGCGTGTTAGTCATCAATAATTGTGTCATGTCTTTTCGGCCCTTACCCTCTTGTTTCACAGCAAACCAGTCAGGTTAGGGCATCTCCAACTGTCAAGATAAAAGAAGAGCTAAGAATTAAAAAAATTAATTCTTTCTAGCTTTTCTTTTCTACATTGCAGCTTTAAGAAGAGGCTCAGATCAATACAGATATTAATGTTAAATATATTAAAATATAAATAGATTGTTACGATGGCTTTTTCCCACTGATTAAAAAATTATACCAATCAGCTGTGCATTCAATTTTTATCCTTTAAAACAGTAAGAATGAAATGACGACGGTGATGCTTGGGAGGCTGTGTAGGGTATCGTTTTACCCATAAGAAATGGCCATCGATCCCAGTTGCTCGTGGAAAAGGGTTTCAAAACCTCCAATTATTGTTGTTCTGGCGATTTTTTTGGAAGCTGAAAGAGTAGAGAAACAGTGGAGAGTGTTGTTCCGTATCCAGCAACCATGGTGGAGTTATAAAAAAAATTACACTTTTATTCGTGCAAACTAGAACAGTTTAATGGATTGACGTAGTATTTTCTAAGAGATTAATTACTGGTCGCATGTCCCTGTAGTATGATTGATTTGGACCTTGTGATAATGGCACGTTCTTCGTTCATGAAAACAAGTTTATAAATATTAAAATGAATCTTTGTTTTGAATTTCAACAATTAAACGACTCTAATTCATGTCATTTTACAAAGAGATTTCTACATTATATATCTCTTTATCACCATTTTTTGGTAATTACGTTCAATCAAGGATTGTTCTCCAAACGTTTCGAGGTGTTGTCAGGGGTGGACTTCATTTGGGGAGGCTGGAAGGAACCGGGCTACAGTTTTATTTTTTTGCCTGACTTTCCTTTAAATAATCTAAAATTTCAGGCTTTTCTAATCTTGGATTCCCTCGAAAAATATCATGGCTTCGTCCCTCGGTGCTGGATAAATGATTATAATACTTTAATTAAAATAAAATTGAAAATCGTTGCATCTAAGAGTTCAGGATGCTGTGAATGGTAAAATTCAGATGTAAGCTAGCTAAGATGTTGGTTGAAACAATTTTTATTTCTGTTTTTAAAGGATTATTCGATAACGTTGGCTTAAAAACATGTTAAAATAATTTTTTTTTAAAAAAAATTATTCTTAACATTAACACGTCAAAACAATATAAAAATATTTAAAAAATAATTTTAAATAATATTTTTTAAAATTTAGTCAATTTTCGTTTCGTTTGAGCCGTAATCCAAAATAAAGGCTATGTATTTTTTATTTAAAAAAATAATAAATTCATATTTTTTAATGATTTTGATATACTAATATAAAAATTAAAAATAAAAAAAATATATATTTTTTAATAAAAAAATTTATTTTAAAAATACCTTTCACGAAAATCCAAACATCTCCTAAGTCAAGAAGGTTAAAACGATTCCCTTGATAGTAAACAAAATGCATTCACCGTCAATCTGGTAACAACGTACCTAAACTAAATTTAACTAAGACGAGAGAGTGGTCCAGCAAAGCTATGAGAGAGCAGTCCAGCGAAGCTTTATTCCCGTTTATTTCTGTGGTTACAAAGTATTTTTATAAAAGTTTGATTTAAAAAAAAATTAATTTTTAAATTATTTTAATAAGATATGTCTGGAATGGATTTTAAAAAATAAATAAAAATATTATTCTCACATGTTTTAAAATAAAAAATATCTTGAAAAATAATAACAAGCGTACATGGAATATAATTCTTGCCTAGAAACTTGAGCAGGAGTACCCACCCTGCTGCAAAACCTGATGTCAACACTGTTGTAACGTGAGCCTGGCTAGAATATACTGAACGGGTGGCTGAAACTACGTCACGGGTCGATTGTTTTTTATAGTAAAAAGATATCAAGAAAATGCAAATATTTTTTAAAAAGTTAAGATTCTCATCATTGATAAAAAAAAAAAAAATCATTAAAAAAACGAGTTAAACTTGGTAAATTTATTGAATTTATGACTCCAGATTTAATATCAAGTTAATTTTATAAAAAGAATAAAAAAATAAATAATATCAATTTTCAATAACCTATTTATGATAAATAAAATAAAAAATAACTAAAGCCAGCCCGATTCAATATTCAGAACTTGTGAAATGGATCACAAGGCTAGATCACAGTATAAAAGGTAAATCTAAAAAAAATAACAATGTAAAATTCATAACCAATCAAAACAGACTTGAAAAGAAAATCTAAATTTAAAAAGAACAAAAACCAAGCTAGTATAAAAATAAAATAAAATCAAAACTAGAAATAACAATCAAAAGACTTCATACCGGATTTGATATAAAAATCAAAAGGTAGTGGATTGAATTGAAAAAAAAACTAAGTTAGCAATTGGTTAATGACAACATATATTATAATCAAAAGAATAAAAATCAAATGTCAATAAATAAAATTAAAAAATAAGATTAACTTGATAAATAATTCTAGATCAAATACTTTGCAATCAAAAGAATGAGGATCTAACCTAACTCAATAAACAAATAATCATATTTATTTTTTTTATTGCAAAGACCAACATGTTTTTTTAGGATGAGAGAAATAAAAAAAAAAGGAGGAAAAACATGTCACAGGAGCTTAACTGATGATCTTCTAATCCCACGGGTCTTACCCCGTGATGTAGGTAGTGATGTGTATCGAATGTTGCCGTCATTCATATCTGTTTTAGCAATATACTCATCACGGCTCAGGCACATATTAGGTATGTGATAACCGTTTATTAATTTAAATAACATTTTATGTATATTAGAATACTCAATTACATCTTACCCTACATGAAAATATTACCATTGCATCCTAAGCTAAAAAATATTGTTATTTTAGGGGTATTTAAGCAAGTTAATAATTACACTCTATCAGAAAGGTAAAAAATCCCTCTAACCCCTTTATTTTCTTCAATGACTAATCTGATGAAAAATATCTCTCCACCCCCTGATAGTAAGCTAAGTGAGGAGTAAAAAAATAATTTCATTAAAGCATTGGAATGACAAATGAGGGAGAAGGGGAGGTGGCCGGGTGTATTTAGAACAAAAGAGTATCTGATGTCTAATAATAATAATAATAAATAAATAAATAAATAAATAAAAAGGTGATACAAAATTAAAGATAAATCCAGTCAATAAAAAGAGTTTTGAAAAGTTCATCCAAGAAACATAAAAAAAAGAGTCAAGAAATCAATGAAGGAAGTCAACCTTTCATACATTAAACAGGATTTTGCTAGTTGTACTTCACCCACCCAAAAAGTCTTAGATTCTTGAATCCCGAGAAAATTAAAGAAACAAATTATTAATAAAATAACAAAAAAATAAATGATTTTATTAATTCCCCATCCTCCTTCTATGATTCTCTCTCTCCTATATATCTATAGCAAGCATGAGCAGGCACCTCACCCTTTCTCACCTCCTTCTTTCCAGTCTCTCCATCTCTCAAAATATTCCTCTGTCACCTCTTCTCTTCTATATCTTCCAAGTGCTCCTCTTCCTTGTTTTAATCTCCTTTATCTTGTGTCTCCGAAGATATATAATTATAGACATGGTAGTGGCATCCCCAACTCAAATTCACGGGGAAAAACTCCTGGCCATTGAGCTTCCTGTAATAGATCTCTCAGGCGAGAGATCAATGGTGTCCAATCTCATTGTCAAAGCCTGTGAAGAATATGGTTTTTTCAAGGTAAAAAACCATGGCGTTCCTCATGACATCATTGCCAAAATGGAAAACGAAAGTTTCAACTTCTTTGCCAAAACATTCGATGAAAAGCAAAAGGCTGGGCTTGCTAATTCCTTTGGTTATGGCTGCAAAAACATTGGCTTTAATGGTGATACAGGAGAGGTTGAATATCTACTTTTTAATACCAATCCTCTCTCCATTGCTGAAAGATCCAAAACCATCTCCAATGACCCTACAGAATTCAGGCAAGTGCTTACACCCTTTATATTGCTTTGAGCTTTTCATTTATTGTATATGAAAATTTAACACTATCCCCATTTATTTATCTAGAGTTTATTTTCTCCTTTTTTCTTTCTTGAAATTACGTTTGCAATGTTAGTTACTTTCATGCATGTATTTGCTCGAGAGTCACCAACCTCTTGATGAAAGTGCAGGAGAGGTTTTTTTTTTTTTTTTGAGTGCTGCCTTGAGAACCCGGGGTAAAACATGTTTTAGCGAAGCTATTGGTAAAAGATCATTGGTGAACAAAGTCAACAACAAAATGATGCAAAGCCTATAAACTGAGAAGCCCACTACTACTACCAGCAAAGTACTAGCATTTTTTAAAATCCAAATTAGATTTATTTTCGAATTTTGAAAATGAAGCTACCATGCAAGTTGCTAATTCAATGTCCCGAGCACTTCTATATATATGTAAACATAGTGCTGGCTGGGAACTTTCTTGAAATTGAACTGTATCTTTTAAACCTCTTGTATTCAAGTGCACCTGACATTCCTAAAAATGCAAAAATCTTCTCTGATTTGCTGGTAGAATCTTCCTTAATGAATTTCAGGGTGAAACAAGTTGCTTTTTTTTAATATTTTATGTGAGCAGAATACTCGTACATGTTATCATAGGAATTTCTTTAATCATCCTTGGTAATGTGTGGTATGAAAGGAACATGAAAATGAAGAGAACTAGGTTTCCATAAGTAGAACGCTAGCTATGAAATTATGTGCAAGCTAGCGTGACTATTAGCAATCATCTCTCAGTAATAATTCACGTCTAATTTGCAGTAATTAAGCAAATTTATGAAATTAGTAAGTTACAGCAACTAAGTATCAAGATAATTGTATAAATCATACAAAAAATTAAGAATATTACAAAACACTCCATTTTTCTTAAAAATAATAACGAAAAATTAGATATAAAATCTGTAGTGTTTACTATTTTTCTTATAAAAATGTAAGAGGCAGGTTTCGTAAAATCTTTGAAGTTTTGAACTCTACCTGCAATTCCAAAATAATGTTCCAAGGAGTTATTGTAATTTATCATTAACAAGATTGTGCATGTAAGAAGAGCGATCGATTTCAATTCCATCTTTCTCGAATTTTTTTTAAAAGGGACCAACACTCGTGATTTTTATGAAATTCAATTTAAAACACCAAATCACACGGGAATATGGAATTATATGTCCTCCTGGAAGGTGGGATAACATGTCAGAACTTCTTTCACTTGAGCGTCGAAACATTCTCCATTACTGCTTGGAAGACTTTTTTTTTTT
>Ga0325400_1007931_pt1 | contig 10168 bp, 5 predicted proteins | sample PopdelMetagenome_2_FD_205662 | JGI IMG/M metagenome (GOLD analysis project Ga0325400, IMG submission 205662) | Populus deltoides microbial communities from Bellville, Georgia, United States - Xylem-PdKOR-R1 | ecosystem: Host-associated > Plants > Phyllosphere > Stem > Wood/Secondary xylem...
GCGGCTTCGCGATGATCTGCTCCGGCGTAAACCGCTGACGTCCCATGCCCTTCTCCAACCCTTACGCCCCGCAGGGCTCTCTTCAGAATTGGACCAGCTTTTCCAAAGCAGACCAGAAGAAGTTCCACTTGCGCCCGAGCTGAAGCGTGCGGAAATCGTCGCTCAGCGGCTGGCCGTGCGGCCCCGCCCGCCCGCCCTTGGGCTTGGGCAGCGGTCCGGACAGGCCGCCGCCCGTCATGTGGAACCAACCGTCCGCGGTCCAGCGGACGGGGTCGAGCAGGGCCTGGCGCCCGAGCGTCCAGAAGCCGCTCTCGAACTCGTGATAGACGGACCACCAGCCGCCGTCGGGCGCCTCCACCAGGCTGGTGGCCGCGCGACCACCAGCGCTCGTCGTTGCTGACGGTGCGGACCAGCGGGTTGTTCGGATGCTGTTCCCACGGGCCGTTGATGGAGCGCGCGCGGGCGGCGATCACCATGTGCCCAGTAGGCGGCCCGGCCGTGCCGCCCACCGCCGTCAGCATGTAGAACCAGTCGCCGCGACGATGGATCTTCGGTCCTTCGGGGCTGAAGCCCTCTACGTCCCAGTCATCAGGGTATCGCCAGGGGTCGTAGACGTGTTCCACCTCGCCCACCGTGGACAGCCCGTCGGGCGCCAGGCGGACGCGGTCGCCTCCGGACAGGAACAGCCAGCGCGATCCGTCCTCGCCCACCGCGTGGCAGGGATCGATGTGGCGCGGCATCTTGAGGTCGATCGGATCGGACCAGGGGCCGTCGATGGACGGCGCGTGGATCACGAAGATAGAGTTCAGGTCCGACTTGACCGGCACGTACAGGAAGTAGCGCCCGTTGTGCTTGTCCGGGCTGACCGCCCATACCGACCCGATGTTCTTCGTCAGCGCCGCGACGCGCGGCGTCCAGTTCACTAGGTCGCGCGAATGCCAGATCGTCAGCCCCGGATAGCTATCGAAGCTGGAGAAGGTCATGTAATAGTCGGCGCCGTCCTTCAGGATCGCCGGGTCGGGCCGGTCGCCGCCGATCAGCGGGTTCAGGAAGCGCCCGTCGCCCAGGTCGGCCACCCGCTGCCCCTCGAAGCCGCGGCGCTAGGTCGGCGGCGCCGCGGCCGCGCTCCCGGCCGGCACAGCGGCCGCGGCCGGCATTGCGGCGGTCACCCCCCCGGTGATCGTGATGGCAAAAGTATCGCGGCGGCTGAGATCGGTCATGCTGGATCCCGTATCAGGAAGGGCTGGTCGCGGTGCACCACCACGTGTCCGCGCGCGTCGAAGTCGATGCGGACTAGGCCCGGCTTTTCGCGGAAGTGGCTGGCCTCGTCGTTGCCGAAGATCGTCTGCCACCAGCGGCCGCGCCGCTCGCGGAAGATGTTGCCGCCGCCGCCGCACGGCGCACCCTCGTGCGGCTCGCGCCAGGGGCCGGTGGGCCGGTCGCTCAGCCAGATGCGGAACGAGTAGCGCCCCTCGTACCGGTCCACCACGCCCAGGTAGTAGACGCCGTCGCGCTTGAACATCGTCGCGCCCTCGTAACCGAGCTTGCGGTATCCCCCGGCGGGCGGGGGGCCGCGATGGTGGCGTGGGTCCTCGTCCCACTCGGTCGCGGTCATTGGTTGCCACTCGCCCGCCAGGCCCGATAGGTCGTCCTTCAGCCGCACGATCTCGTCGGCCGAGCCGTAGGTCAGCCACACGCCGCCGTCCGGGTCGTCGAACAAGGTGGCGTCGATGCTACGCCGCACGGGCGCGTCGGGCGAGAAGGCGTGGACGTAGGGCCCCTCCGCCCGGCCGGTGGCGCTGCGCAGCACGGCGAGGCCGGCGCGGCTGATGCTGTGGCAGATGTAGTAGTTGCCGCGGATGAAGTGGATCTCGGGCGCCCACAGCGCGCGGAACGGCACACCGGCGCGCATCCGCCAGTTCCGCTCCCACCGGCCGTCACGCTCGATGGACCAGACCAGCCCGCGATATTCCCAGCGATCGAGGTCGCGTGAGCGCCACAGCTCCACTCCGTCGTTGACGGCCCAGATGTTGTCGCCCGTCGAACCGGTCATGTAGTACCAGCCGCCCCCGCCCGGACAGACGATGGTATCGCGTATGTGCACGTCGTGGAGCGGGCGCACCCGCGGCAGCAGCCCCGCCTTCACCGCGGTGCCGGCGTCCGCGTCGTTCCAGGGCGCGACCGGATAGGGCGGCGTGCCCGGCCCCTTGTAGCGCACGTCCGGCATTCCGCTGGTCCAGCCGCCGGCGGCGCTGGCCGGGGTGGCAGGGCGTCCGGGGCCGCTCGTCCCGCGGAAGCGCCAGTAGCCGGCGGGCGGGGGCGGCACGATCCGCCCACTATCGTCGGCGTCCGGCGCGCGCTTGGTGCCCGGCCGTGGCGCGGGGCCGTAGGTGGGGCTGGATGCTTGGGCGAGGAGCGGCCGCCCCGCCGTGGCCGCCAGCACGAGACCGCCCGTGGCCGCGCCCCCGAGCATCAAATCTCTTCTGTTCATCGCGCGCTCCCGTAAAAATGCCCCGCCGGCTGCGAGCCGGCGGGGCCAGTTGCTCCCGGGAGGGGCCGGAAGCACAGGAATTCTCAGTAGCTGAACCGTGCGCCCAGCCGGTACACGCGGCCCGAACTGCCGTACTGCGATACCGCCTCCTGCCCGTCATAGGCGTAGCGGTTGCTGGTCTGATTGGTCAGATTGAGCCCTTCCGCCGTGATCGACAGGCCCTTGAAGAGATTCAGGCTGAACGCGGCGTCGACGTTGGTGGTGGACCGGCTGAAGCCGAAGTCGTTGATGAGTGGGCTATCGCAGGCGACCGACTCTACCGCACCGGCACCAACCGTGGTCAGGCCTGGGCTGCACGAGCCGGCCGCCAGCGGATAGGTCGCGCTGTACGCGGCGCGCTGGGCCACCGACACGCGGGCGCGAACGACCTTGGTCTCGTAGAACAGCGTCGCGTTGATCGCGTCGGGCGACACGCCCAGGAACGGCCCCTTGCCAAGCACCTGGGGCCGCGTCTGCACGCCCGCCGCGCTGACCGCGCCAGGGTCGAGGATGTAGTTCAGCTCGGAGTCGATGTGCGTGTAGTTGAACAGCACGCCCAGGTTCTTGAGGAACGACGGCAGGAAGGTCAGGTTCTGCTGGAAGTTGAATTCCACGCCCTTGATATAGCCGCCCGGCGCGTCGCGGTACTGGCGCGCGACGAACGGGTAGTTGTTGTCCAGGTAGGATAGCTGGTTGACGTTGGTGTACTGCGCCCGGATCGCCGCTGCGGTCGCTGCGTCGACGAACTGGGACAAGGGGGCCGCGAACAGCACCGTCTGGGGGAAGTTGCCGACGTTCTTGCGGAACACCGCGGCCGACAGCAGGCTGGACCGGGTGAAGTACCATTCGTAGCTCAGATCGATGTTGTTCGACCGGAACGGCGACAGCTGCGGGTTGCCGATGGTGAAGGAGGCGCCCGTCACGTCGCCGTTGCTGGGCACGGAGATGGAAGTGATGGTGGGTGACAGGTTGCCCAGCAGCGGCCGCGCCATGACCCTGGACAGGCCCAGACGGAAGAACATGTCGTTCAGCACCTCGTAGTTGAGGTTCAGCGACGGCAGCCAATCGGTATAGGTGTTGCGGCCGACGATCGGCCGGCCCGCCTGGGACGTGCCGCGCGACGTCACGTCGGTGAAGGCGACGCGCGTGCCCGCGTTGCCGCGCAGCGGACGGCCCGCGATCTCCCCGTTGAAGTCGAACTGGAGGTACAGGCCCTTGTCGTACTCCTCCACGCCGAACGTGTTCTGGCCGCCGTTGCGCCTGGTGGTCAGGCGGAAGTCGCCGAACTTGTTGATGCAGTTGCACTCGAAGCCGATCAGCTGGTTCAGCTTGTCCAGGTCGGGCACCAGGAAGCTGCGCACCGTGCCCTCGGGCAGCTCCAGCCCCCGGCCGAACGGCACCACGCGGCTGTTCGCCGCCGTCGTCGAGCCCGCTTCCAGCAGCGTCGGGTTCAGCGTGTCCGTGTTGCGCTCGGCCTGCTGGGTGAAGAAGCCGTAGCGGCGCAGCGTACCGCCGAAGCCGACGTTGAACTGGTCGTTCAACTTCCAGTCGAAATCGGCGCGGATCGAGTCGTAGGTGTTGCTGACGTAGCGCTCGTAGTTGCGGATGGCCGAGAAGCCCTTCACCGTGGTCCAGTTGGCTGGGTCCGCCACGTCGAAACCGAAGTCGAGGAGCGGCATGGAGCCCCCGCCCCGCGCGTCGAACACGAAGTTCTGCGGCGAGTCCATGCGGTTGAACTCCGCCAGCAGGCCGCGCGAGCGGTTCACCGACTTGGACCGGCCGTAGATCGCCGTCATCTTGAAATTGTCGGCGAACTCCTGGTCGATGCGGGCCGTGCCCTGCCAGAACTTCGTGGTGTATTCGGAGAAATCGACGGCCGAGCGCATGTCGACGTTGCGGAGCACCAGGTAATCGGCCAGCCCGTTGGTGACGTTGGCGTCCAGAACGTCCACGCCCGGCCGGCCGATCAGCTGGCCGCGATAGGCCAGGCCGTTGGACGAGGGGATGTAGCCGACCGAGTTGGGATTGTTGTAGTAATCGTATGGGTCGAGGTTGTTGGGGTTGGTGGAGAAGATGTTGGCGTTGGCCGGGTTGACGCCGCCCGGCGTGATCGCCGCGTTGCCCAGCACGGAGGGCACGAGCTGTCCCTGCGCGTTCAGCGCGGTCGCGAAGGCCGGCTTGGTCCCGTACTGCGCCAGGCCGCAGTCCTGCGACACGGCGATGTCGCTGCCCGCGGCGGGCGTGCACAGGCCCGGATAGGCCGCGCGCGCGTTGATGGGCGTCAGCCGGCTGGCGGCGGTGTTATAAGCGGCGTTGGTGTTGTTGCGGTTCAGGCCGACGGGCGAGAGCTGGTTGTTCTCGCTGGTGTTGTGGAAGCGCGAGAACAGACCGTCGACGGACAGGCGCGTCTTGTCCGTCACGTCCCACTGGTACGCACCGGTCAGGCCAAGACGCTGATTGCGCACCACCTGGTTCGTCAGCGACGGCAGGGCGGGGATGCGCACGGTGGAATCGTCGAACCGGCCGGGGGTGTTGAACGGCGCGCCCGGGTAGAGCTTGGCATAGGCGGCCGGGTTGGACCCGGTCTGAAAGGCGGTGGCGTCGGGATTGGCGTAGTTCAGCGTGCCGACCGGCGCGGAGAAGCCCGCGCGCTGGGGCGTGCCCTCGCCTACGAACTGGCTGCCGCGGTACAGATAATCGGACGCGCCGACGCCGCGCAGATACTGGTCGATGACGTTCTCGGTGCGGTTGTACGCGCCCGAGAAGAGCAGGCCCATGCGCTTGTCCGCGCCGAACCGGAACGAGGCGAGGCCGGCCAGGCGGGGGTTGGTCTTCTTGCTGTTCTCGTTGTAGCTGGCGGTGGCCGACCCGCCGATCCGCAAGCCCTGGAAATCGAACGGGCGCCCGGTCTCTAGGTCGATGGTGGCGCCCAGCGATCCCTCGTCCGTCTCGGCCGACGGCGTCTTCTGGACGCGCAGGCCGCTGAACAGCTCGGACGCGAAGGTGGAATAGTCGAAGGACCGGCTGCGGTTGGGGCTGGTGCCCGAATCGTTCGAGCCCGCGGTCGACAGCGCCTCGATGCCGTTCAGGCGCGTGCGGTTGAAGTCGCCGCCCAGGCCGCGCACTGTGATGCCGCGGCCCTCGCCGTTGTCCCGGTCGACGGAGACGCCGGGCAACCGCTGGAGCGACTCGGCCAAGTTGGCGTCTGGGAAATCCGCGATGTCCTGGGCGTTGATGGAGTCGATCTGGACGTCCGAGTTGCGCTTCTCGTTGAGCGAATTCTGGATGGACGCGCGAAAGCCCGTCACCACGATCTCGGACCCGGCACCGTCTCCAGTCGTGTCGCCCGCTGCCTGGTTCGGACCCTGCTCCTCGGCGGAGCGGGTCTGCGTCTTGTCCGGCCCCGTCTGGGGCGCGGTGGACGGCCCGCCCGGCACCGGCGTCAGCGTGGGGTTGCCGCTGGTGTCCACCGCCGGGTCGCGGCTGGCGGGCACATCCTGTGCCCGCGCGGCGGCTGGCGCCAGCGTAGCGAGTGCCAGCGCACTTAGCGACGCGCTCCAACCCATGGCGATCTTGTTCCTCGTCACTGCTTCCTCCCCCTGTGATGCCGGCCCTTAAGGGGCCCAGCCGTTCAAGATGTTCGCCGGCGTGAAGCCGGCCGCCTGCGCCGCATTCAGACGGCGACGGGTCAAGCTGGCGAGCCCGCTGCCCGGCCCGGTCGAGCCGTATTCGAAAAGCCTCGCCTCGCCCGGCTCCAGCTGGCGGCGGATGCCGCTGGGGTCGGTGAAGCCCATGGAAGTCCAGCCCGCGGCCTTGACGTGCCCTTCCACGCGGCAGCGCAGAAAGGCGGCAGCGCCCAGGATGGCCATGTTGCCGCCCGCCCGCCAGGGTCGGCCGAGCCAGGTGGAGCCGTCCGGCACGCTCGGCTCGCGGTCGATGTGGCAGCGGTCGAACACCAGCCCGAACCGCTGGTCGGCGAGCGTGCTGGGCGCCGCCACGAACCCCTGGTCGGCCCGGCCGGGCACGTGGCGGGTCACCATCCGGCAGCGGTCGAATAGGGCGGCGGCCCCGCCGAAGATGAAGTCCACACCGCCCGATATTGTGCAGCGGCGGAAGAGCGCGCGCTTCGCCGCGTAGAGCGTGTCCTGATATCCCTCCACGGAACAGCGGTCGACCAGGACGCGGTCCGCCCCACTCCCAATGGAAAGCGCCACCGCTTGTGCGCCGCCGCTGGCGTTGGTGACCGTGTCGGCGACGTAGTCGAAGTCGTTGCGGACGGTCAGCCCGATCAGCCTCACGTCCGACGCCTCCACCGACAGCGTGGCGGAGCCGGCCGTTCCCCACTTGCCGCCGCCCGGACGAGGCAGTCCCGCCGCCGCGCCGAACGCTATCACCACGCCCGGACCCAGCGCGCGCAGCGTCAGGCCGGGCGTGTCGATCCGCACCTTTTCGCGGTAGAGGCCGGGTGCGAGTCCGATGACGGACGGCCCCCCGGCTTTAACGGCGCGGTCCAGGGCGTCGGCGAGCGCGGTGCCGGAGGCGTCCGGCGCGATCCGCAGGTCCACGGCGGCGGAGGGCCACGCCAGCCCGCAGGCGATCGCGGGCACGCACCGCAGCAGGCCGCGCCTCTCGATACCGCCCGCCATATGCGGTCCGCCGGTACTTTCCACACCCGCCCCCATGATAGCGGTGTCATGACGCCGCTTATCCGATCTTCAACCGGCCTTTCCACGCGTCATACGTCAGGATTTCACTCGTGACAAAGTGTTTTAATCTTGAAAGCTCATCGCCCGTGTGCAGGATCGGCACCGTGGCGTGACGGGCCGGACGTCTGCGCGCGATAGAGAGGACGATATGGATCACGACGAGCATGGCGTATCACGCCGCGAGGCGATCGGCGGACTGTCGGCCGGGGCCGCGCTGGCGGCGTCGCAGGCCCTTGCCGTGCCCGCGTCGGCCACGTCCGCCTCGGCGTCATCCCCTCGCCTGTGGTACAGGAAGCCCGCCGTCGCTTGGACGGAGGCGCTGCCGGTGGGCAACGGCCGCATCGGCGCCATGCTGTTCGGCGGCGTGGGCGAGGATCGGCTTCAGCTCAACGAGGACAGCCTCTGGGGCGGCGGCCCGTACGATCCCGTCAACCCCAAGGCCAGGGCCGCCCTGCCGGCGCTGCGGCAGATGATCCTGGACGGCAGATACAAGGAGGCGGAGGCGTTCGCCAACGCCAACGTCATGGCCACGCCGCTGCGCCAAGCGTCCTATAAGCCGGTCGGCGACCTGCGCGTGGAGGTGACGGGGCACGACGCATCGGGCGCCACCGGCTACGAGCGGTCGCTGGACCTGGACGCCGCACTGGCGGCGGTGCGCTACCGCCTGGGCGGGGCGGCGTACCGGCGGGAACTGGTCGCCTCGCCCAAGGATCAGGTGCTGGCCTATCGCCTGTCGGCGGACGGGCGCGGCACGCTGGGCTGCCGCCTGTCGATGACCTGCCCGCAGAAGAGTTGGTCGGTGGCGGCGGAGGGCGCCGACACGCTAGTCCTGTCGGGCCGCAACGACCCCGAGGGCGCCATCCCAGGCGCGCTGCGCTTCGAGGCGCGGGTGCGGGTGGTGACGACGGGCGGCCGCGTGCGCGCGGAGGGCCGGACGCTGGTGGTTGAGGGCGCGAGCGAGGCGCTGATCCTGATCGCGATGGCGACCAGCTATCGCCGGTACGACGACGTGAGCGGCGATCCCACCGCCCTCACCCGCGCGCAAGTGGCGGCGGCCGCGCGCCGTTCCTTCGCCGACATCGCGGCGGACACGGCGGAGAACCACCGGCGACTGTTCCGCCGCGTCACCATCGACCTGGGCGCCTCGCCGCCCGCGACGGAGGCGATGCCCACGGACGAGCGGATCGCGGCCTCGCCGGGCGGCGCCGACCCCGCCCTGGCCGCGCTCTACTTCCACTACGCGCGCTACCTGCTCCTGTCCTCGTCCAGGCCGGGCGGGCAGGCCGCCAACCTCCAGGGCCTGTGGAACGACAGCCCGCGGCCGCCCTGGGGATCGAAGTACACGATCAACATCAACACCGAGATGAACTACTGGCCGGCCGAGCCGACCGCGCTGCCCGAGTGCGTCGAGCCGCTGGTCGCCATGGTGCGCGACATCGCGGTCACGGGCGAGCGCACCGCGCGCGACATGTACGGCGCGCGCGGCTGGGTGTGCCACCACAACACCGACCTTTGGCGCGCCACCGCGCCCATCGACGGCGCCAAGTTCGGCCTGTGGCCGACCGGCGGCGCCTGGCTCTGCACCCACCTGTGGAGCCGTTACGACTACGGGCGCGACCGGGCCTATCTCCGGTCGATCTACCCCATACTGCGCGGCGCCACCCTGTTCTTCCTGGACACGCTCCAGACCGATCCGGGCACGGGCGCGCTGGTCACCAACCCGTCCATGTCGCCCGAGAACGGGCACGGCCACGGATCGTCGCTGATCCAGGGGCCGACCATGGACATGGACATATTGCGCGACCTGTTCGACCAGACAGTGGCCGCCGCCGGCGTGCTGGGCACCGACGCGGCGTTCGTGGCCCAGGTGAAGGCCGCCCGCGCGCGGCTGCTGCCCCACCGGGTTGGCAAGGACGGCCAGCTCCAGGAGTGGATCCACGACTGGGACGCGGAGGCGGACGATATCCACCACCGCCACGTGTCGCACCTGTACGGCCTTTATCCGGGCGACCAGATCGACCCGGACCGCACGCCCGAGCTGGCGCGCGCGGCGAAGCGGTCGCTGGAAATACGCGGCGACAAGGCGACGGGCTGGGCGACGGCGTGGCGCATCAACCTGTGGGCGCGGCTGCGCGACGGCGAGCGCGCCCATTCCATCCTCACCTTCCTGCTGGGGCCCGAGCGGACCTATCCGAACATGTTCGACGCGCACCCGCCGTTCCAGATCGACGGCAATTTCGGCGGCGCGGCGGGCATCGCCAACATGCTGATGCAGGCGCGCGGCGAGGCGGTGCACCTGCTGCCGGCGCTGCCCCGGGCGTGGCCCACCGGGTCGGTCACGGGGCTGCGCGCGCCCGACCGCTGCTCGGTGGACGTGCACTGGCGCGACGGCCAGCTGGAGCGCGTGCGCCTGACCGCCCAGGCGGGCGGGCGGCGGCAGGTGCGGCTGGGCGACAGGAAGGTTGCGGTGGACCTTCCCAAGGGCCGGCCCGTGGTGCTCGACCGCCGACGGTTCGCGTCCACCTGAGCGGCTTGCCGAACGCAACCGCCGCAGGGTCGTGCCGCGTCGCCGATACCGAGCCTGGGCGCCCCCTCGGCATCGAGGCCCGACCGTCCCCCGGGGACGGCTCGTCAGGTTCGGTCCGGCAGGTCCAGCCCGTAGATGCGCACAGCGTTGCCGCCGAACACGGAGCCGTGGTGCGCGGCCGGCACCAGAAGCCGGGCCACGTCCAGCCACCGCTCGTAATCGGCCCGCAGCAATACCACCGGCCAGTCGCTGCCCCAGAGCAGGCGTTCCGGTCCGAAGGTGTTCAGCGCGTGCGCGACGAAGGGCTCCAGCTCGACCGGCGTCCAGCCGGCGCCTGCCTCCGTCACCAGCCCCGAAAGCTTGCACGAGACGTTGGGCGACGCCGCGGCTCGGACCATGTCGTCC
>Ga0325400_1007932_pt1 | contig 10167 bp, 9 predicted proteins | sample PopdelMetagenome_2_FD_205662 | JGI IMG/M metagenome (GOLD analysis project Ga0325400, IMG submission 205662) | Populus deltoides microbial communities from Bellville, Georgia, United States - Xylem-PdKOR-R1 | ecosystem: Host-associated > Plants > Phyllosphere > Stem > Wood/Secondary xylem...
CCGTGGGCCAGCACCACGCCCGTGAAGCTGTCCAGCAGCCCCAGCTTGGCGAAGTAGCGGTAGAGCCCGATCGCGTAGGCGATGCTCGGGATGATGATCGGCAGCAGCATCAGCGCCCGCACCAGATCGGTGGAGCGGCGCGAGAGCCGCCAGCATCCGATGGCGCAGAGCGTGCCCAGCACCACCGCCACCAGCGTGGAGGCGACCGCGATCCACGCCGATTGCAGGATCGCGTCTGTCCAGGCCGGCGTGGTCAGCAGCCGCACGTAGTGCTGGCCGGAGAGTCCCTCGTAGGGCAGCGAGAGGAAGCGCTGGTCGGTCAGCGACACCGGCAGGATGATGGTGATCGGCAGGATGAGGTAGAGCACCGTCGCCCAGGCGATGCCCCCGTTCAGCCAGCCCGGTCGGTACCCGCCACCCATCAGTGCCCTCCCGCCCCGAAGAGCCGCCGCAGGTTCACCAGCCGCGAGAAGACGGCGAGCGTCGCGAGGATCGCCACCACCAGCACGGTCGCCATCATCGCGCCCAACCCCCAGCGGATCAGGTCGAGGATCTGCAGCTTGATCCACTCCGCCGCCATCAGCGTCTTGCCGCCGCCGAGGATGGCGGGGGTGATGTAGAAGCCGAGGGAGAAGATGAAGACCAGCACGCCCGCCGCGATCACCCCGGGCATGGAGAGCGGCAGGAACACCCGCAGGAACGACACCACCCGCCCCGCCCCCAGCCCGCGCGCGGCGGCCAGCACGCGCGGGTCGATCTCCTTCATCGCCGAGAGCATCGGCAGCACGGCGTAGGGCACCATGTAGTGCACCATGCCCACGACGATGCCGAACTCGTTCCACACGAGCGCCAGCGGCTCCTCGATCGCGCCCGCCGCCATCAGCCCCTGGTTCACCAGCCCTTGGCGCCGCAGCAATGTCACCCAGGCGAAGGCGCGCACCAGCACGGAGATCCACAGCGGCACCAGCACTGCCAGCAGCCACCAGCGCTGCGCCCGCGGATCGGCCAGCGCGATGCGGAAGGCGAGCACGTAGCCCAGCAACAGGGAGATGGCCGTGGTGATCAACCCGATCCGCAGCGTGGTGAGGATCACCCGCTGCACGCTCTCGCTCGTCGCCAGCCGCTCGTAGTTCTGCAGGCCGAGCTCCGGCTCCGTCACGCTGATCGCGAGCACCTGCAGGATGGGCGCGACGTAGAAGGCCGTCATCAGCAGGAAGGCCGGCAGGATCAGCCCCCACCAGCCCAGCGCGTGGCGGCCCTTCGGTGTCATGCCGCCACGTCCTCCGCCACCGCCACCGCCGCCGCGCGGGACCATCCCAGCCGCACCGGCACGCCCTCCGCCGGCGCGAAGGGCGCGCCCCAGGCCGGCAGGTGCACGCGCAGGTCGCCGAGATCGGCGGTCGAGACCGTCAGCGCGTAGCCCGTGCCGAGATAGGACCAGGCCGCGATCCGCCCCTCCACGAGGTTGTCCGCCTCCCCGCCCTCCGGCACGAGCGCGATCCGCTCCGGCCGCAGCGAGAGAACGGCCCGCCCCGGCGGCGCCGCGCCGGAGGCCACCACCGCCGTCGCGCCCCGCCGCAGCACCACGCCCCCGGCATCCGGCACCACATCCCCCTCGAGGAAGTTCGACTTGCCCAGGAAGTCCGCCACGAAGCGCGTCGCGGGCCGCTCGTACAGCGCCTCCGGCGAGCCCACCTGCACCAGCCGCCCGTGATCGAGGATGGCGATGCGGTCGGAGAGGCTGAGCGCCTCCTCCTGGTCGTGCGTCACGTTGATGAAGGTGCGGCCGACGCGGCGGTGCAGCGCCTTCAGCTCCTCCTGCAACTCCGCCCGCAGCTTCTTGTCGAGCGCCGAGAGCGGCTCGTCCAGCAGCAGCAGCGCGGGGTCGAAGACCAGCGCGCGCGCCAGCGCCACGCGCTGCTGCTGCCCACCCGAGAGCTGGGAGGGCCGGCGCTCCGCGAAGCGGTCGAGCTGCACCAGGTCCAGCGCGGCGCGCACCTTCGCGTCCCGCTCCGCCCGGCCCATCCGCCGCACCCGCAGCGGGAAGGCCACGTTCTCCGCCACGCTCATGTGCGGGAAGAGCGCGTAGCCCTGGAACACCATGCCGAAGTCGCGCCGCTCCGGCGGCAGGGGCGTGATGTCGCGCCCGTCCAGCAGGATGCGCCCCGCGCTCGGCTCCACGAAGCCCGCGATCATCATCAGGATGGTGGTCTTGCCCGAGCCCGAGGGGCCGAGCAGCGTCAGGAACTCGCCGCGCGCCACCTCCACCGTCGCGTCCCGCACCGCGACGAATTCGCCGTAGCGCCGCGACACCCCCTGGAGGGCCAGCGCATGGCCGGACGCGCCGCTCATGCCCGGTAGTCCGGCTGCTCGCGGTCCATCTTCCGGCGCAGCGCCTGCCACACCAGCCATCCCTTCACCGGGCTCTCGCCCCCCTGCCCCGCGGCGCGCGCCACCACCTCCTCGGGCGGGACGTCCAGCGGCGCGCCGGTGGACTGCGCGGCCACCTGGATGCGGCAGGACTGCTCCAGGTAGTACATCCAGTAGAAGGCCTCGGCGACGGTGCGCCCCACCGTCAGCAGCCCGTGGTGGCGCAGCACCAGCGCGGGCCTGTCGCCCATGGCCCGCACCAGCCGCTCGCGCTCGCCGAGATTGTCGTCCGCCGCCACGCCCTCGTAGTCGTGATACGCCACGCGGCCGTGGAACTCCGTGCTGATCTGGTTCAGCGGCAGCAGCCCGCCCGTCTGCGCCGCCACCGCCATGCCCGCCAGCGTGTGCGTGTGCATCACGCAATGCGCCGCGGGCGCGCCCAGATGCAGGGCGGAGTGGATCACGAAGCCCGCCGGGTTCACCGGCCAGGCCGTCTCCTGCGCCGGCTCCCCCGCCGCGTCCACCAGCACGAGGGAGGAGGCCGTGATCTCCTCGAACAGCAGCCCGTAGGGATTGACGAGAAAGCGATGCCCCTCGCCGGGAACCCGCACGGAGAGATGCGTGTAGACAAGGTCCGTCATCCCGAAATGCGCGAGGAGACGGTACGCGCAGGCGAGGTCGCGGCGCAGCTCCGCCTCGTCGGGCACGTGGTTCGGATCGGGCCGCACCGGCGGCGGGGGAAGCGGCATGCTCAGTATCCCCGCTCCGGATCGTAGAGGTTGGGCAGGGCCTGCCCGCCCTCGAAGGCGCCGATCGCGTCCGCCACGAAGCGCGCCCGCTCCCGCCGCCGCGCGATGCTCGCGACATGGGGCGTCACCGTCACCTTCGGATGCGCCCAGAGCGGGCTGTCCTGCGGCAGCGGCTCCGGCTCGAACACGTCCAGCACGGCGCCCGAGAGGTGCCCGGCATCGAGCGCCGCGATCAGGTCCGGCACCACCACATGCGCGCCGCGCGCGGCGTTCACCACCGCCGCCCCCGCCGGCAGCTTCGCCATCAGCGCGGCATCGACGATGCCCTTCGTCTCCGGCGTGGAGGGCAGCAGGCAGACCAGGATGTCCACCCGCGCGAGGAAGGCGTCCAGCTCCTCCGCCCCCGCGAAGCTCTCCGCGCCGGCCACCTCCTTGCGGCTGCGCGACCAGCCGATCACGGGGAAGCCGAGGCCGCGCAGCATCGGCACGGCGGTGGCGCCCAGGGAACCCATGCCCATGATGCCGACCGTCACGTCCTGCGCGGTGCGCTCCCCCGGAACGTAGTGCCAGCGCGCCTCCCCCTGGGCATGGGCGAAGCCGCGCCCGTTCCGCAGCAGGTGCAGGCAGGCCCAGGCGACGTACTCGCCCATGCGCTGCCCGATCTCCTCGCCCCCCATCCGCACCAGCGGCAGGTGCCGCGGCCAGGTGGCGTCGCGCGTGATGTGGTCCACCCCCGCGCCGATCGAGAAGATCACCTTCAGGTTCGGCAGCCGCGCCAGCCACCCCTCCGGCGGCTCCCAGGTGAGGACGTAGGCGATGTCCTCGTCCCGCAGCCCCTCCTCGCCGTAGGGGATGCTGCGGAGCCCCGGCCGCAGCGCGGTCAGGTGCTCGCACCACTCGGCCTGCGAACGGCGGCCCTCGGCCTTCACGACAAGCATGGTTCAACCCGTGATGATGTCGACGACGTCCTGGTTCACCCGGGTGTAATTGTCACCCCACCAATCGCCGTCCAGCGTGACCTGGAGCTTCACGTTCTCCGGGTCCGTGGGATTGAAGCGGCGGAACTCGGCTGGCACCAGGGCGGCCGCGCGCGGGTTGGTGGGGCCGTTGCCCATCAGCTTCAGCAACTCCACCTGCGGCTCGGGGTTGGCCAGCATGCTCCCCAGCAGCCGGTGCGCCGCCGCCCCGCCAGGCGCCCCCCGCGGGATCACGAAGATGCCGGCCTGCAGCAGCCCCTGGTTCCAGACGAACTTGATCCGCCCGTTCGTCTCCTGCTCCAGCACCTTCGCGCGGGTGTGCCAGATGATGCCCATGGAGGCCTCGCCGGTGCGCAGGAACTGCTCGCTCTCGGCGCCGTTGGTCCAGAACACGGCGTTTCGGCGGATCTCGCGCAGCTTGCCCAGGCAGGCCCGCACGTCCAGCGGGTAGAGGGCGGCGGGGTCCTTGCCGAGCGCCATCTGCGCGGCGTCCATCACCGCCAGCGCGTCCCGCCGCAGCAGCCGGGTGCCCGGGAACTTCCGCACGTCCCAGAAGTCCGCCCAGGATTGCGGCGGGCCGTTCGGGTACTTGCCGCTGTCATAGGCGAGCACGGAGGAGAAGGAGTAGGGCGCCGCGCCGTACTCCAGCACGAAGGCTTCCGAGATCGCGTCGGACTTCCTCACCACGCCGTAGTCGATCTTCTGGACGAGGTTCTCCCGCCCCAGCAGCCGCGCCGAGGAGGCCGAGCTGTCGCAGAGGTCCCAGGTGACGGAACCGCTCTCCACCATGCTCTTGATCCGCCCCGCCGAGGGGCCGGTGCTGTTCTGCACCACCTTGTACCCGGCATTCGCCGCCTCGAAGGGCGCGCCGTAGTTGCGGCCGAAGCCCTCGTTGGCGATGCCGCCCCAGTTCACCATCACCAGCTCGCGCGCGCCCTGCGCCGCGGCCGGCCGTGCCCCGCCCAGCGCGGCGAGCCCCAGCCCGCCCAGCGCCTTCAGCGCGGCGCGGCGCCCAGCCCCGTCGCGCGGCAGCATCCGCCGCGCCAGATCGGCGCAATCCTCGTGAAAGCTCTGCATCGTCGGTGCGCTCCCCGCGTCTTCCGGGAAGCGGGAGCAAGTTTGATACCAGCCTTGGCGGACGCGGCCCCGATGCGGACCCACCCTTCACGGGACGAGCCGCTCAGGGCCGGGGCGGCCTCAATCGGCGGCAGGCACCACGGGCAGCTCCGCAGCCGCCTTCAGGAAACCCGCCTCGATCGTGGCCTGCTCCGCCCCCACGTCGTCCGCGGCCAGGGTCAGCATCTCCGACGAGAACGCCGTCCGGAGATGCGCCTCCCCCCATTCCTTCGGCCGTCCGCGCTTGGCCAGCGCGTAGGCCAGCACCCGGGCGATCCGCATCACCATGGCGCGCTCCCCGGCCAGCCTGGCCTTGACCTCCAGAACCTCCGGGTCCCGTCCCTCCGGGGCGACGGAGGACAGGCGGATCATCGCCTCCTCCACCGCGCCATAGGTCAGGTTGACGTGCAGCGCGTGCGTCTCGGGATAGTAGACGGCGGCCCGGTGCGTCAGGCCGCGATCGGCGATCTCCTGGGGGTCGCGCAGCAGGATCAGCGCCGGCGCCTTCTCCAGCGTTACCGGGCGGGGCGGCGGCGCCCCGCCATCCGCCGCGCCGGGCGCCGCGCCGCCGGGGGGCGGCGCCTTCACCGGCTTCTCCGGCTTCTCCAGCGCAGGCCGACGGCCGCCGCGCCGCATCGGCACCCGCATCTCGTTGAGCAACTCCTCCATCCGGTTCATCACCTCGTCGGCGTAGTCCGGCTGCGGCATGGCCTCGGTCAGCATCCGCACCAGCCAGGCCGGGCGGTGCGCCTGCACGATGGAGGCGAAGTCGTGCAGCACCGCCCGATCCTGCCGTCCGGCGCGGTAGCGCAGGATCTCGCGGTAGGCATCGGGCAGCACCGGGTACGCGTCCGGAAGCTCCACCACCACCGACACCGCGCGGGAGAGGAAGGGAACGCCGAAGGCGGGCGCCTCGCGCAGCCAGTCACGCCCCTGGAGCACGCCGTAGGCCTCGTCCCGGTGCACCAGGGCGGCCAGGCTCGGGGGGCTGGCCCACGGCCCGACGGAGCCGCCCTCCAGCAGGGCGGGATCGTGGGCGTAGTGGATCACCATCCCGTCCGGCCCCGGCACCGCCTCGTAATTCGCCAGGCCCGCGAGGTGTGCCCCCACGGTGGTGATGGAGCGGTCGCGGGGAAGCCGCGCCACGCCGGCGCGGAACACCACATCCGTGCCGGCCGGCAGGCGCAGGAAGCGGCCTCGCACCGTCTCGGGCAGCCATTGCGGCCCCGAGCGCGGCTGGCCCGCATAGGGATCCTCCACCGTGTTCTGCCCGGAGGAGTTGCCCAGCAGCACCACCTCCGTCCAGTCCTGGCCAGTATCCCGCCCCTCGGCCCGTGCGGCCTCGGTCACCTCCAGCACCTCCGTCGGCTCGCCATCCGGTCCCGGACGGAGCAGCCGGCCGTACAGGCCGTCCACCTTGCCGATCACCACCTCGCGCACCGCCCCCTCCTTGCAGGACCGGTAGCGCATGCCGTGCTGGTTGGAGGGGAGCGACGCCACCTTCGCGCCCATGCCGAAGTTCCGGTCCAGGCCGGACTCCTTGCGGATGGAGGTGGCGATGTTGCACATCCGCCGGAGCTCCTGGCCGTTCAGCCCGCGCCCCGTGTTCCAGATCGCCAGCTTCGGCACGCCATCCACCGGCAGGGCCGAGAACTCCACCCGGCGCGTCCCGGGCTCCGCGCTGTCGGCCGCCTCCAGCGCGTTCTTCAGCAACTCGCGGACCATCATGGTCTTCGGGCAGCGCTCGATCATCGCGGTGACGAGGAAGTCCTCGTTCCCCACGCGCAGGCGGTTGACGGTCGCGCTCATGGTAGCTCTCCGCAGGGGCCGGGACGGGGCCTCGGCCGGTTGCCCGGCCGGGGAACGGCGATTACCTCAACGGGAAGCACGTTTCGGGATGCACGTCGAGCATTCCGCCGCGCCGCCGCCCCCTAACCCCCGTAACCCGCCATCCGCGGCAGCCACAGCACGATCCCCGGGAAGGCGATCATCAGCGCCGTTCCGCCTGCCAGCATGAGCATGTAGGGGATGATGGAGCGATTCACCTCCGACAGCGGCGCCCCCGTGATCGCCTTGATCACCACGAGGTTCATGGCCACCGGCGGGGAGATGAGCGCCATCTCCAGCGAAAGGGTCAGCAGCACCCCATACCAGACCTTGTCGATGTCGAGCGCGCCCATGACGGGCAGGATGGCCGGCATGGTCAGCAGGATGATCGAGAAGCTCTCCAGCACGAGCCCGAGGACGAAGAGCAGCACCATCATCGCGATCAGGAACCCTGTCTGCGACAGGCCGAGATCCGTCACGAGCTGCGTCATCTCCTGCGGCACGCGCAGCTTCGTCAGCATGTAGCCGTACACCGCGGCGCCCGCGATGATCATCAGCAGCATCGCCGAGGTCCGCGTCGCCTCCTGCACCCCGTCCAGCAGGTCCCGCCACGTCAGGGTGCGGTAGATCAGCGCGGCGATCACCAGCGCCCAGAGCGTCCCCGTCCCCGCCGCCTCGGTGGCCGTGAACACGCCGAAGTAGATGCCGCCGAGCACGAAGAGCGGCAGCGTCATCGACCACGCCGCGCCCCGCAGCGCCTTGCCCACCCCCTCCGGCGGCGGCTCGTCCGTCGGCGCCACCGCCTTGCCCTCGGTGATCCACACGTAGGCGCCGAAGATCGCCGCCATCAGGAAGCCCGGCAGGATCCCCGCGAGGAAGAGGTAGCCCACGCTCGTCTCGGTGACGAAGGCGTAGAGCACCATCGGCGCCGAGGGCGGGATGAGGATGCCCAGCGTCCCGCCCCCCGCCACCACGCCGAAGGCGCCCTTGCGGCTCATGCCGTAGCGAAGCATCTGCGGGATCGCGAACTTGCCCACCGTCAGCGCCGTCGCGACCGAGGAGCCGGAGATGGAGCCGAACACGGTGCAGGCGATCACCGTCGCGATCCCCACCCCGCCGCGCACGCCGCGTAGCAGCGCGAAGGCCGCCTTGTAGAGATCGTCGATCACCCGCCCGCGCACCATGATGTGCGCCATCAGCATGAAGAGCGGGATGGCGATCAGCAGGTAGCCGTTGAGGTTGCCGACGACGATCTCCCCCAGCGCCGGCACGCCCCCCTCGACGTAGAGCAGCACGGCCAGCGGCAGCAGGAAGAGCGCCGTGAACATCGGCAGCCCGAGGTAGAGCAGGCCGATCAGAACGGCCATCAGGATCAGGAAAGTCATCGCCGCCCTACTCCCCGCGCGCCAGCGTGTCGCGCGGCAGCTCCTCGTCGCCCGTGGGCAGGTACTCCGGCGTCCCGCCCGTCAGCAGCACCAGGCATTGCGCCAGGGAGACCAGCAGCAGAACCGCCGCCCCCGCCGGCAGCAGCGCCTGGATCCACCACTCCGGCACGCCCTCGATGTCGGTCATCACCCCGATCGTCATCGAGAACTCCACGGCCTCCCACCCCGCCCAGAGCAGGATGCCCGCGACGACGGCCACGGAGGCCGCGCCGATCACGTGGGCCGCCCGCGCCAGCCGCGGCCCCAGCCGCCCCACCGCGACGTCCACCCCGATATGCTCGAAGCGCCGCTGCGCCTCCGGCGCCGCGAGCAGCACCAGCGCCACCACCAGCCAGCCCGAGACCTTGTCGATCCAGGGCTGCGGCGCGTGGAAGAGGTAGCGCGCCACCACCGATCCCCCCACGAGGAACAGGCAGACCAGCGTGGCCAGCGACGCCAACGCGGCGGAGACGCGGGAGAGGAGGGCGACGGCGCGCTGCATCGTCAGACCGCCCGCAGCAGCTCGACCACCCGCGCCCCGCCCTCGGGCGCCTGGCGCAGGAAGGCATCCATGACAGGCTTCTGCATCACCTCCCGCCAGCGGGCCACCTCCTCCGGCGTCTGCTCGTGCAGCGTCATGCCGCGCGTCCGCAGCTCGCCCACCGCGGCGTCGGCCGTGCGCTGCGTGACCTCCACCGCCTCGACCTCGGCCTTCGCCAGCGCCGCCTCGATCACGCCACGCCCCTCCGCCGGCACCCGATCCCACCAGCGGGGATTGACGTAGACCTGGGTGGAGACGCTGAAGAAGGGCGAGACGGTGCCGAACTTCTGCACCTCGTAGAAGCGGCGGGACACCGCGGCGGAGACGTCCGTCAGCCCCGCATCCAGCACGCCCGATTGCAACGCCCCCACCACCTCCGGCGCGGGCGTCGCGGCCGGGGCCGCGCCCGCGGCGCTCAGCGACTGGTCGATGAGGCTGTTGATGCCGCGGATCTTCACGCCGCGGAAATCCTCTGGCACCAGAAGCGGCTTGCGGGAGGAGGTGAAGATCGCCCGGTTCGTGGTGAAGAGCCACGCCACCGACCGCACCGCCCGCCGCGCCGTCACGCCGTCGAGAAACCTCCGAGCCTCCGATGCGGGGAAGCGCCGGTTCTGCTCGAGGTCCGCGAAGAAGAAGGGAATGGTCTGCCCGGACATCTCCGGGATGGTGTTGCCCCAGGTGAAGTTGGTCGCCACCGCCGCCTCGAAGGCCCCGCGCGCCACGCCCGGGAAGTTCTCCGCCACCCGCGCGAGCTGCTCCGCCGGGAAGACCTGCACGTCCACGGCCCCGTTGCTGCCGGCCTTCACCGCCTCGGCGAAGCGCGCCAGCACGCCGGCGATGTGGTGCGAGGGCGGATACTGGTGGGACAGCCGCATCACCGTCGCCGCCTGGGCGGAGGCCGTGCGGATCGCCGGCAGCGCCAGCAGGGGAAGGGTCAGGATGTTGCGTCGCAGGGCCACGGGGCGTCCTCCGGATTGCTTTGCCCGGGGTTTGCGACCGCCTTCCCTTGCGGTCAAGCGCACCGCCCCCCCGTACCGGGCCAGCCGCCCTCCCCGGCCTCAGCGCCCCGCGGACTGCGGCGCCAGCATCCCCCGCAGCGCCCCCGGCGCCAGGATCGAGAGCGGGTCGATGCGGATCTCCGGATCGTCGATCTTCCCCCCTAT
>Ga0325400_1007935_pt1 | contig 10166 bp, 9 predicted proteins | sample PopdelMetagenome_2_FD_205662 | JGI IMG/M metagenome (GOLD analysis project Ga0325400, IMG submission 205662) | Populus deltoides microbial communities from Bellville, Georgia, United States - Xylem-PdKOR-R1 | ecosystem: Host-associated > Plants > Phyllosphere > Stem > Wood/Secondary xylem...
GCCTGCCGGGTGGCACGTCCTTCATGGAGGACTACACCTACGACCTGGCCAGCGAGACCCCGAAGATCCTCGGGGCGCACATGCTCGAGGTCTGCCCGACCATCGCCGGCGAGCAGCCCTCCCTCGAAGTGCACCCGCTGGGCATCGGCGGCAGGGAGGACCCCGCGCGCCTGGTGTTCTCCGCCGCGCCCGCCGAGGGCGTCGTGGTCGGCTGGGCCGACCTGGGCGAGCGCTTCCGCTGGGTCGCCAACGAGATCGACGTCGTCCCGCCGTCGGAGCCGCTGCCCAACCTGCCGGTGGCCCGTGCGGTCTGGGAGCCGCGGCCGGACTTCGCCACCTCCACCGAGGGCTGGCTGACCGCGGGCGGGCCGCACCACACGGTGCTGACCACCCAGCTGACCACCGCCGAGCTGACCGACCTGGCCGACGTGTTCCGCACCGAGCTGGTGGTCATCGACGCCGACACCACGCGGCGGAGCCTGGCCAAGGAGCTGCGCTGGTCGGCGGCCTACCACCGCCTGGCCCAGGGCCTCTAGGCACGGAGCGGGGCGGGTGCGCACGCACCCGCCCCTGCTGCCGGTCGTCAGCTGTACTGCATCCACACCCGGCGGCGGCCGGCCTGGGTGCGCTCGTGGCGCATCGCCTCGACGCGGGCGGCCTGCTCCGGGGTGGCGCGGTGCTCGGCCACGGCGATCTCCGCCTCGCGGATCGCGGCCTCGGCGCGGCGCTCCTCGGGGGTGCGGGCCGGCAGGTCGGGCTCCTCGTCCTGCAGCGACTGCGCACCCACCGAGAGGTTGGCCCGGTAGGGGTTGTCGGTGGGCAGGTTGCCGCTGACGCGGCCGTAGAGGCCCAGGGTGAGCAGCAGCAGGCCGACGACGATGGAGAAGATGACGTTCGACATCTGGAAGGCCAGCACATTGAGCTGGGTGTTCAGCACGAACAGGTGCCAGAACGCCGAGAGCAGGAACGCGGTGCCCACCCCGGTCATGACGATCCCGGCGATGCGCCCGCCCTTGACCGCGCCGGCGACCAGCACGACGGCGGTGAGCAGCGAGATGGTGGACAGCAGGCCGTTGGACGACAGGCCGACCACCCGTCCGCCGTCGGTGGAGAAGTAGTCCAGGCCACCGGCGAAGCCGAGGACGCCGAACACCGTGAGCACGCCGGCGACGGTGAACGCACCGATGCGGTGCACGGTCTTCACCCGGCGGGCGGTGGGGGTCTCGGCGACGTCCTCGTGCAGACGAGGGGTGGTCCGGGACGGACGGGGCGGTGCGGTGGTCATGGCTGCCTCCTGGCGCTCGTGGCTGAACGACACCCCCGACTACCCCTGGGGGGACCACCTGTAACCACGGTTTACGCGGCTGAGGGCGTCACCACCGGCGTCGGCGGCTGAGCAGCTCGCTGACGGCCTCCTCGGTGGCGGCCCGGGCGCCGCCCCCGCCCTCGACGAGCGCCGACAGGGCGGTGCCGTCGGCCAGGGCGACCAGCCGGGCGACCGGCACCTCGCGGTGGCCGCCGCGGGCCAGGACCTCGGCGACCAGGTCGTCGACCCGCGCCCGGGTGGCCGCCAGCACCGGCCGCAGCACCGGGTGCCGCCCACCGGCCAGCCAGCGCTCGTAGTAGGCCTGCAGCTGGCCGTCGGTGCGCCGGTCGGCACCCAGCAGCACGTCGAGGACCACGGCCGCGGTCTCCCGGGTGCTGGCGCGGCGGGTCGGCAGGCCGGTCACCAGGGTGGCGGCGACCGCGGTCTCCTGCTCGCCGACCCGGGTCACCGCGGCGACCAGCAGGTCGGCCAGGTCGCGGAAGTAGTAGGTGGTGGCGGCCAGCGGTACCCCGGCCGCGGTGGCCACGGCCCGGTGCGCCACCGCGTCGGGGCCGGCCTCGGACACCAGCCGGGCGGCCGCCGCGACGATCGCGTCCCGGCGCGCCTCGCCCTTCGGCGTGGTCACCTCAGTGCGCCGACGACGGGGCCAGGTTCAGTCCGACCACCCCGGCCACGATGAGCAGGATGGACAGGATCCGCACGGTGCCCACCGGGTCCCCGAGCAGCACCATGCCCACGACCGCCGTACCGGCCGCCCCGATGCCGGTCCACACCGCGTAGGCGGTGCCCACCGGCAGGTCGCGCAGGGCGATGGTCAGCAGGGTGAAGCTGACGCCGGCGCAGACGACGAAGGACACCGTCCACCACAGCCGGCTGAAGCCCTCGGAGTTCTTCAGCGACACCGCGAAGGCGGTCTCGAACAGACCCGCCACGACCACCAGCACCCAGGCCACGACGGCCTCCTTCCCTCGGATCGGTACGACCGTACCGGAAAACCGGGACGGCCGTACAGGTGCGTGGGCCGCCTACGGTGGGCGGGTGGAACAGGACTGGGCCGGCACGCACACCTACACCGCGCGGGTGCTCCGCCCGCGCAGCACCGAGGAGCTGCAGGAGGCCGTCCGCGACGCCCCGGCGGTGCGGGCCCTGGGCACCCGGCACACGTTCAACGGCCTGGCCGACTCGCCCGGCGTGCTCGTGGACCTGACGGCGCTGCCCGACCGGGTCGCCGTCCGCGACGACGGCACGGTCGCGGTCACCGCCGGCACCACGTTCGGGGCGCTGGCCCGCGAGCTGCACCGGCAGGGCCGGGCGCTGCACAACCTGGGCTCCCTGCCGCACATCTCCGTCGGCGGCGCGGTGGCCACCGGCACGCACGGCTCCGGCGACCGCGCCGGCGCGCTGGCCACCGCCGTCCGGTCGTTCACCCGCGTCGGCCCGGACGGCGAGGTCACCGAGGTGACCGGGGACGACGTCGCGGCGCAGGCGGTGGCGCTGGGGTCGACCGGGGTGGTCACCGAGCTGGTGCTGGCCACCGAGCCCACCTACCAGGTGCGGCAGGACGTCTACCGCGGCGCCCCGCTGGCCGACGTCGCCGGGGCCTTCGCCGCCGGCGACAGCGTCAGCGCGTTCACCCGGTGGGACGGCGCGGCCGACCTGTGGGTGAAGACCCGGCTGCCGGCCGACGTCCCCGACGAGCTGCTCGGCGCGCCCCGCGACCCGGTGAGCCGGGACCGGATCACCGACGAGATCGTGGGCAACGTGACCCCGCAGGGCGGTGTGCCCGGCCCCTGGCACGAGCGCCTGCCGCACTTCCGGCACGACGCCACGCCCAGCAACGGCGACGAGGTGCAGTCGGAGTTCTTCGTCGACCGGGCCGACGCCACCGACGTCGTCGCCGCCCTGGCCGGGGTCGCCGACCGCTTCCGCGAGCACCTGGTGGTCGGCGAGCTGCGCACGGTCGCCGCCGACGACCTCTGGCTGTCGATGGCGCACGGCCGGGACTCCCTGGCCGTGCACTTCACCTGGCGGCGCACCCCCGGCACGCTGGCCGAGGCGGTGCCGCTGGTCACCGGGGTGCTCGCGCCCTTCCGGGCCCGCCCGCACTGGGGCAAGGCGCACCCGCTGCGCGCCGCCGAGCTGGCCGCCGTCGTGCCCTGCCTGGACCGGGCCCGGGAGCTGTTCGACGGGCTGGACCCCGACGGGGTGTTCGCCTCCCCGCTGGCCGTCGCGCTGGGGGTCCGCTCAGGCCGGTGAGGCGTCCCGGACCACCGGGCAGCTCATGCACCGCGGTCCGCCCCGGCCGCTGCCGAGCTGGTCGCCGGCGATCGGCACCACCTCGATGCCGGCGTCCTCCAGCGCCTTGTTGGTGACCGTGTTGCGCTCGTAGGCCACCGCCAGCCGCGGGCCGATGCAGAGGGTGTTGTTGCCGTCGTCCCACTGCTCGCGCTCGGCGGTGACCGGGTCCAGGCCGGTGTCGATCAGCCGCAGCCGGTCGATGCCCATGGCGTCGGCGGCCGCGGTGAGGAAGGGCTGCGGGCCGCTCACCCGCAGGTCGCCGGCGTCGGGGTCGTCGCCGGCGCGCACCGTCCAGGCGACCAGGGTGTCGGCGACGGCGGGGTACATGACCATCGCGTCGACGTCGACCATCGTGGCGATGGTGTCCAGGTGCATGGTCGCCCGCTCCTGCGCGATCGGGACGACGAGCACGGTGTGCGCCAGGCCCCGGGCGAACACCCGGCGCGCCAGCCGCTCGGCGCCGCCCGCGGTGGTCCGCTCGCCCACGCCGACCGCGAGCACGCCCGGGGCCAGCAGCAGCACGTCGCCGCCCTCCAAGTGCTCCAGGGTCGGGTCGTAGAGCCGCTGCGGGCCGGCGAAGCGCGGGTGGTGGGCGTAGACCGCGCCGGTGATCGTGGACTCCCGGTGCCGGGCCGGCATGGCCAGCGACGTGATGGCCACCTGGTCACCCACCCAGACGCTGGAGTCGCGGGTGAACAGCAGGTTGGGCAGCGGCCGGACCACGAAGTCGCCGGGGCCCATCAGCTCGAAGGCCAGGCCCCGGGCGCCGGGCAGCTCGTCGTGGGCCACCCCGCCGATCAGCGCCGCGGCCAGGTCGTCCGACGCCAGGTCGGTCAGGTGCGCCACGCAGGTGTGCCGGAGGGTCTCCCCGATGCGGGGGTCGTCGACGGCCGCGGCGACCAGCTGCTCGCGGGCCGCCGGGACGTCGAGCACCTCGGCCAGCAGCCGGTCCAGGTGCAGCACCTCCACGCCGCGGTCGGTCAGCGCCGCAGCGAACGCGTCGTGCTCGTCCTGGGCCCGGGCCACCCACGGCACGCCGTCGAAGAGCAGCTCGTCGTTGTTGCGGGGGGTCAACCGGCGCAGCTCGGCCCCGGGGCGGTGCAGCAGCACCGTGCGCAGCCGCGCGACCTCGCTGGTGACCAGGGGAGAAGTCATGGGCAGACTGTGCCCTGTGGACAACGGGGAGCGTCAACCAGCCTGGTTCGTGGTCCTGCTGGGCCTGGGCCTGGCGGTGCTGGTCGCGGCGCTGTGCTTCTTCGCCCTACAGGCGCTGGGCGCCCGCGAGGTCGGCACCGGCTTCGTCGTCCTGGTCGGGGTGCTCTCGGCGGTCGTCGGCGGCTTCCTGGCCCGCTCGGTCGCGGCGAAGCTGCCGCCGGTGCGCCGCCCGCGCTGACCCGGTCGAGCCCACCAGCACCCCGCCGACCACCAGCGCGCCCCAGGCGAGCTCGGTCGCCGAGGTGGCCTCGCCGAGCAGCAGCCAGGCCGCGCCGATGCCGACCACCGGCACCAGCATCGAGAACGGCGCCACCGAGGACGACGGGTTGCGGCTCATCAGCGTGGCCCACAGCCCCGACCCGGCGACGGTGCCCACCAGCACGGTGTAGGCCAGCCCGCCGACGGCGAGCAGGCCGGTCGTCGTCCCCAGCCCGGTGAACGAGCGGCCGATCTCCGCGGGGCCCTCGACCAGCAGCGACACGGCCAGCATCGGCAGCGGCGGCACGACCGACATCCACAGCGTGAGCCGCAGCGGGTGCGGTGCGCGGGCCTGCCGGGTGGCCAGGTTGCCCAGCGCCCAGCCCAGCCCGCCGCAGAGGGTGAGCAGCACCGGCAGCAGCAGCGCCCCGCCGTCGACGTCGGCCCGGTGCACCGCGATCCCGGCCAGCCCGGCGATGGCCACCGCGACCCCGAGGGCCTGCCGGCCGCTGACCCGCTCCCGCAGCAGCACGCCGGCCAGCACCACCGTGAACGGCGCCGAGGACTGCAGCACCAGCGAGGCCAGCCCGGTGGGCATCCCGACCGCCATGGCCAGGTACAGGAAGAGGAACTGCAGGACGCCGAACCCGGTGCCGTAGCCGAGCACCCACCGCCACGGGACGCCCGGCCGAGGCACGAGCAGCACGGTGGGCAGCGCCAGCAGGGCGAAGCGGAGCGCCACCAGGAAGAACGGCGGGAACTGCGCCAGCGACAGGTGGATGGCGACGAAGTTCAGCCCCCAGCAGACGGCGACGAGGCAGGCCAGCAGGCGGTCCCGGGTGCTCACGCGTCCACTCTGCGGGGGAGAAACCGTTCAGCACCATCGATTGCTGGTGCGCTGTCGATGTAGCGTCGCTGCATGGACGTGCGGGCGCTGGAGACCCTGCGGGCGGTGCGCAGCCAGGGTGGTGTCACCGCGGCCGCCGCGGTGCTGCACCTGACGCCGTCGGCGGTGTCCCAGCAGCTGGCCGTGCTCACCCGCGACGCCGGGGTGCCGCTGACCGAGCGGGTGGGCCGGGGTCTGCGGCTCACCGCCGCCGGCGACGCCCTCGCCGACGCCGCGGTCGACGTCGCGGTCGCGCTGGAGCGGGCGCGGGCCGCGTGCGCGGCCTTCGCCGGGTCGCCGACCGGCACCGTGCGGGTGTCGGCGTTCCAGAGCGCGGCCTGGATGCTGCTGCCCGGGCTGCTCACCCGGGTCGCGCAGCGGGGCGGGATCACCGTGGAGTGCGCGGACGAGGACGTCGCCCAGGACGCCTTCCCCGCGCTCACCGACCGGCACGACGTGGTCGTGGCGCACCGCCCCGCCGAGGCCGACCCGGGGTGGGGCGGGGGCGTGCGGGTGGTGCCGCTGCTGCGCGAGCCGCTGGACGTCGCCGTCCCCACCGGGTCGCCGCTGGCCGGGCGGGCCGCGCTGGAGCCCGCCGACGTCGCGGGGGCGGACTGGATCGCCGTCCGCGAGGGGTTCCCCGTGGCCCGGGTGCTCGCCGACGTCGGCGTCCGCACCGGGACGGTGCCGCGGGTGGTGCAGCGGATCAACGACTTCCACGTGGTGGAGGCGCTGGTGGCCGCCGGGCACGGCATCGCGCTGCTGCCGCGCTACAGCTGCGGCGGGCACCCCGGCGTGGCGCTGGTCCCGCTGGCCGGGGTGCGGGCCGGCCGGCAGGTCGACGCGCTGGTGCGCCCGGACGCCGCCGAGCGCCGGGTGGTCGCCGTGGTGCTGGACGAGCTCGTCGCGCTGGCGGGGGAGCTCAGCCGGGGCTGAGGCGCTAGGCGGGGATGCTCGACGCCGGCACCGAGCGGAACACCCGGGTCAGGCCGGTCTGGTTGAGCAGCAGCCGTAGCGAGGTCGGCGGCTCGACGACCTCGAGCTCGCCGCCGGCGCGCTTCTGCTTGCGGGCCAGGTGGACCAGCAGCTCCAGCCCGGCCGAGCTCATGAAGGTCACCGCGCGCACGTCGACCCGGGCGGGCCAATCGGCGGGGCGGACGGTCACCCGGAACTGCCGGACGACGTCCTTGTCGATCTCGCCCGTGAACACCAGCAGGGAGCCGTCGGCGGAGAGCTCGACGGACCCGTGGTCGGGCGCTGTGGAATCAACGTCCGTGGTCATGCTGGTCGTGGTGTCCCGGACCACGTCCCGCCAAACCCGACACGCCGCCGTTCAGGACGGCAGCAGCACGCCGGGGTTGCAGATCCCCTCCGGGTCCAGCGACGCCTTGACCGCGCGCAGCACGTCCACGCCCAGCGGACCGACCTCCCGCTCCAGCCAGGGGCGGTGGTCGGCACCCACCGCGTGGTGGTGGGTCAGCGTGCCGCCGGCGGCCAGCACGGCGTCGGTGGCCGCCCGCTTGGCGCCGAGCCACTGCTGCAGCGGCAGGTCGTCGTCCCGGTCGGCGAGGACGGTGAGGTACAGCGACGCGCCGGTGGCGTAGCCGTGCGACACGTGCGTCATCACCAGCGGCTGCGTGCCGGGGCCGGCCAGCGCCTCGCGCAGCGCCCGCCGGGCGGCGTCGTAGACGGTGGGCAGCGCCGACCAGGTGGCCGCGGTCTCCAGGGTCTCGACCAGCAGGCCGTGGTCCAGCAGCCGGTCGCGCAGGTAGGGCCCCTCGAAGCGGTGCCGCACCCACGCCTCGCCGACCCGCGAGCCGGCCCGCTTGCCGCCGTCCTCGCGCAGCAGCGAGGTGGCCGCGCGCTGCCGGGCCCGCACCAGGGTGGGCAGGCCCTGCCAGCCGACCACCAGCAGGCAGCCCGAGCCGTGGCCCCGGCTGCGCAGCGCGCCGCGCAGGGCCCGGGCGCCCGCGCCGCCGGACAGCAGCAGGTTGGCCCGGGTCTCGTCGGGGTCGCTGAGCCGGACGACGTCGGGCAGCAGGTCGTGCCGGGCCAGCCGCTGCAGGGCCGCCAGGCCCGCCGCCCAGCTGCGGAAGGACCAGCCCTCGTACTCCTCGACCCGCGGGCGCGGCCGCACCCGCAGGGTCAGCTCGGTGATCACGCCGAGCGTGCCCTCGGACCCCAGCACCAGACCCAGCAGGTCCGGGCCGGCCGCCGACGCCGGCGGGTGGCCGACCTCCAGCACCCCCGACGGCGTGGCCAGGGTCAGCGAGGCGACCAGGTCGTCGAAGCGGCCCACGCCGGTGGAGGCCTGGCCGGCGCTGCGGGTCGCGGCGTACCCGCCGAGGGTGGCGAACTCCCAGCTCTGCGGCAGGTGGCCCAGGGTCAGGTCGTGCTCGGCGAGGGCGTCCTCCAGCGCGGGGCCGCGCATGCCCGGGCCGGCGGTGACCAGCGAGCTGGGCACGTCGACCGAGACCAGCCCGGACATCCGGGACAGGTCGAGCACCACGACCGGCCGGTCGTCGACGTCGGTGCCCGACAGCCCGCCCACCACGCTGGTCCCGCCGCCGAAGGGGACGACGACGACGCCGTGCCGGCTGCACAGCTGCAGCACCGCGACGGTCTCGGCGGTGTCGGCCGGGGTGAGGACGGCGTCGGGTGCGTCGGAGGCGTCCCCGGAGCGGCGGCGGACCAGGTCCAGGTAGCTCTTCCCGCCGGTGCGCCGCAGCCGGGACTCCCGGTCGTCGCGCACGTTCTCCGGCCCGAGCAGCGTCACCAGCTCGGCCCGCACGGGGACCGGCAGGCGGCTGGCGGCCAGCTCCACGTCGGCCACCGGCACCGGCGGGGTGTGCCGCGGCGTCCAGCCCAGCTCCCGGGACAGGTGCTTGCGGGCGGTCTTGGGCAACGCCTTGGCCAGGGCCTTGTCGGGGGTCAGCTCCAGCGTGCCGCCCTCGGCCACGTGCGCGACGCGGGTGCCGGGGGGACCCCAGCCCTGGACGGTCAGTTCGGGTTGCTCGGCCACCGGGACAGTCTGCCCGCCCCGCCCCCGCGACCGGGGGAGGCAGGGGAGGCCCAGCACCCGGTGACGGCCCCCGCGGGCAGGTGCCGGGCCTCCCCTGACTGGGGCACAGTGGGCCGGTGACCGGGACCCGCCTCGACGCCGCCCGCCGCGCCCGCGACCTGGACCGGCTGGGGCGGGCGGTCGACGTCCTCGTGGTCGGCGGCGGGGTGACCGGTGCCGGGGTGGCCCTGGACGCGGCGTCCCGCGGGCTGTCGGTGCTGCTGTGCGAGCGGGCCGACCTGGCGGCCGGGACCAGCCGGTGGTCCTCGAAGCTGGTGCACGGCGGGCTGCGCTACCTGGCGCACGGCGAGGTCGGGCTGGCCCGGGAGTCCGCCCGCGAGCGCGCGGTCCTCATGGGGGTGACCGCGCCGCACCTGGTCCGGCCGCTGCCGTTCTGCGTGCCCTCGGTCGCCGGCACCGACGTCGCCGCGGTCGCCGGGCTGGGCGGGGTGCTGGGGGACGCCGTCCGCGGGTCGGTGCGCGGCGGGCGCGGCTCGCTGCCGCGGGCCCGGCGGGTGGGCGCCGACGAGGTGGCGGCGTGGCTGCCGGCGGTGCGGCCCGGGCGCGGGGGTGTGGCCTTCTGGGACGGCCAGCTCACCGACGACGCCCGGCTGGTGGTCGCCCTGGCCCGCACCGCCGCGGGGTACGGCGCCGGCGTGCTGACCGGTGCGTCGGTGGTGGGGGTGGACGGGCGCTCGGGGGCGGTGGGGCGGGCCGGGGCGACCGCGCACGTCGAGGTCGAGGGACGGCGGGTGGCGGTCGAGGCCGGGGTGGTCGTGAACGCCGCGGGTGTGTGGTCGGCCGGGCTGGACGACGGCGTCCGGCTGGTGCCCTCGCGGGGCTCGCACCTGGTGGTCCGGGCCGCGCGGCTGGGTTCCCCGACCGCCGCGCTGACCGTGCCGCTGCCCGGCTCCCGGTCCCGCTACGTCTTCGCGCTGCCGCAGGACACCGGGCTGGTGTTCCTCGGCATCACCGACGAGCCGGTCGGGGGCCCGGTGCCCGACGAGGACCCGCAGCCCTCGGCCGCCGAGGTCGAGCAGCTGCTGGGCACGGTGAACCGGGTGCTGGCCGACCCGCTGACCGGCGACGACGTGGTGGGCGCCTACGCCGGGCTGCGCCCCCTGGTGCTGCCCGCCTCGGCCGGCACCGGCCCGGGCGACGCCACCGCCGACCTCTCCCGC
>Ga0325400_1007936_pt1 | contig 10166 bp, 8 predicted proteins | sample PopdelMetagenome_2_FD_205662 | JGI IMG/M metagenome (GOLD analysis project Ga0325400, IMG submission 205662) | Populus deltoides microbial communities from Bellville, Georgia, United States - Xylem-PdKOR-R1 | ecosystem: Host-associated > Plants > Phyllosphere > Stem > Wood/Secondary xylem...
AAAAAAATGATAAAATCTACAAGAAACGGATATTGTGACCACGTACAAGATATAAGAAACTTGAGTGCTCGTGTTGAGAATAGTGGAGAGTTTAGGATGGGTGTTTGGCTGCAGTTTGGGAGGGGAGAGGTGGGATGAGAAAGAAGAAGAAGGAGAAACAGAGGAAGAGAGTGTCGGCAGATGGGGGTATATAATGGTTTTTTCCGACGGAATCATCGACGGAATATGTCCGTCGGTGAAAGCGCCACGTCATCTCAGTTTGAATCCCTCGGTAATGCCCGTCGGTAAAATCGTCTGACGTCACCATGCCGTTGCGTATTTCCAGACGAACTGTATACTCCGTTGGTAGCACCGTCGGTATATACCGATGGACATATTCCGTCGGTATATACCGACGGTGTTACCGACGGAGTATTTTCGTCGGTATATACCGATGGTTTTTGAGACGAAATTATTTCCGTCGGTAATTCCGTTGCTTTTCTCCGGTTTTCTGGTAGTGATCAAACTTCGACTTTCGAGGCGGTGTTTGATTCGTCGTGGTGCCCTCTCAATCACTAGACAACACATGTGGTCAATAGACCTTCTGTGTGGTGTGAATGACCTTTTGTTTTCCTTTTCTTTTATTTCTCCTCTTTAATTTTAACGTCGGACCCTATAAATCTTAAAATCAACATTTCAATTTGTTTTTTTTTTTCTGATTTGGTCCATGTTCTCTTGATTATTTTTTTATATAAAATCATTTATAAAATTGGATTTTTTTTATTGCATCCTTTAATTTTCTCATATGTTAGATTTTGTCCATATTCTCTTGATTGCTATTTGTTTTATTTGAGATATTTTTTAAAATTCATTTTTTACGATTTTATTTTTTTTCTGGTTTTTTCCTATTAAATTTGATTTCTATTCTTTTGATTGTTATTTTTTTATTTTGAAAACTTTTTAAATTGATACTGTTTTTTCTGTTTCATTCTTTAGTATTAAATTGGTTGGGAGTTCAGATTCTTGACTGAGTTTAGGTCTATGATTTAATGGGTTGTGAGTTTGAGAGATTAATCCAGTTTTAAGAGATTCGTCTAAGTTTGCCTGTTTTTTTTTCCTTTTTTAAAGCTTATGTTTTTTTTTTTCCGATTTCATTCTTAAGCATTTATTTAATTGAATATTGAGCTCTATTATCTTTTTATTATTTTCTTTGTATAAGATTTTTCACTAATTTTAAAAATGACATAGGTTTTCCCTGTTTTTTTATTTTATTTTTCATTCTTCGTTGAATTTATCCTTTTTCAAATAACTGTTTTTTAATTAAATGAAAGTATCTGATAAGATATAAACACTAAATGCTCATTTCATTATATTTTCTTTGGTTTGCTTTCAAGGTATTTACTTTAATGGAGCATGCAACTTTTTTTAATGTCGCAGACTCGCAATGTGGCCTTTTACAACGATGTTAAAAACCATCTCGGTGTGATCTTTTTGGTGGTGGAGCGGTGTCAACGACAGAGTGACGGTGGGTCTCCAATGAGCTTTTTTCTTCTTCTCTAGATTATGATATTGGGAGCTCATTTTTTATATTTAATTGTTGCTTTTTTTATTCCTTTATTTATTGTTGATGATTTTTTTATCATATTATTAAATTAAACAAGCTAATTGAACCCAGTTAAGTCACTGAATCAAGTGTATGATTTCTCATATATCCTTAAAAATGTTGGTGTCGCCTAAACATCCTTTCTTTAGGTTTGAAAAAATTTATCTGGTCCCACGGCGTAACATAGATCAGCTATCTAGTTACTACTATACTAAGAGAACCAAAAATTAAAAAGTTGAGAAAAGAAATTGATGTTATAATATATGCAATGTAAAGTGTGTGAATTCATTTAAATTTATGTTATCAAGTTAGATATAAAGATTTATATAATTTGTACTAAAATAAATCTTGGACTTGTTGATTGATTTTTTTCATTTAATTTTTCATGCTTGTTGATGATCTTCATATAAACCTGTTTAAACGTGTTCTCAATAGTTGAGAATAATAGAATGGCTTAGGATGTACCTTAGCCAACCTTTCCTCTCTCTCTCTCTCTCTCTATATATATATATATGTGTGTGTGTGTGATGGGGGGCAAAACATAGCAGTAACTGTAGGGATTATAACATTGGAATAATCCTACATTAATTTTTTATTCAGATATATACATGCTATACATTCTATAATATGCCCCCTCAAGCTAAGGGTGGAGGATCGACCCGAAGCTTGAATCGAAAAGCAGTAAAGGACACAGTAGAAAGCGGTATGGTGAAGACATTGGGAAGTTGATCCTGAGAGGGGATAAAACAAATCTGAATCTTTTTCTTTACAACTCGGTCACGAACAAAGTTATAATCTACCTCAACATGCTTAGTACGAGCATGGAAAATAGGATTCGCGAAGAGATAGATTGCGCCAAGGTTATCACACCAAATGGTAGGAGCCGAGACGGAGGGAACCTGCAGATCTGTTAATAAATATTGAAGCCAAATGACCTCAGCAGTACCGTCTGCTAAGGTTTTATACTCATCTTCAGTAGAGGAGCGAGCAATTGTGCGTTGCTTGCTGGATTTCCATGAAATCGGCGTTTGACCAAAGAAGACAAGGTAGCCACACGTAAACTTGCGATCATCAATACTACCAGCCAATCTGCACCTATAAAACCATAGAGAGCAAAAGAGGAACCGCGAGTGATATGAAAATCGTAAGATGTCATACCTTTAAGGTAGCGTAAAATACGTTTAACAACGGTCCAATGAGAGTCTGTAGGAGCATGTATAAATTGACAAACTTTGTTAACAGCAAAAAAAATATCTGGGTGGGTGAAGGTAAGATATTGAAGAGCACTCATGATTTGATGAAACCTTGTAGGATTAGAGAATGAAGTATCTGGCAATATAATAACTTTCAAATGAGAGATTAGAGTGTCAACGGGTTTGCAAGAAGTCATACGAGCCCGAGTGAGGATGTCAAGAATATATTTGTGCTGACGAAGCATCAAACCCATACTTGTAGACTGAACTTCAATACCTAGAAAGTAGTGAACTGTGCCTAAGTCACGAAGCTTTAAATCAGAGCTTAGTAACTGTATTAGGTGATGGAGCATAATAGAGTTGCTACCCGTAAGCAGGATATCATTAACATACACCAGAAGATAAAAGATATTAGTGCCATCAGAGAAGATAAACAGGGAGGTGTCAACCTTGGAGGCAAGAAAACCAATGGAGAGCAAAATATCACTCAGATGAGTGTACCATGCCCTCGGTGCTTGTTTTAAACCATACAATGACTTGTGCAATTTGCACACATGAGATGGAAGAGTAGAGTCAACAAAACCTAAAGGTTGTTTCATGTAGACCTTCTCAATAAGAACGCCATTGAGAAAGACAAGTTGATGAATCTTTTAATTGCACGAAACCGCAATGGAGAAGACAATCAGATGATGGCTTGCTTAATAACTAGGCTGAAGGTTGCAAAATAATCAATGCCTTACTATTGGGTAAAGCCTATAGCAACGAGGTGTGCTCTATAATGCTCAATGCTGTCATCAGCACGATGCTTGATCCGATACACCCATCTGCTGCCAACAATGTTCATCAAAGGATGAAAGGGAACTAAAGATCGAGTGTGATTAGAGTGCAAAGCCTTGATTTCATCACACATAGCATCATACCAAACGATATACTTGTCAGCATCAGAGAAAGCAAGAGGTTCTGAAGAGGGAGAGTGTAGTACCCGGGGGGAAGCAGTAACAGTGGTAGCGGAAGCAACCAGATTGGCTGTCTTCGGCTACCGCGGTCGAAGAACCATAGGGTGTTTGCTGGTTAAGGGCGGCAACACAGGAGAAAAAGATGGCTATAATATGTCCTCTGCAGCGGATACGAGGAGAAATCAACCGCAAGATCTAGGCCAGCCGAATGGGTTAAGGGAGAATCTGCTGCAAGTAGAGGACTGGCGGCAGAAACAAGACTGTCAGCAGAGGTAGAGTCGGTAGCAGCTTGGACACTGGCCAAATAAAGATGAGCAGAGGAAGAACCAGAGGTTGTCCCAACACCAGCAGAGGGGTCACGCTGGAAGGTGGGGGTGACTGATTTGCAAGTTGTATCTGCAGCAGAATGGTTAGATAAACATGGATGTGATGATGGGTAAGAGAGGGGTGAATGCTGTGGTGGGCGGGCTGTTTATGGTGGGAAGGCTGTATGGGTAGGGAACAACGGTGAATGGAGTAGATTTGGGAGGATATTAGTGGCAGTTTGGGTGGGTGGGGGGGGGGAGTGGAGGAAACCTTTGCAATCTGTTTAGAATTATCAAATGGAAACACATGTTCATGAAAGCGGACACGACAAGAGATATAAATGCGTTGAGATGCAATGTCAAAACACCGATAACCAAGGTACGAGGAGTTGCAACCAAGAAACACACATGGAGAGAAATGAAAATCCAATTTATGATTGTTATAGGGATGCAAAAAAGGGAAAATGGAGACACCCAAAAGTACGCAAAAAATGATAATCAAGAGACTGTAGAAACAAACAATCAAACAAAGATCTATTTGCAAGAACAGGAGTAGGCATGCAATTTATAAGATAAACCGAGGTTTAAAAAGCACAATTCCATAATCAGAATGGTGCTTTGCATCGCCCTAGAAGAGTAACTCCTGTTTGCACAATATGCCTATGACAACATTCTACTGTGCCATTTTGTTCATGGGTGTGGGGACAAACCAGACAATGTTGAATATCAATGATCTTAAAGAAAGTTGACAGTTTGCGTTATTCACCGCCCCAATCAGTTTGAATAGATTTTATTTTTAATGAAAGTTGAAGCTCAACGAGAGTCTGTAATTAGTGAAAGACAAAATAAACATCAGACTTGGCAACAAGATGATAATACCATATATATTTTGTTTATGCATTAACAAAGATAACAAAATAACGATAGCCATCCAAAGAAAAAAGGAGAGCAGGACCCCATACATCACTAAAAATTTATTTAAGTGGAGCAAAGGTTTTGTGACTCGTAGGTCCTAAAGACGAACACGATGATTTTCCTAATGGACAACTTTGACATTGAAGATTAAGACGTTTGTTGTTATAAATAATCTTATTTTTTAAGACTAACAATTGAAAAACACGAGAGGTAGGATGACCTAGCCGACGATGCCATAAATTGGTAGAAGCAAAAATGCAGGGAGGCCAATACGCTAGAGGAACTAACGTGACGAAAGACCTGGACAAAGTATAAAGACCATCTTGACTCTGACTTGAGAGAAGGACTTCATTGGTGTTGAGATCCTTGACATAAAACACAAAAGGGTGAAATTCAAAATAAACATTGTTATCAAGATAAAATTTCTGAACAGAAAGCAAATGTTTCCTGATTGCAGGAACATGAAGAACACTAGACAAAATGAAACAACAATGAGGTGAATATATTTTTGAATGACCGATATGAGATATGGGGAGTCCCTTACCATCACCAACATGCAAATTATCATTACCGAGATATGGTTATGAGGCAGCCAAACCTGCAAGGTCAGGTGTAACGTGTTGATTTGCACCGGCATCCAGAAACCAATTGGCAATACCTGTTGAGGAAATATTACGCAGTGCCAGATTTGCACTAGGTTGCTATCCATAGCCTCGATGCTGGAGTTGAGGGCAGTGAGGGGTTGTATTGCCAAATGTTTGGCACAATTGGCAGCGTGGATTTTGCCCCCTGTTGCACTACCAATTGCCCTGCCAGTTGCCTTGCCTACCATCACTATTAGAGGAGCTAGGGATGCTGCGGAAATCAAGTCTGGATGTAGCAGACCTGTGCCCATTGATGTTGAACTGCTGTATGCCATCAATCATGAAAACAACCTCTATTGCGGCCAAATTTCTAGGAGACCAGCAGTGAGAAAAGAAGACTGCAGGAGGGGTGTTGGGCGTGGGCAACAGAGGTGTATTGATGACAGCAGACCCCATGAATGAAAGGGATGTTTTGTGAAGGAATTTATGTGTTAGAAGATGACTATGAAGATCGGCATACGAGAAAAGCTCTGCTTTGGTCACAATACTTGTTACTAAGTCCTTAAACTCTCCTCGAAGGTTACGAAACACATATAAGTTGAAATCCTCCAGCGATACCAGCCGGCCACCAGCGGCTCATTCATCAAATAGGGCCTTAGCCTTTTGCATAAACTGAGTTACCGACTTATCACCTTTTTCATAACCTAATTTTTGACAAAAAAAAATAAAATGAACAAAAATTGAGGTTTGGATCAAGACAACACAAATGGGAAGCTTTGAGGGGTTAATCATGTTGGTTTATGACTTTGGAAGGTAATTTGGAAGGAAATTGAAAGAATTAACTAGTATGGGGTTTTAATTAAACTTTGATTGGGTTTAATTAATGATATCGGGAGCTTGATTGAATAACGGATAAGTTTGAGGATTTAATTAGGCTTAGAATTAGTTTAATTAATGAAATCAGGGGCATAATTGAATAAATATTAAATTTTTGAGTTAATTAAGGGCAAAATTACAAGTGATTAAGGTCCAGGGACCATTTTGTAAAAGGTGCTAAAATTCTGTCCAGGGGCCCGATTAAAAAGTGTCGAAACTCAGAAGACCAAATGGAGAGATTGCCACTTCCAGTCAGAAACGACGTCGTTTGTCATTTCCATTCTTCGTCTTCTTCCCTCTAAAAACAGAGGAGGCTCCCTGCGACCAAGCAACAGTGCAAAACACCACCAGACACAATACGGAGCCTCGAAGATAGATAAAAAGACTTTGAGAAGAATAGCTATGGAATTCTACATAAACGGGGAGATTTTGTATAAAAGATCATTTGATGGGACCTTGCTGAGGTGTCTGAGCGATCTGGAAGCCAACAAAGCCCTGCAAGAAGTGCATGAAGGAATTTGTGCTACCCATACATATAGACATATGATGGCCAGGCAAATGCAAAGAGCGGGTTATTTTTGGTTATCTATGGAGAAAGATTGCATAAATTTTGTTTGAAGGTGCCACAAATGTCAAGTGTATAGCGACAAAGTCAATGTACCTCCCACAGCTTTATTCAACATGGTGTCCCCTTGGCCTTTCACAATGTGGGGGATAGATGTGATCGAACCTATTAACCCGAAAGCCAGCAATGAGCATCGTTTTATCCTTGTAGCAATTGATTACTTCACCAAATGGGTAAAGGCCTGCTCATACGCCCATGTGACTCAGAAGGTTGTCAAACGGTTCATCGAGAAAGATCTAATCTGCAGATACGGTGTATCTGAGAGAGTAGTAACTGATAATGCTCAAAACTTCAATGAAAAAATGATAGCAGACTTGTACACAAAGTGGAAGATCAAGCATTCCAACTCATCTCCTTACAAGCCTAAGATGAACGGCGTCGTAGAAGCTACCAATAAAAATATAAAGAAGATTGTTCAAAAAATGGTGATTACTTATAAAGATTGGCATGAATGGCTTCCTTATGCTCTCCATGCATATCGAATAGCAGTGAGGACATCAACAGGGGCTACACCATACTTTCTAGCATATGGAATGGAGGCAGTGGTACCATTAGAAGTAGAGATTCCCTCTTTAAGGGTCCTTATGGAATCAGGGCTCGAGGAGTTGAGTGGGCCAAGATACGATATGAGCAGCTAAATATGATTAGCGAGAGAAGGTTAGCTGCGATGTGTCACCACCAGCTGTATCAAAGAAGGATGGCTAAGGCATATGATAAGAAAGTTCGACCAAGAGAGTTCAAAGAAGGAGATCTTGTATTGAGAAAAATCATACTACTACCAGGAGAAGATCGTAGTAAATGGGCGCCCAATTATAAAGGTCCCTACATAGTGAAGAAGGCGTTTTCAGGGGGGGCATTGATACTGACAAGAATGGATGGAGAAGATGTAGTTAGGCCTGTGAACTCTGATTCAGTAAAGAAATATTATCCATGATGTATAAGTTATCGAATCAATAAAAATGGGAGAAATGTGAAAATGGTCGCTTAAAAAACCATTATTTGGCAGAGTTGTTGACAAAACACACCTAAGAGCAATGACCAGTACAAGGGGGCAACATTATGTTTGGAAGGAAAAATCGATCCCTTTTAGAAAAAGAGATGAACATTTTCTACGACAAGACAAGGGTGCATCTTGGTTTATAAAAGACAGCTTGATCCTTTTAGCAAGTGACAACGAATGTTTTTAAAAGTGAGACGGGGATTAATGAATGATCCTTTCAAATTATTGGATGAGATGAAAAATCTTTAGCAAGCAAGTGGGTCACGATGGGCACCGTAAAGGCTAAACTGTGTAAACGAATCAGGGAAGAGACTTGCATGGGCCAACTCGAGTAAGGTAGAAGCCAAACGACAAAGATTACCCAAATCAGAGATGCAAGTCGTCATCAATCAAGCAAACAAGAAGATTAAGAAGAAATGGGGGCCTATATTTCAAATCAGGTAAAAATGCATGCATATCATCTAAACTTTGAGACATTGGATAATGATTTTTGCAGACTCCACAAGAGACATCCTAATTTTTGACAAAAAAAAATGAAATGAACAAAAATTGAGGTTTGGATCAAGACAACACAAATGGGAAGCTTTGAGGGGTTAATCATGTTGGTTTATGACTTTGGAAGTTAATTTGGAAGGAAATTAAAAGAATTAACTAGTATGGGGTTTCAATTAAACTTTGATTGGGTTTAATTAATGATATCGGGAGTTCGATTCAAGAACAAATAAGTTTGAGGACTTAATTAGGCTTAGAATTAGTTTAATTAATGAAATCAGGGGCATAATTGAATAAATATTAAATTTTTGAGTTAATTATGGGCAAAATTACAAGTGATTAAGGTCCAGAGACCATTTTATAAAAGGCACTGAAATTCTGTCCAGGGGCCCAATTAAAAAGTGTCGAAACTCGAAGGACCAAATGGAGAGATTGCCACTTCCAGTCCGAAATGACGCCGTTTTTCATTTCCATTCTTCGTCTTCTTCCCTCTGAAAACAGAGGAGTCTCCCTGTGACCAAGCAATAGTACAGAACACCACCAGACACAATACAGTGCACACGACCTCCACCACTAGCTGCTCAGTTTGTGTCCGTATCCCTCGTCGCAAGAACAAACCATTGACGTATGAAGAAAACCACTTCCAACAGTCCGACAATGGCAGGACTGTTGATGTCCCCATCTGACATGACCAAAAGATTGATATCTTCTCCCAAGTGCAGGAGTGTCAAAGTAATAAATAACCCGGCAAGACTGGGGTCGAACCACAGGGAGGTTAACTATATAAATTATAAATAACAACAACAAGTTAAAAAGAGCTTTGAGATGTGATATTGATGTAAGGATTAAACAAGGATAAAATAATTGTTAAGGTTAGAGGATCCATTAATAGTATTTCAAACAAGTATAGTATAAACTCTTTTTATTACTCAACTGGAAACCACACACAAAGGAGGTTCCAATCGGATTATAAATTGTTAACATGATTACATTAGTTATCTTATTCGAATAATGCTAATACTTGTAAATGTCAAGCATTCATGATTATAACTTATGTTAACAATAAATCAAGTTCCTTTCATAGCACAGGTGTCGGTTATACCATACGGTTGGGCTATGAAAGTGCCAAGTATTTGTTGTACCAAGGGTTATACAACATAAATCTAGATTAATCATTTAACAAACAAAGTATTAAAAGTGAACAAGATAACAAATATAAAACATGTTAGTATCAAACATTAAGGTTCATGTTGAGTTTATATTATACTTATTCTTACACCATTAGTGTAACCTTTTCACTTTGACATGATAAACTTAGCTAAACATAATGAAAGAGAAACATAAATAAACAAGGAAAGGAAATGAAAAGCATAAGCAAGAGATTAATATAAACAAAATTTAAGCATTACAAAATATAAAGAGAGAGCAAGAGCATGATCTTGATCTGAAAACCAAGATGCCTAAATACATGGCAAATGCCTCCTTTTATAGTCCAAAATTCAGAACTATTGATTTGTTGACTAATTGTTGAGTGGGTGACCACATATTGACTTGGTGACAATCCTTATCTTCTTGTCTGCCAAAAACATCATTGATAACATCATAATTTGAACAAACTTAAATCATGAAAGTTCTAGG
>Ga0325400_1007940_pt1 | contig 10163 bp, 8 predicted proteins | sample PopdelMetagenome_2_FD_205662 | JGI IMG/M metagenome (GOLD analysis project Ga0325400, IMG submission 205662) | Populus deltoides microbial communities from Bellville, Georgia, United States - Xylem-PdKOR-R1 | ecosystem: Host-associated > Plants > Phyllosphere > Stem > Wood/Secondary xylem...
GGTGTGCATGTATGCGTATCCACATGTAAATAAGCTTTAGGCATTCCATACCAGAACATTTTCTCCATGACGAAGGATCGGAGCAGGGACGTAAAGATTGCATTGCGGACCAAATGACTGCAACCTCGGAGGAAAATTGTACACAAAAGTAGGAAAATAAAATAAATTTAATGGCATAAAAAAGTAGAGGACTGAGAGCAAGGCTGGAAAATCAAAATTAAGTTCTTTTACCGGCCAATATCTGCCTATGTTAAAATCATTAACAACTGCAATCCCTTTACCCCAACCACTGAATGATATGAAAGTATCATGAATCTGGTTCGCATTCTTGATAAAGAAATGGCCAGTGAAGAATGCTGGTACTTCAGAAACATTCCCTGAAAATACAAGCAAACTACTGTTGATTCATTGCAATGTCCTGTTTATTCATATTGTGCTTTAATAAATGACATGAACTTGCAACATGAGATGGAAAAAGGAGTCATGCCTGACCATAAAACCAAAAGTGACCAGGAATTGGCACCACAAAAAAATGATGCAACAGCTATCATAGAGGATCGCTAATGCATTTTTTTATGAATTTGAGACTCACCAGGTTTATCTTTTAACTCTCTCTGAGTTGATACTGTAATGAATCTTGAATGTGCAACTTCAATGATGAGATTGATTTTTGGAACTTCGTTCAGGTTGTGGAAAGGGATGGGAATCATTTTCCATCCATGCAAAATACTCCCATCCAGAAAAACAGAAGACAAAATTCCCTGTAAAAGAAAGAAAAATCCAGTTGAATAGCATCTGTTAGACTATGAGGAAAGTGCAATATCATCTAAGATGCAAAATGTAAGAAAATTTTGATTTCTGAATTTATTATCATCTGATATGTAGTATTCCCTCTATTTAAATATCTAAAGTCCCATTAATTACAATGCTAAAATTCATAACACATTTCTTTTGTGTTATACTTTAAGCGAGGAAACAATGACTATATTACTACACAGCTTTATCAAAAGACAACGGGGGTATGACTGAGATTTTGAAGGATCCTCTTTTAATTTACACAACAAACAATACAATGTGAATTTTTCCAGAATAATAGTTGTAAACTTGGCGTGTAATTATCGTGTCTTGAAAAGAACAAGACAACCAAGAAGTGTTGACTGTCCAGCTGCTTGAGAAATTGGATAGCCTTCAACTATTTTCTCAACTTTCCATTCCTTCCAGCATTCTTCCTAAACTGTAAATAGTCTTTAGCTGGAAAAGTTTCCTTTATATGTTCAGATTTTAGCAGGCAGACCATGAAAGCTAGAAATTCACCAACAAGAGAGATAGAAAGTGCAGGAGACATTTTATAGAGCTGAAGAAAAGAATTTGAATTCTTGAATTCCAACCACGCAGATAAAGAAACTGTAATACAATCATACTAAGAAATCATGAAGCAGCTTTAATGGATAAAAAAGGAGCAAGTTTACCTTCTTGTCAAATATGTATGGTCCATAATTCACATGACCCTGATTTTCAACCTATCAGAATGAAAAATAAACTGATTCAATAAAGAATGTAATAATTTTCAACATAAAAATCCCACACTTGCAAATTATGAGGACCTATCACAATAAAGGGAAAAGGATAGTTCTCGAGAATCCGTTCGTTATTGGCAATACACTGGAAACAAAATCCACTGAGACTAAAGCTGTTGCTCAAGCATCTTTCTTATAATTGCTTTTAAGCCAGTTTATTGCAAGAATTTAAGTCATGTTACTGTATTTCAATGAGTAAATGGAACAAAAATGTAAAAATAGATAAAACTTCCCTTGTTAGCCAAAGTAAAACTCAACTCACGCAAAAACTTCAGCAAGAAAATGAACTCAGAAGCGCAGTAATAAAATACCAATGGCTCTGTACAGCAACAATATTTCCATTAAACTACTTTAACTTCAATGTAGAGCTTGCATAACTAGCTGAAGTAAAACCATCAGTAATTTTTTTCACGAGAAACAGGATAGTCAGGTACCAAAACAAATAAGCTGATGTTCGAAGCACATTTGGCATTAGGAAGGCCAAGTTTTTTACTTGACAACCTATCAATTGAACCAACATGTGTTGGTCTTCTGTTATTGTCCTCGGAATGGCATAAAGTAAACACTTGAGCTCTATCATGCACCTGCAGCATAGAATGTTGGGAAAAAAAGAAATTGTTTCGTGTTATCAAACCAATAACAGAACAAGTGAAAAATGCAACTCGGACACAATTAAAATGACACGCACTAGCATTGCATGCCTTATCATAAATTGAAAACACAATAAGAAACAACTATTATACGAAGGATCAAATTACGAAATCTATGCATGGTTTTATACCTCTGGTATGAGAAGAACGCTTTTATCATCCTTTGGAGTGTACTCCGAAACATATAACAGAAATCCGAACATCTGAATCGAAGAAGTTTCAGGTAGCAACCAATTTTTGTTCAGTAAGGATAGCTACAAAACATAAACTTTTAAAAAAATACATATATATAGATAAGATAATAAAGTTGAACACCTGTCCCACAGACTCCATTGAGAGTGGATTTTCAGATTCAACTACATCAGCTGGATTAATATTGTCAAGTAAATCAAACAAGAATGCTGTTTTCTGTAACTGAATAGGTCCATATCCCATCTTTCCATTATCAGAAGGAACAGACGGAAGAGATGCTGCAGTATGAAGTTCAATAACCCTGCGCAGTGCTGAAGTAAGGAGTGATCTATCTATATATTATCTTGCTAGATAAGCACTGCTTAGAATAGAAATTTGAGTCAATGGTCATTAACAAATAAATCTGAAAACCGTTTCAGAGACATGCTAGGCAGCTCTGAAAAACTGCAAGCACATTTGGACGTACTTATCATGACTGAAATTTCCTTTTATGTAAAGAAATCCGTAACAGTGAGACATTAATCTAGGAGGATAAGAGTGAGTCAAACACCATATCGTTAATAGTGCAGGACAGAAAATACTGAATCAGCTAAAGATGTCAACTCCCGTCTTATATGACCAATCTAACACCAAAATTACTATTTTAAATCATCCCAACATCTAAAGTAACCACTCATAGAATCACTTTCTCAGGAGCTAAAGAAAAAATAAATCAATGATAAAAGGTATAATGTAAATGTAGGCACGCATCCTATCAGCAATTATTCTTTTTCTCTGTTCAATTCCAAGTACAAGGCTTTATATGGAAATGCTCTGGAAATGTACTAGCTAAACATGTCACAGCTACCAGTGGTTAGGCCATGCCTCTCCATACGAGGAAGAGAGATGCTCAGAGATGGATCATTTTTTAACCACTGCCAGTTGAATGAAACTTTCTATTGGCATTATTAACAGATGCGTTTGCTGCAAGAGTCTTGAGATATGCTTATGTATGATATTTATTCCTTTAAACTCAAGTGACATCATTAAGCACAATCAAGAGTCAGGCAGGCTACACTTTTATCTGTGCAATCTACCCACTAAAATCACTTCTCCTCCACTGGCCTTCCAACATAGTGGAAAGAGAAAAAAAGAAAGTCTTGGTCACAACAGAGCTGGCCATATTTATTAGAAACTTTGTCCTCCCAGTTATCTATCTCAAAATCAATAAGTGGAAACATTAAAATTATACCCACAAAAGTAGCCAGGAACAAAAGCATGCCGCAGCAAGAAAATTCCAATGCTTTTGAAAAATGCAAGTTGTGTTCTGTTTTATCAATCCTTAATACACTTGGTTATTGTCATTCAGGAAGCAAGTTGCCAAACAAACCAGATTAAAACTAGTCCAAAGTAATCACAATCATTACAGAAAAAAAATTATCCCTCCACCCACACCAAAAAAGAAATCATACCATTGAATTTTGCGTTCTCCACATCTCCAGATTCGCTGATTGGTGCATCCTGGAAAATTATCATTTTAGTCCAGTATACATTCTATTCCATAAAATCAGTAATCCCGCGAGTCAGTCCTCACATAATCATACGAAGTGATATCTGGCTTGTAATCAGACTCATCTACACCAGTATTTGCTCCATTGTAGAATCCAAAGTTTGTTCCACCATGCACCATCTGGGAATTTTAAAAAATCATAAAAAGAAAAAAGGTAATGCAATTACTTGCACACAAATACTTCAGCAGCAGGAAAAGGTTTGAACTAGAGGACATACATAAAGCACAGCAGAGCCATTCTGTGACAATATCTTTTCCAGGGCTGATGCAGTAAAATCAGCACCAGTCTTTGCATTCTTCTCACCCCAATGTGTCAGCCAACCTGTATAAAACTCCCTGGAAACACCAAGCACTAAAAATGTAGAACCACTGACCATTCAACATCAAACTATTTAATGAAGCACTTACGAAGAAAGTGGTGGTGATTTTCCAGGGGCGTTGAACTCCTTTTGTAACTTGAATATAGGCCAAGGATCATCACCAGTAGTGAAGTCTACAGCTGCATATTGCATATAAAACATGTGATGCAAGCTTAAGATATTTATACCATTCCAATAGAAAATCTGAATTTTGTATATATGGAACTTCTAGATTTTCAAGGTTTAAGAAGCTTCACTCAAAGCACAAGTCATATACAAAAAGTAAATGGCCATGTGTTCTTTCCTTGAGACAGACTTCATGGCCTTGTGGTCATATGCTAAGCTCTCTCCCTCTCCCTCTCCCTCTCACCCCCTCTCTCTCTGATTATTTGCTATTCTTGACTGTTTTTCATGTAATCTAAGTGAAAAAAAAGAAAAGTAGAAAAAAATGAGAACAAATGAAATCGCAAGCCATAGGCATCCAGAAAATAACATGGTCAATTTCCCATAATTCACAGAAACAGGGTTGAACTCGATCACACTTTCTCCATAGCTATTCAAATGAATGTGCTGCCAATAAGAGAACCTTTGACTCATGCTCTGTAATATGTCTATGTTACTTGGACTCTTCACTTTACCCTAGATAACAAACACCAGATACTCAAGCATGAATATTGACACTTATACACTTGAAATTCATGGAAAATATGTGTTTACACATAATACCAATAATAGCATTTGTATGTGGAATATGCTACGGTTAGAATCTAATAGACAAATATAAACATAGTATTAACTTAAGATATCTTAGCAGCTTGGGTAATAATCAAGTACACATATAAGATTTGAAAAGAAACTTCATAATTTTACTTGAAAAGACAGCATCTCCTCGAATGGTTCCTTTCTCAAGATTTTCCTTAGAACCTCCATCCGTGGTATACCTAGAAATAATTAGTCAAGATAGGGACACTAATTAAACAAATTGAAATAATCTATGCAAAATTTAGTTAAATAAGTTAAACTGAAGCTAACGCTGTGGTTGGAATACATTTTGGATAAATGCAATAGGAAACAGAAACTTTTTTCTACCATACAACATCTTAAGGACATGACACAATGATGTTTGAATTGATGAAAGCATGAATACACAGATGCAAAGCACAGAGAATTCACAACATCTAATCAAATCAAATGCATCCAGATATATATCTAAAAGGGGGAAAGGTAGAGGTACAAATACACAGCACTCTGTTTCATATTTACAGAAAATCAAAAGGAGATGGTACCATAACCAAGAGAATTAATATGCATTTAATCAAATGTAGTAATGATCTTAGGTTGGTGGTGATAGACGTCCAATTGGATGGGTAGAAAACTGCCAGAAAGATCAACGTGCAACTTCAAGTCGGAGGCACCAAGGAAATTGCATTCCTTCACTACTGGATTAAATGGTTTCTTAAGCATCCTAAAGGGATGGTAATGGTATCAAAGTTATCCACATCCATACAGTCCTAGCTGATGATATTGCCATGACCAAAACTGTAAAGTTCCATTAAATTCCAGATCGATGCCAGAAATTTCAAGCAAATAATATCACATAAACTCTGAAGCTCTCTCACTGCCAAGTCAGCAGTTCCCCAAGTAACTGAACTGAATATAACAATTACAAACTATATGTTATGTGTACATTCTTTAATGAACAAGAAGGATACAATTACTGAGTCACGATCCTATTTCTACCCTCAAGAGTTCATGAAGCGAAAATAAGTTATGGGTGCACTTTGAGAGTAATCATCTTATGCATGAAACAAAGACACCAAAAACTAAGCCATAGACATACAACCACGTTGTGTAGTAAGAACATACTGAGACATACATGAAGGAAACAACTGAATGAGCTTTACATGAAACCATGAATAGAAGATTGAAGATACAGAAACTCTTACAAAATGATACCATCACCAAGATGTCCTCGGGCCACTTTGACCAGGTGATGAAGATAAGCTTTGTCATCTCCATATGAACCAAACTCATTCTCGATCTGCAAGATAATTACTTTCATTGAAAACTACTAGTTTACAAATACTGAAAGTATGCAAAAAACACTGAAAGTATGCAAACAATTTGGCATTGAGATAACGAAATATATTCCTATAAAGGATTAGGACATTTTGTGAGATGATTCTGAATCTTTGATACTTTTTGGAGAATCTTAGAGGACAATATATTTCCAAATGGCTATCAAAACCTTCTCCTATCTCACATAGTGTTCGCTGCAATTTCTTGATGTGGAAAGATTAATTGATATGCAATTACTTGATTTAGGGAGCTTGATCTAGAGAGATTGATTGATAGGCAATTACTTTTTAGAGAGATTGTAATTATGGTCAATGAGTGAATGTAGAATGTAATTATGTTAAGAGACATTCAGACCATTTTTATATGGTATCAGAGCCAAAATTATAAATTTTGTACTTAACTCTTTAGGTTAGTATTTTTTCTTGGCATGTTGTGGGATATTTTTCTTGGGTTTCTATCTTGAGACTCCTTGTTTTGGGACTATAGGCAATTTTTTGGAGTAAAGAGATTTTGTTTTGGCTAGACATTATAGCGACATAGTTGGGTATTTTAGGAGTTCCCATTCTCGGCAGTTTGAAGGTTTTTTTTCTTTTTCTTTTTCTTTTTTTGACATATAGGTCTACCTTTTCACTAGTTAATTTCTTTTGTTTTTTTCTGATTTATAATGAAAGAAAAATATTTTATTGTTTGTTCAAATGGAAAGAATTACTCCATTTGGGAGTTTGAATTCAAGATACTTGTGAAGGGAAAGGAGTTATAGGGTCACTTAGATGGGTCATCTAAGGCTCTGACTAATCCCAAGGTGATTGATTCTTGGGAGTGCAAGGATGGTTGCATTATCTCTTGGCTATTTGGTTCTACTGAACCAAGCAGGTGAATGATTTTCGATATTGCTATGGAGATGTGGGTTTATCTTCAGAGCATTTATTCTCAACATAACATTGCTTGAAAGTTTCAATTGTAGTTAGAAATTGGTAACTATCGCCAAGGTAATTTTTTTATTGAACAATTCTATTATGAATTTCTTAATTTATAGAGTGAATATATTAGGATAGTTCATCCTACCATTCAAAAAAAGGTCATTGCGACACTACAAGTTGTCCATCATAAGAGCCATAGGGATCAGTTTCTGATGAAACTAAAATCAAAATTTGAGACTGCATGCGCTAGTTTAAGCAACTGTAATCTTGTTTCATCTTTGGAGGTTTGTTTGGAGGAATTATGTGAAGAACAACACCAAGTCACTCAATTTGTCCTTAATTTAGAAACCATGATGTCTACGATATTTTAGATGGCATATGTTGTTAATGGCAAAGGAAGATCCAAGTCACAAACTCAGTGCTACAATTGTAAGGAGTTTAGGCATGTTGCAAAGCACTACAGCAAGAAATTTCGCAATTATTGTAAAAAAAGGGCCTAAAACGGGAAAGTGATAGAAAAGGGCCTAAAACGGGACATCTATTTCCTCTCCAGTTTTCCATTCATGTCTATTTCTTTCGGTTGTACTGCGGTTGTTAATAATAGTCATGTATGGCATAAGAAATTGGGACATTCCAATTCTATTGTTTTGACTTATCTTATGAAACATAGTTATCTGGGCAATAAAGATTTGTTTTGACCTTCTACTGTGTCTTCTGATTGCGGTTCATGTAAACTTGGTAAAAGCAAGTCCTTACCCTTTCCTTCACATGGCAGTCAGGCCTCTGCTTGTTTTGAGATCATTCATGCTACCATATGGGGCATTAGTCCCGTTATTTCACATGCTTAGTACAAATATTTCATGATATTTATTGATGATTATAGTCATTTTGTTTGGGTATTTTTATTTTTTTGTTCTAAAGCTGATGTGTTTTTTGACTTTCAGAATTTTATTGTTTATGCTGAAAATCAATTTTCTAATTGTATTAAGACTCTAAGATAATTTTGGGAGGAATATATGTCCAATGGCTTTATCTATAAATGAAGGGTATTCTCTCCCAACATTATTGTCCACACTCATCAATAGAATAGGGTTGCAGAGCGTAAGAATCTTCACCTTTTAGATGTTCGTACCTTGTTAATTGACTCTTCAGTACCACCTATATCTTGGGTAGAAATATTATCTATGGTTGTTTATTTGATTAATCATCTACCCTCCCAAATTCTCAATTTCAATTCCCTGTTTTATCACTTATTTGGCATGACTCTTGAGTATTAACCTCTTCATATATTTGATTGTGTGTGTTTTGTTTACTTACCATTAATTAAATGAAACAAGTTTGTTGCTCAATCTGTTCAGAGTGCTTTTCTAGGATATAATAATGTTCATAAAGGGTTTGTGCATTATGATTTGATAGCTAATAAACTTTGTATTTCTTAAAATGTGGTATTATTTAAAAATCAATATTTCTTTCAAGTCTTTTATTTCTCATGATTCTCTTCGGTTTTGCTTTCTAATTTTGATAATGTATCAAGTTTCGTTGAGCGTTTTAAGTCAGAAATTGTGTATCAGAGACGTCATCCATCGATCCCACTGCCTTACCCAGCCATGACACCAGATCTCGTCATAGCTGAACTTCATTGATCGTCTCAAATTTCATGTCCTCCAAATAGGTGGTATGGGTTCAACTCTTCAAGCTACTCTTAATACTACTATTGCACCTAAGTCTTACTCTCAAGTTTCTACTCAAGCATGTTGGAAGTTGTCTATGCAAGAAGAGCTTCAAGCTCTTCAAGACAAGCACTTGGGATATTGTTTCTTATCTTGATGGCGTCGAACTTCTTGGTTCTAAATAGATTTATATCATAAAGCTATGACCTGATGGTTTTATTGCAATATATAAAGTCTATCTGGTGACTCTTGGGAAACGACAAGAGTATGGACTTGATTATGAGATGACATTTGCAACTCTGTCCAAGATGACTATTGTTCGCACTGTTAAATCATTCACATGTACAGTCTCTTTATGGATTGAAGCAAGCACCACGTGCCTGATTTGAGAAATTTCATTCTACCCTTCTTGATTTAATTTTATTAAGAGTCAATTTGACTCCTCTCTCATTCTTCGAATGAATGCTACTAGGATTGTGTATTTCTTGTATATGTGAATGATTTTGTTATTAAAGAGTGTGATTATCAGTTGATTGAGCAGCTAATTTATGGATTGAAGCAAGCACCACGTGCTTGGTTTGAGAAATTTCGTTCTACCTTTCTTGATTTAATTTTATTCAGAGTCAATTTGACTCCTCTCTCTTTCTCCGAATGAATGCTACTAGGATTGTTGTATTTCTTGTATATGTGAATGATTTTGTATTAAAGAGTGTGATTATCAGTTGATTAAGCAACTAAAGAAGCATATTAACACTTCATTTCATATGAAAGATTTTGGTATCCTACAATATTAGTCTTGAGGTACGTTGTTGTTCAACTAGCACACTTCTACATAAGCACAAGTATACTCAAGAGCTTCTCACCTTAGCTATTCTTAAATCTAGTAACTTGGATCTTACACCAATAGAAGTCAACTTGAAGTTACAACAGAAGTATCAGCAGTTGATAAGGAGTTTGAATTATTTTACAATTACTTGGCCACATATTTCTTTTATTATATAGCAAGTTAGTCAGTTTATCTAGGCTCCTCGCCATTCTCACCCAGTCATTGTACGACATATCCTTCGTTATCTCAAAGGTACTTCCGGTCACAGGTTATTCTTTTCTACTAGAACTTCTTTACAATTGATGGGTTTTAGTGATACGGATTCGGCTGGTTGTCTTGTT
>Ga0325400_1007943_pt1 | contig 10162 bp, 8 predicted proteins | sample PopdelMetagenome_2_FD_205662 | JGI IMG/M metagenome (GOLD analysis project Ga0325400, IMG submission 205662) | Populus deltoides microbial communities from Bellville, Georgia, United States - Xylem-PdKOR-R1 | ecosystem: Host-associated > Plants > Phyllosphere > Stem > Wood/Secondary xylem...
GTAACCTCTCCCTCTCTTGCTATGGTATTATAAATCTTTTTCTTTTTTGTTATTGATTTGGGTCGTTTGTTTGGTTTCTGAGAAAATTCATGACAAGTAAAAAATAAAATAAAAATAAAAATTGGAGGTTGCTATTTAAGATGTACAAAAGGATCATGCCTTAAGCTACATATTGCTTTAGTGAATCAGCAGAAACTTTGTTGGCCTTTGGAGTTGCTTCTTGCATGTGTAGTTTTTGAAATCTAGTAGCTTAATTATGCACAGCAGCATTAACTCTGCTAGTTATGGCTATTGTGTTGTGAAGACTTCTTGGAAATGAGGTTTTCTAGATGGAAATGAGGTTTTCTAGATGAGTGGTTATTCTGTTTGATTGATTCCTGGGCTGCTCTGTTAAGAAGTGATGCAAGTTTAGTGGCTTGATATCTTTTTTCAATCAATCGAGTAATGGGTTTGTATAGATTGACTGGGGCTCCCAACAGGCTGCTCTTTCTAAAAGGCCACATGTTACATATAGATGTTTGAAATCAGATATATGATTTAAAGACCCACTCGAAATATCATGCCTCAAAAAATGGTACACCGGGTCTTGGTGATAATCATATCTTTACTAGATTTTGTTTAGACAAGATCATTTTTTCTACAGTTTCAAATACACTTCTCAACGTACTTTTTTTTTCCTCTTCAAACTGTAGTTTGATTTTGATTGTGCTGCCCCACCGGAACAAGCTTGGAGAAGGAGATTAAACAGCCATGCCAATATTCTTAAGGAATTCAGCGTTACATTTAAGGAAGCGATACAGATGGTGTGTGATATGATCTTTGTAAATTTTATTACGTATTTGCTGGTTCAAAGGACAGAGAAGTCTTCATATATGATTTCCGTTTTCAATTTCTGTGCTGGTTCTCACTTTTTGTATGGTGTTGGAATTTGAAATATTAGGTTAGATTGGGTATTCGGCTATGGTCTTATGTCAGGGAGGAAGCATCTCATGGAAGGGTAATTCTATCATTTTCCTTATTTCAGAAGCTCTTTATTTATCCTTTAAATACAAGTATATAATAAAATTTTAGCTACTTGACTAAAGTTGGGCCTGCCTTGATTTGTGTAGAAAGCACCTATAGATCCCTTCACCAGAGAAAGTTGCAAGCCATCAGCATCTCAGGGTGTTCCACTTGGAGGAATGGGGTATGTGAGCCGGATATGATCCTCCATTTCATCCTAACGTCTCTTCTAATTTATCTGTCTGATAAGGTCAACCTTGCTTTCTCTTACAGAAGCGGAAGCATATCCAGAGGTTTTAGAGGCGAGTTCAGGCAGTGGCAAATTGTACCTGGTATATGTGAATCTTCACCTGTCATGGCAAATCAGTTCTCTGTAAATCTCTACCTTTCACAACCTATTATCTGTTTGCTTCATGCTTTCTGACCTTTTGAGTTGTTTGTTGCTATTTTCCGTTTGATGTTATGTGACATGAGTGTCCATGTTGGGGTGGTACTGCAGATTTTTATATCTCGGGATGGAGGGAACAAAAATTATGCATCAGTTTTGGCTCCTGGCCAGCATGAAGGGATAGGGTAAGATGAAATTTGATGGCAGCTTTTATGCTGCTTCTCTCAGGAAGAAATTGTATGACTGGGGCATATTACTTTCTTCAACAGCAGCTTTTATGCTGTTTTCATTAACGTGTTGAAGGAAATGAAATTATAGTATTTAAAGTGGAGATTCATATGCTAATTTTTCTGTAATATTGTCACAGGAAAGTTGGTGATCAGGGCATTTCATCATGGGGTTGGAACTTGAGTGGCCAGCATTCCACATACCACGCTCTATTTCCAAGGGCATGGACAATATATGATGGTATTATTCTACTCTATCCTTTTCTGTTTTTATAAGAGCTGTGCTTTCCTCTTCAATTCTTATTTTAATGACGGGACTCTTGTTTTCCAGGTGAACCAGATCCTGAGCTGAAAATCTCCTGTAGACAGATATCACCATTCATACCACATAATTACAGAGATAGCAGTCTTCCTACTGCTGTTTTCGTCTACACTGTATGTTCATTTCACTTCTTATTTCAGAATTCAGATGTGGTTAAAATGAAATTATTAATTATGTACCTGGCCAGATCTTATTGCTACCCACCATTCGGTCAACATATGGTAATATGTACCTGGGTGCACATATTGTGAATTTAATTCTACGTATTAACTGGAGAAAGAACCTTCTGCAAGGGGAAAAGAAAACAATTACAGATTTTTAGCTGACCCATAAACTTTTGGGCTTTACTTACTCTTATGTCCGGGTAAGCTATTGAACTTCAATGTCTCCATATTATACTCAGGGTATGCTAAAGCATGATCAGTTTATCATGAAGCTTGACGAGGTTATCTCAATCTAGAATTACATCATGGGTTTTTGCGAGACTGACTTGAACCAAGAGACTGTAGATTTGTATTGGTTCGTTTGTCTTGGAAATATGGATGCATATGGTCTTTTTTGAATTGTATGATCTTGATGGATCACATAACTGAGATAATTGAATCCTTTAAAGCATACCAAGCTTGTTTATATTTTTTATTGAAGCTTCCATCTGTTTCTTCTGTAGTTGGTGAACACCGGAAAGGAAAGAGCTAAAGTCAGCCTTCTATTTACATGGGCTGTAAGCTTCATTTCACCATGTTTCTTTTTCACTATTCTGGGCAATTGAAAGATATCGGAAGTCATAAGATAAGCTATTGATGCATGATTTGGTGCAGAATTCAATTGGAGGAATTTCACACTTGTCAGGAGATCACGTGAATGAACCATTCATGTTAGTATATGCACATTTCATTCCATGGTCCTTATGTTCATTCATGTTTCAAAACATATTTTGAATTTTTTCTCTTACTTTGACAGAGGGGAAGATGGAGTCTCCGGCGTACTTCTACATCACAAGCAAGTCATCAAACCTTAAATGCTTATGACGGTTGGTTTGCATATTTCTCTTGCTGTTTTATGCGTCACAGGGGGTGAAAGCAGAGGAAACTGTTTGCCCCGCCCGTTCCTTAAAATAGGAAAATGAACATTTTAGTGAAGATGATGTGGAGGCAAAGGCAGAACAAAAGCACCTTAACCCTTTGAGTAAACAAATGAGCTGAACTAGCATATTACTCACAAAATATTTGGCCATACCATCACACAGAAAAAAAGGGTGTGCAGTAATTAGCCCAGGCAAAGAAATATAAAATGGAAATCACCTGGTGGAAAGACAGAATCAACATCTCTAAGGATATTTGTATGGTGCAGCGGCTGCAGCCCTCAGAACCTTACGCCAATATAATAATTTATCGAGAATTTCAAGGCTTTTCTGCAATGCATCATGCAGGATGTTGGCTTTTTTTTCTTTTCTTTGGCTGTTATGGTCACTTTACCTGGTAATGAATATTGGATGACAGTGCCTGGGACACGTTGCCAATATGAAAATGGAACAGTACTAATGTCAGTTATAATATGCCTTAATGCATCTATATATAAAAAAGATTACCTTATTTTTGGAATTTGCTTGAATAGGGTGCATGGTGGCATATACATGTGTGTGTGTGTGTGTGTGTGAAGAGAGAGAGAGAGAGCAGTCAAGTCTTTCATTTGTTGATAATCACCATTAAACTACAAGCTGATCGAGTTGTTTATGGATCAATCCATGTAAACCCTGTGACTTTTCTGAGTCCTTTTGCATTAAGTCAGCTTCCACCACCCACCTTTTGATGTGTTTTTTATTACCATGTTGAACGATCTTAAGCATGATTCTCCTATGTGTCAAATTGTCAAGGACTTGAAATTCAGTCATGAAGAGTGAATTTTCTGTCATTCTTCCTTCACACAAAAAAGTAGTAGAAGCTGATGATGCAATTAATTTAGGTCATATAAACCTAGGTAGCATGCAAAATGCTGCAATTGGATCACTTGACCACTCTTTTCCTATGAGCATCCCTGCTTGTTTCATTCTCCTTATTCTTCTAAGCGTTTTCTGCCCTTCTTCACTTTTGGACTTTATTTCACGTTTAGTTCCTGCCTTGAAGTTTCAACATCCATTCTGTGCCCACTATTATGTGAATGCTGCATATAATTGTCAACGAAAAATCTTGCTTCAAATCTTCTAATTGTCTTAAATATTTTATTTATTTATTTGGTGGATGTTATGGAGTTTCTAATAACATCTCTGGTGCCAAAAATTTTGATGTGTCATTCATTTCATCTCACCCCGCATAGGCTTGTCATGGAAAATCAGGGTTCCCCTTTTTATCTATCTATTGTTAACCTTCCCTTCCATGCTTATTAAAGTCACTGCTTTCCTTGGACAGGTGCTTCTTTTCTGAAACTTTTGGTACATTTGGAATTTTTTAAGTTTAGTTTAATCTTCTGTATCATGGAAATTATAGTTCTCCATTCTGAATTGTTAGTAGTATCTATTTTTGAAGCATTTCTAATGATTATCACAATGCTGCAGGACTGCAAAGGGCAACCCTCCTGTTACATTTGCAATTGCTGCATGTGAAACTCAGAATGTAAGTGTCACTGTTCTGCCAAGCTTTGGGCTGTCTGAAGGAAGTTGTACCACGGCAAAGGCAATGTGGGGCACAATGGTGCAGGTACTGGTTTCTTGTCTTTTCATCGCAGCAATTTCTTGCTACTTTTGAAGGCATTTGTCTCAGATATGATTGATTAATTGATATTCATACCTGGAACCTCGCTGTCCTTATAGTTTACCTGGAATCTTACTTTTGAGCTTTCATATGAAGAATGCTTTTTTTCCAAATTCCTTGTACTGTTTCGCGAATGTGATGTCCACAGCTGACATTATATGCTTTGTGGAAAAGAATTGAATTTGAACTTGTTCTCCTGCATTTCAAGGATGGACATTTTGATCGGGGGAACTTTAATTGCGGACCAAGCATGCCTTCATCACCTGGAGAGACACTGTGTGCCGCGGTTTCAGCTTCTGCCTGGGTGGAACCTCATGGAAAGTGCACTGTTGCATTTGCTCTTGCTTGGTCATCTCCAAAAATAAAGTTTTTGAAGGGAAGCTCATACCATAGGTACATCTATGATTACCCTTTCCCCTTTTCATGTTCTTTATTGCTGCCTATGTTTTTAATTTGTATTGCTTGAAAGTCGACTAAAATCTTGTATCCGTGTGTTCAGTGTTTTTATGGCAGTCTTATATTCTTTCTAGGTGATTGGTATCTTCTTTTTGAGATTTTAAATTCTACTTTGTATTTTCTTTGACTAAAATCTTAGCATTATAAGTCCTAAACATCTTCAGGCTCCCAATTGTTACAAGTGCATTGTAGTGCAATGATAACTCATCAATGTGAGTTATGGTTATTTTCCATTTGTTGGCTGGACGACTTCAACCTTCATTCTGTCAGACTTGCTGATCAGAATTAGAGCTTTATGTCCTCAAGCCAGGAAATAAAACTGTCATATGATGATGTAACAAACCCATTTTAACCTCCTTGATATTTAATTATCTAGCATATTGGTTTGGTTTTTGCCTGTACATTCTCTGCTGGGTTATATACCATTGAGATGTTGATTTTCTGGTAATGTTTGATTGTTATTTCATTTGGCTGTATCTTTTGCATGGTATCTCATGGTGTATTATGGATAGTGCATGTCTCTAGCTCTTTGTGCGGTTGAATCATGTTTTTGATTGTATTGCTTACACAGATATGACAGGAACACTATTCTGTGAAGAGAAAATTGATTTCTGGGCATGTTTCTTTTTTTGCAGGAGATATACAAAATTTTATGGCACTTCTGAAAGAGCGGCTCAGAATTTGGTGCATGATGCGCTGACAAGTATGCATGTTTGGTTTTCACTTGTTTAGATTCTTCTAATATAACCATCTTGTTTGCTAAGCAGTCTGCCAACAAACCCCTTACTTTAAGGTTGCAATTTTTAGTTTAGTTTTAGCTTCTAGAGTTTTTATGACAATCTAAACTTTTTGAATATTGATCAGATTACAGGCAGTGGGAGGAAGAGATTGAGAAATGGCAAGATCCTATCCTCAAGGATGAAAAGCTACCAGAATGGTAACTCCTTTGACCACAAGAATGGCTACCATTTACTTATCTCGGAATCTGAACAGCAAAAAACACCTTAAAAAACCATCTTGATGTGGAGGACGAGCCATTACACTTAATGTTGGGTGCATATATCTTGGAGCAATACATTAATTAAAGCTGCCTTCAAGAGGCTAAAATACATGCAAACAAAAGAATAAAACATTAGATGAGTGCATGTACACATGGATTTGCGATCTTAATCAGTCAAAAAAACCGTGCAAGAAAGACCATCTTAATGCAGGGAAGAAGCCGACACATAGGCGTTGTTTTGTATCTTTTGAGGCCTTAGATGTGTGAATGCACTTGTGCATGTTGTTGCCACAATCACACCTTTTTAGTTCTTACAAAGTTTTTATTAATCATGTTCTGCACCCGAATAGCACCAACTGTGCCATCATATCTGATGTCAGCCTTGAGAGACACCAATGCCACTCAGATTAACTTTTGTGGTTATGTTCTTTTCAAATGCTTAAATGCTGTTGCTTTCTGCGGGCACATACATATTCCTGTTTTCTGGGTTATATTGTTTTAACACCATAATTAAAATCGCAGGTACAAGTTCACATTGTTTAATGAGCTCTACTTTTTGGTTGCTGGTGGGACAGTTTGGATTGGTACTCATCTATACTAACTGCCAAGTCTTTCCTACCATGATATTTACAGCTACTTCTGATGATGCTCTTATCATAAGTGCATATTTTGTTTTCATCACTCAGGCGTCAGTTATTATTTGCTTTATATATAAATATATATGTTGTTGTTGTTGCTAGATATGGTTCATAAAGGAAACTAACATTAGCATAATCTGTACAGACTCTTCCCTTCCAAGTGCAGATACAAGAAATGGTCATCATCGGTCAAGAGAAGTAGAAACCACAGGGATCAAAGTAACTGAACCCCAAGTAAACTGCAATGGAGGTCCAGATCATACTACAACTAATCATCATAACACCACTAGTTCTGAACAAAAAGAAAACAACAAGGCATTCCATACAAAGTGCACATGCAAAGATGAATCAGCAGTCTCTCAGGAAAGGGGGAACCTTGACCGCACTTTAGATCCTTTCACATTTCTTGATCCTCTGAGCGATGATGTTGGTAGGTTTTTGTACTTGGAAGGAGTTGAATATATCATGTGGTGCACATATGATGTGCACTTCTATGCATCCTTTGCCCTTCTTGCATTGTTTCCCAAAATTGAACTCAATATTCAACGTGACTTTGCCAAAGCTGTGTTATCGGAGGATGGAAGAAGAGTAAGGTTTCTGGCTGATGGTAGTGTTGGAATTCGCAAGGCTAGAGGAGCTGTCCCTCATGATCTTGGGACACATGATCCGTGGAATGAAATGAATGCATATAATATACATGACACCAGCAAGTGGAAGGATCTGAATCCTAAGTTTGTGCTTCAGGTGTATAGAGATTTTGCTGCAACAGGGGATATGTCGTTTGGAGTTGATGTGTGGCCTGCAGTACGCACTGCCATGGAATACATGGAACAATTTGATAGGGATGATGATGGTCTGGTTGAAAATGATGGATTCCCAGATCAAACATATGATGCTTGGACAGTTCATGGTGTAAGTGCTTACTGTGGCTGCTTATGGCTTGCCTCTCTTCAAGCTGCTGCTGCAATGGCCATGCAACTAGGCGACAAGTATTTTGCTGAATTATGCAAAAGCAAATTTGCAAAGGCAAAATCAGCATTTGAATCAAAACTATGGAATGGTTCATATTTCAACTATGACAGTGGCTCGAGTAATAACAGTAAATCTATACAGGCAGATCAACTGGCAGGGGAATGGTATATGGCATCTTCAGGTTTGCCGTCACTTTTTGATGATGTTAAAATCAGAAGTGCTCTTAATAAAATATATGATTTCAATGTAATGAAAGTTCGAGGAGGTAAAATGGGTGCTGTAAATGGAATGCATCCGAATGGAAAGGTGGATGAAACTTGTATGCAGTCCCGTGAAATATGGTCTGGTGTCACCTATGCTGTGGCTGCTACCATGATTCTCTCTGGAATGGAAGACAAGGCATTCACAACTGCTGAAGGCATTTTCACTGCAGGCTGGTCTGAGGAGGGCTACGGGTAAGTTCTGTGCATATTATATTGTTTTCTTATTTTTGTGTGTTTGCAGAACAAGAGTCAGATATAGAAGTTACTGACAGTTAAGCAGGAAATAATACATATCCTTTTCCATCCATGCCCACTGCTGTTTCATTTATTTCTTGAACAAAAAATAAGGACAGTGCACACCCCCCCCCCCCCCCTCAAATAAAAATAAAAGCAAATAAATAATTTGAACTCTTTTTAGGATTAAATCAAAAGTGTTATTCTTGAAGACTTACTGTCGGCTGTTCTTGGTCAATATTGAACCTACAATGTGTAACTTTTACCTTGAGAAGTATGATCTGTTCATCGTTCAAGCAAATCCATGCATGGATGTATTTGGCTTCCCAGCTAAAAGAAACTTGAGTTTGGGCTTTCTGATAAATCCATCATTTTAGCCATTGGGAAGAGCCTGTCCTTGCTTTCTCCTTGTTGTACTGTCTGTGATGTGTTTTTTTTTAATGTATAATAACTGTGGGTTAATCTTCCTTTCTGCGGAATACAGATACTGGTTCCAGACTCCAGAGGCATGGACGATTGATGGGCACTTTCGGTCCCTTATTTACATGAGACCCCTTGCAATCTGGGGCATGCAATGGGCACTATCACTCCCGAAAGCAATTCTTGACGCGCCAAAGATCAACATAATGGAAAGGAGCCTTCTATCTCCTAGTACAAGATTCTCCCTTATAGGTGAAACAGGAGCTAAGAAGATTGCAACTAAAGCTAATTGTTTGGGCAATTCAGTTTTCCATTGTTCATGCTGATCATACATACAAGTCTCGTAATCTTTGTAAAGAAAAATGTTCAATATATTTTTTTCTTCCTTTTCCCTTCTTGAACTCTCTTCCATAGGAAAGTAGGTGGAGAAGTTTGGGAGAATCTTTCTTTCCTAGACAGGCAATAAAAAAGCTAGGCTGTTACCTTAGTAACCAATTTTAGTTGCATGATAAAGATGTGTCTTTCTGTCTTTAAATAGACTTTCCTGTATTTCAACGAGTTAGGTCCTCATGGTTTGTTTATTTATTTATTCTTTTTTCTATCTGTATGATACGAGGAATATAAATCCTCGTGTTTAATAATGTAATATCATGTAATCAAGTACAAGTTACTTGCCAGGATGTGGAATGCTCTAGTTTCATTGGAAGGCCACTTAACATTGAAATCAGTTCTTTCAGGCTGCTCGGCATGTGTTGTTGTGTAGAACTCTTCGAAATCTTGATATGCAGAATCTCTTCTAACGTTTTGCTTTCAGAAACATAGGAAAGCAATGCAACTTTCCAGGTATGAATAGGATATGCTAGGCCAACAAGCTACCTAGATTTATATTTTTATAGTAGTTATGGTTAAAAGTGTTTTTTTATTTAGAGATATATTCAAATGATATTTTTTTATTTTTAAAAAATTATTTTTAAAATCAACACATTAAAATAATTAAAAAAAACAAATTCAAAATTTAAAGAATGCGTTCAATGATTTTTAAATGTGTAAACCGGAAACATTTAGCTGTGGGCCGTAATTCACTTGAATGATGCTTGAAGGAATTGCAAGGAAAAGCATTCAATGATTCTATAGAAGTTCCGCACTTACAAGAAGCACTCGACTCACTCTTTTCTTTGTCGATTTTTAATTCTCTGCCTTGTTAAATTTTGTTCATTCATCAAGTGGAATGGAAGTTTTCATAAATGTGGTTTGTGAACAGCTACTACACGGACTTGAACCTCACCTGTTCTCCTCTCGCAGTTTGGTGTGGGTGTATCCTGCGCATTATGGTTGTCGGGTCTAGAAAATGGCTTGGATTGTTGTGTCATCAAATCAACTCTTAATGTTTATTTTATGAAGTTTCTTGGTATTGATCTGGTCAGTTTTGGATCTAGTTTGACTAGATTAATCGAGATTAATCTGACTCGGATAAAATTTCGAGCAAGTATTTT
>Ga0325400_1007944_pt1 | contig 10161 bp, 1 predicted proteins | sample PopdelMetagenome_2_FD_205662 | JGI IMG/M metagenome (GOLD analysis project Ga0325400, IMG submission 205662) | Populus deltoides microbial communities from Bellville, Georgia, United States - Xylem-PdKOR-R1 | ecosystem: Host-associated > Plants > Phyllosphere > Stem > Wood/Secondary xylem...
AAAAGATTTTATCTTGTGCACATTAAGATTTTTTTATCTCGGGCTGAAGATAGCTCTTCAAAAAACATTTATTTAATTATACCATAATAAAATGATTTTTTTTAAAGAAATGTAATAATTTTAATTTCATTAAAAAAACATAATTTTCTAGTATAAACTCTTCTTTCTTATTAATATATATTTTTTAACAAAAAAAATACATTTTAGCTATGTTGTTTATATAATAAATTAAAATAAATATCCAAAAGAATTAATGATTTGAAATAATGATAGAAAAGATTTCTCCTTAAACCCATTTATCTTATTAATACACTCTTTATAAGACAAATTCATTAACACCAAATTAATTTTTTTAGCAGCGGCTAATCAAACACTTTTTCTCTCATTATCCGTTTTACCAGGCAACTTTCTCTTTTCTCTTTAATTTCAGGAATCAAAACATAAAAAAAAAAGTTTATTATTAGAACATAAAACAATCAAAACAAAGTGACAAAAAATAAGAACTTTAACAACCATTTTGTGTTTTAATGTTTCTTTTATAGTGTCCATACACTCAGCTACACTATAGCAATCAACTAAGCAACTCAGTTTATCTACAAGATAAAAAAAAAAAAAAAAAAACATATCACGTGGGGCTAGATAGGCCAGGCCAGTACACATGGCCAAGGATAAAAAAAAAGTCCAAAAACACCTAGGCCTAGAAACCAAGCCTGTGTGTCTGGTTGAATTGTTTTTTGGAATAGACGATGTCGTCCGCGCCTTTTTTTTTTTCAAATGGAAGACATGTCTTCTGCTCTAGTTTCTAATCGCCTTTGGCGATCAAAAAATTTGGGTTCAAGTTTTAGGACCCTTAAACTCTATTTTCAACTTGTTTTCACCTGGACACACTAGAAAAACATCATGGAAATCTTTTAAAATCCGTTTTCAATTCTAAAAACAACATGTAAACTCTCTAAAATAAAAGTTAAATGAATAAAAAAAAGTTTTAGGACTCTTATCTATCTTTCTAGCATGTTTAAAGAAAAACATTATCTCTATTGAACTCTTTAGGAAAGACAAACATATACACCAAATCAACTTTGTTTAGTGGATGAAATGTCGCCATCTATTATTTTTTGATGACTTTCTTTCCTCTCTTCATATTTAGGGATTGATATGTAAAAATATGAAGTTTGGGTATGAAAGTGAAATTCCAAAACAACAAAGACCAAAAAATAGGTAAGCTAAAACTTTATGGAGCAAATTAGATTTTTATGTGACAATATGCAAATGGGGTCTTTTTTATTTGTCTTTGTTAAAATTTATCCTTTCTTATTTTAATTTATTTTTTAAATACCAAAAAGGTTTTATTTTATAAAATTGACATTAATATTCTTCAACATTTTGTATATGCGAGAGAATGTAAATTGAAAGAAAGCAATATGTAAAATCATGTTAATGTAACTTGGTGATGAAATTGCAAATGAAAAAAATTTGATGATTTAAATGAAAAAATCACCAAAGTATTCATACAAACCCTGCAATGAATAGTGGCATTAAGTCATTAGAACCAATGTTCAGGGCATTGTTTCTTGTTCTAGTTCTTGTAGTATATTTGGTAATAGTAAATAAATCACCCAAGTTAATCGACTAAACCCGTAACCTGAGTCTTAAGACCAAGATAATCTTACAGAAAAGAAACTAAAACAAATTATGAAGTTTAATTCCTAATCAACCCAATATTGAAGGATGAAATTAAAAAAAAAACAAACTAAGATAACTAGGCTAACTCATGACCCGAGTCATGAAACCGTGATAAAACTCGTAGAAAGCAAATAAAAAAAATTATAAAACTCAATTCTCACTCAACTTAATATTGAATGATTAAATTGAGAAAAAATTAATTAAAAAAAATATCTCAAGTTAACCTTGTTGAACTTGTCAAACCCGGGTCATGAGATCAGAATAACTCTATAGAAAGAAAATTAAAAGAAATTATAAAGTTAAATTCTCAATCAACCCAATATTCAAGGATAAAATTGAAAAAAAATCAATTAAAAAAAGGACAAAAAAAAACTCAAGTTGGCCTGGCTAGTCTACAAAACTCGCGTCCTGGGCCATCAGATTATAAATAACTCATGAAAAGAAAATAAAAATAATATGAAGCTCATTTCTCACTCAAACTAATATTGAAGGATGAATTTGAGGAAAAAAATCAATTAAAAAAAGAACAAAAAAATAATTTGAGCAAACTCAAGTTAACCTACCAAACCTGAATCATGAGATTAAGATAAATCCATAGAAAGTATAACAAAAAAAATTATGAAGTTCAATACCTATTAAATCCAATGTTGGAAAATAAAATTAAAAAAAAAACTTGAAGATTAAATTGAAAAAGTCCAAAACATTTCATTGTCCATCGTTATATTAAAATGACAAAGTCTTTTAGCATATATTAATAATAATTAATAATGTTCATGGCTTGTTTGGAAGACTGTATGAAAGGAAAAAGACAGATATGTTATGGATAAATCTAAAATTAATAGGAGGGAAAAACCCCTAAAAATCCTTAAAAAATATCCTTATAGGCTTAAGCTACCACGCTCGAGCTGAACTACTACCAAGATGCATGAGCTCAGGCATAGGAGCCCAAGACCATGTTAGGCATATGCCCAGCTAGTGCTAAGTGTGCTGCCCACCACTATTGGTGCTAGGCATGCACCCTAGCAACCTTATAGGCTTGGGCTGTCATGCTCGAGCCCAACATGTTGTTATACTCAGCTGGTGCTGGGCATGCATCCTGGAACCCCTACGGGTTTGAGCGTGGCAGCCTGAGCCCAACATGTTTGAGTCTAGACAGTGTGTCTAGGTCTATTTTTCACCTCTAATAGGCTCAAATAACTTGCCTGAGCCCAACACTTCCTTGAAAAAAAAATTCAGGATCCTACACAGGTGTCTTAATATTTTATATTAATTCAATAAATATATTTTAAGTAGAATACAACTTAAAATATTAAAAGGGTAAAATTACACTTTAACCCCTCATCTCCATACAAAAAAAAAAGAAGACTAATGAGCTATAAATACACTATAAATCCTTCAAGCTCAAGGTTTACAATCTCTTTATTCTTAACATTTTCAGCATATATATTTTCAGAGTCTATCTCTCTAAAATATCATTGTATTTTCTCTATCTATAAAGTTACTGATTTAAACATCAGAGAGTCCTCATATCCATTAAAAAAGATCTTTTGGAGGTCCAGGTACCAACTACCAGACACATTGACTTATAAGACATAACCAACTGCTAGCTACTAGTCAATTAAGCTTTTCATATCAAACTAGAAGACATCTTAACCAGGAAAAATGAATCAAATTTCTTAAACTAGAGGATAAATCAGTTATTCAACATATAAACTTTATTGGCTTATCCTAAACTATTTGAATATTTTAGAACCTTATTAGCTATGACCAAATACCAGTCACCTTGGCTTATAAAACATTACCAGTTGCTAACTACTGGCCAATTAAGCTATTCATGTTAAGCCAGCACACGTTTTGGCTAGGAAAAACGGATTAAATTTCTTAAACTAAGGGATAAATCAATTATCCAATATATAAACCTTATCGACTTATCTTAAGCTACTTGAATATTTTAGGACCTTATCAACCATAACTCTTGTTTATAATTTGATTTATTTTCAAACAAAAAATATATTTTAGTTAGATACAATATTACAGCAACCACATAAAAATCAATATCCTAACAAGATAGAATGGAGGAGACAAATCCATGTAGCCAACCCAATTAATATGGAATAATAGTTCAATTGAATAACTTGAATTGTTGGGTTTTACATACTTTTACCACTTAATATGATAGGAAACAAACAAGAATGGCTGCAATGACTGAAAAAGGACAAAAGCATCATATGATCGAGAACATGCACGGGAATCAAAATGCAATGACCCGAATTTAATTTCATTTGACATAGAATAGAAAAGTTGAAAAGAAGCATGTTGCATTATTATAGAGGAGTACTGCATATGAGATAACAAAGGAACTGCTATCACCCAAAACCAACAGACCCAACTCTTTTAACTTAATTGAAGATTAAAAAAGAAAAGAGTTGTACTTGCATTTTATGCAAAAAAAAAGAAAAAAAACTAGAAAAATATCAAATGTAAATCCTACTTGTGGGACTACGTCAAGAGCTTCCACATAAATGAAGGCAAACAATCAACTTCTTTTCATTTCAGCCCTCAACCTTTCAATTTATTCAACTAAATCCAGAATTGAATTTTGATTATAAGAATCAATTCAATATCACCCCTACCAATTCTTAAAATGACCCTCTAAGTTTAATATTTTTATTAACTTGGTCCTTGGCCTTAAATATTTTCAATTTTGTCCTTGATTGACTTTCAAACTTCTAATTTCTTCAATTTCATCCCTAGTTACACTTAATTAGGTCCCTGAATTCATGTGTCTTTTACAAAAAGGTCACTGATCTTTAATTTCTTTGATTTGGCCCATAATCGACCTCAACACTTTGATTTTCTTACAATTTTATACTTAATTTCACCCAGTTGAGTTTGGAAAACTAAATCTCATTCTCTAAAATTCCAAACTTCTCAATTAAGGTCAAATTAAGCTTCCACGCTTAATTTTTCACCCATTACATCCCCAATAAAATTAATTTGATCCATTAAAAGCCTAATTAAGTCGAAGCACTTGATTAATTCTTTTAATTGCTAGTTTTTTTTTAAAAAAAGAAAAGACAATTTTAGAGGGAACCCGAAATTGAGTTATGACATTCACCTAAATTTTATTTTTATAGGGCTTTGATGTAATCTAGTTTTTATTACACAATTTAAATTTTAAGTTATTTTATTTCCAATTTTTTCATGATGAGTGTTTATCTTTGATCTTATTTCTTGCAATTTTCTTGCTGAATATTTTTGATCTATTGAATCATAATGAAACCAAGAGATAATCTTTATTAGAAGCTTTCAGGATTAAACACCATTAGTTGAGTGAAATATAGAGATACTTTATCATGATTAGTGTGATTTTAGATTAAAAAAATAGAAAAACTTAATGAATCTTCAATTAATTTAATTTACATAGAAATATTTTGAAATATTAGATGGAGATATTTTTAATGTTTTTAGAGAGAAAACATTGAATAATTAAGAGATATTTTAATTATCAACATGAAGATTTGGAATTTTTTTAATAAGGAATAATAAATTATGTGAGATTAACTAGGTGAAATCAAATGCTCTACATTTATTTTTATTATCTCTGCAACCTTAAGTTTTATTCTTTGTTTTTTTTTTAATTTACTTTTGTCAAACACTTTAGTTTAAATTAGATGGTCAATTTTATAAAGTTTTGGTTTTGTTTTTAAATATTAATTAATTTGATAAATCTCAATACTCAATAACATGATTAATCCTACTTGACACTTTTTTCTTCACAAAAACATTACTAAATGTTGTGTTTTTATTCATTTGCAAAGATTTATCACATCACATCACCTCTACTGTTTCTCAAACTCAAAGACTACTATGTAAAGAAAATGAAGTTTTCAATTAAAACATATAATGGGAAAACTAAAGGTGCCAAAACAATTATAAAAAATCTTAAGACAAAATTTTGGGAAAAGGCAATGACAACATAGCAAAAAAAAAAAAAAAGGATGCATATTCTTTTATTGTCAAATTTGTTAACCAACAAAACTAAATCCTATATTGCCAAATCAAACATTAATTTAATGTCAGAATTGACATCTTAAGAACTTTATAAAAAGCTATTCAAAATAAGTTATAAACCTGAAATCCTATTGAACTCAATTTGCAAGGACTCAATTGAAAAAAATGGCTAAAAAATTTAAATTCCAAAAAAAAATACAAATCATTGAAGAATGATTTGGAAAGAAATTCATGTTCAAATAAAAAAAATTATTTAATTTTTTTAATTTAATATAGTTAAAAGAAAACTAAGTCTGCTTAGCCTTTCACGTGGAGCAAGGCTTAGTGCATTATGGATTATTACAGTGGATTGATGATTTTTCCCTTCATAATTGCAAGGGAAGGGCTGAGTTTTTTAGGGCAAAATGATATTTTTATGAGATTCAAACGGCATTACCAATTTGTTTGGGGATAGATCAGCCTTTTTATATTTTTAATTAACAATTGAATTACTAATCTACCCTTTAAAAACAAAAATTATAACCTATAGGCAAGAGACATTTTTTATTTTTAATTTTTGTTGAATAATGTAATTATTTATCGACCCTTGCACTTTTGTTTTCTTAAACTGGGGTCCGAGGGTGTTTTTATCATTTCACCTTGGCTTTTATGTAACAGTCAATTAGAGTTAGGGGCAATTGAGTCTTTTAATATATAAAAAATATATTTAAAAAGAAAAAGGTTGCATGCGTCGTTGAGTGGGAGAAGCTCGTGCCCTTTAGAAGGCGTGTACGAGCTCCTCCGACTATCAAACACTACCTTCCACGATGGCGTTAAAGCACTGAGAGTAGGGGTGAGTAAAAAAATTGAAAAACAGATTAAACCGGAAAAAAAATAACCGAAAAAACCGAACCGTGAAAAAAAACCAATTAAACCGATTAAGATTTTGAAAAAACCAACCGGTTTGGTTTTGGTTTTATAAACTTGAAAACGAAAAAACAGAATCGAGCTAAACCCAAATAAAAAAAACCAGAAAAAAACTGAGCCAAATCGAAAAAACTGAGCCAAACTGAAAAAATGAAGCCAAACCGATTTGAACCGATTTTGGTCCTAAAAAACCAAACTGAAACCGGTTGATTTGAACCGGTTTTGGTTTGGTTTTAGTTTTGTTTTTAAAATGAAAATTCGATGTTATTTTTTTTGATAAAAACCGAACTGAACCGAAAGTGATCACCCCTAACTGAGAGCTTTCCAGTTATGGCGTGCATGGTGGTGGATGAATGGTTCAGCTTTAATGGGCTTTTTTTCCCTCCTCCCCATTTTCCCTCTCTTATCTTTGGCAAAGTACACAAGCTTCCTTTCATTTGTTTTTTTATACAATGTGATCATAATTCTTTTGATTTCCATTTGTTTTGTTAGTTTTTCCCTTATAGGTTTTCTTTTCAATTTCTTTCCTATTATTTGATTTAATTTATTTTTTTAATTTAGATTTGTTTCTTATTTTTTTTTATTGTTGTTTATTTTTTTATTATTCTTTTTCTAATTCAATTTTATTTTTAATTTCATCTCTCAATACTAATGATTGCAATTTGATATAAATTCGATGGTTGCTGCCTCGACTTAATTTGCCTCGCTTCGAATGGATTTGTGTTTTTTGAATAAACCTTTTTCGATGAATAATGAATAAGGTATGAATATTATCTAAACATACCCGAAACCCGCACGAACATATCCCAAATTATATATTTATATTGGACAAATATATTTGTTTAACATTTAGATTTTTTAAATACAATATGATAAATACATATATTGATATTGATATAAAACACATATATATGCATACTATTTATTATTTTATAGATTAATACTTTGATACACATACACACACACAAACACACTTTAGATTTATATATTAGTTAATTTATTTTTTATTTAATAATAAATAATTACAAGATAATAAATATCCATGTAGATAAATAATCTAGTCCCTCAATATTAGATATTATAATTTAATCTGAACTCGATGAATACAAACTTGAACGAGTCAATATTTTTTTATGGTTACCTTACCCAATAGGTAATGGATAGGGTATATATATTATCATAATTGACCTGAAACCTGCACAAAATTAACATGAAATGTATATTTATATTATATAGATATATTTGTTAAATATTTTCAATTTTTAATGCAATATGCATTTACATATCTTAATATTGACATAAAATTATAATTTAATACATTTGCACACACTTAAAATATATATATATATATATATATATATATATATATATATATATATTATTTTAATTTTTATTGAATAATAAATAATAGTCAGATGATTAATACCCATATGAATACCAAAATCCGATTAATAGTTTATGAATATCTAAATTTCTTATCTGTTAAGTAACAAATATAGTATAAATATTAAGAAATCTGACACACAAATAATCATTACAATCCATACTCAACATTTTGATTTGATTTATTTTTGTGTTAAATTTTATTTGCTTTCTTTTTATTGCCTTTTGCTTTGTTTTGGTTCCTTTTTTGACTCCCTTTTTTCTCCCTAATTTCATACCATGGTGTTTTGTAATTGAGAATTTTACTTCATTATTTTTTGGGGTTTTCTTTCAATGGGTTTAGTCCCGAGTTCATGACTAAGGTTACAAGTTTCGAATATTAACACAGATTAACCTTAATTTTTTTTTAGGTTTTTTTTATTGAATCTGTCTTCTTTTTTTTTTCCAGTCTCATCCTTCTATATTTGATTTATTAGCAATTAATCTTCATGTTTTTTTTTTCACATTCCTTTCTATAGGATTATCTTAATTATATGCTTATGATCACGAGGTTAACATGTTAGCCTAATTTTACTAGGATCATTTGTTTGTTTATAGTTTTTTAAATTTTTTTTAGTTTTGCCCTCCAACATTGGATTGTTTGATAATTAAGTTTTCAATTTTCTTTTGACAGGGTTACTTCGGTGTCACGGTCAAGTCATGGGTTTTGCATGCTAACCTGGATGGATTCAGGTTGGTTTTTTAACCTTTTTCTCTTTGCATATTTTTTTATTTTTCATTTCATATTATCGATATTATACGGGTTTATTGACTTGGGTTAAGTCAATGACCTGAGTATCAATTTTATCTTTTTTTTTAAGAATGCTTGCATCGCATTGACTTTCCTTTACTATATAAAAACAATTGGGTTAGCCCATGACATAACGTGAGTCATCTTTCAATTTATAATATAATTAATGATCGTATAGTCCCTTAGATAGTATTTGGTTATTGTCTTGGGATATGATAGACAGAGATAATGGAGACAAGAGACAAGATATAAAAGAAAACATATATAAAATTATATTTGGTAGTGATGTACAAGACAAATGATTGTTTTTGTATCCTATTTGGTTACGGTGAACAAAAAATAATAAAATATAAAAAAAATCTATTTTACCCTTAATATTTATTGTTGTCAAACTTATATATTTTAAAAAATAATTAGATTTTTTTTTACTTTAGTTTATAGTGAGTGTTAAAATTAATAATATTATAATAATCCTAATTATAAAATTAGAACTAACTTGACTAGTTCACTTGAGGTATGAACTGGTCATAGTTTAAGAAAAAATAGAGAAAATATTTACTCAGACCATTTCAAAATCCTTGGTCAACCTTGGATAAGACAAGGGTTAAAAAACCATTGACTTTCATGATTTTTTTTTTGTTTTATTAAAACAAGGTTGCTTTGATTATTTTTAATTTTTTTTAGGTTAGCTGGGTTGACCTTCCTAACCAGTGACCTAAACCTCGCCTCGGATCGACACTTGATTCAAGTTTTAAAATTATAATAATAAACACTTTTATCTATACATTGACTCGGGTCAACCTGTTTTGACTTTCTCAACCCGTGATCTAGGCCTTACCCTGGTCGACCATCGAGTTGAGTTTTAAAATTATGATAATAATAACTTTTATTCTTACATTGACCCGAGTCAACTTGGGTTGACACTTTTAATCCATGACCCGAGCCTTGCCCCAAGTTGATCCCTGAATCAAGTTTTAAAACTTTAATGACAACCACTTTTATTTTATATTAACTTTCCTGACATATGACTTAGGTTTTATTCTGGTTTGACCCTCAAGTTGGGTTTTAAAACTATGAAAATAATTGTTTTTGTCTTTATATTGACTCATGTCAACTATCAACACCACTCGTGACCCGATCTTTGCCTCGTGTCACCCCTTGAAACGAGTTTAAAATCATGATAATAATCGCTTTTATTTTTATGTTGATTCAGGTAAACCCGACTAGTGACCTATGTTTTGTCTCGTATCGACTTCTGAGTTGAATTTTTAAATTATGATAATAATTAATTTTATCTTTACATGTCTCAGATAGATAATTTTAGAATTGTGAGTTTTTTACAAGAATATTTTATGAATACAAAATAATAAAATATTGTCTCTAAA
>Ga0325400_1007950_pt1 | contig 10157 bp, 9 predicted proteins | sample PopdelMetagenome_2_FD_205662 | JGI IMG/M metagenome (GOLD analysis project Ga0325400, IMG submission 205662) | Populus deltoides microbial communities from Bellville, Georgia, United States - Xylem-PdKOR-R1 | ecosystem: Host-associated > Plants > Phyllosphere > Stem > Wood/Secondary xylem...
CTTCAATTTCACTAGAGTGTGATCGAATATAAAACAATTTGTTTAGACAAGGTAGTGGCAAGCATTGAGAAAACCAAAACAGTTGAGGACCAAAAGGCAATTTGAGAAAATCAAAGGGGCTTTAAATATAAGAAACAAGAACAAAAGTCAAACAAGTCTCAGCTAGGATTCGATGGACAAAAGACGGAGCCTCGCTGTCATGATGATGCAACAGATTGCGCACGTATACTCTCTCACCCATTTATAGACTCCCACGTGTATCAGACAGAAACACCAAGACAATCAGTCTAAAGATTCGTGCTTTATTTCTCGTATTTATTACTTCACATGGATCTGTGTTTTCGACACGTGTCTGTCTTGCCATGGACGTTCGCATACAAGACAAGACGGTCCCCTAAGCGTCCTCTTGGTGGTTTGACTTTTTGACCAAAAACCCAACTTAATTGCCATTTGTACTCTTGACTCTGCGAGGCCCGTCCACCTCCATTTATTGAAATGAAAGTAGACATGGTAGAATTTTTATCCATTACAAGTGTAATTTCATCAACTTATATATTTAAATAATTTATTATATTTAGAATATTTTTAATATATATTGAAAATAATTAATGTAGCTTTTATAATACTATATATATATATATTAACTTTGTTTAATATGTGTAAAATACTCTATTTATTTTAATGAATTACGTGTCTTATGTAATAATAAATGGTCACGAAGGTCCCCTTCTAATTGAGACACAACGTGGAGGATTGGAAATTGCTTTTAATAAAAATGGAGTTGGACATGGAGAAGAGAAGGGTTTTTTTTCTTTTTCTTTTTCTTTTTGTAGAAAGTGGATCATCTGTCTTCATTAACCTACATTAACATTTCATTCTTGAATATTCTTATAGAATGTGATTATTGAAAATATAGTTGCTAGAAATATGACTTTTTGTGTTTGATTGAAAATAATGATTGTAATGTGTATTTATTGTGTTTAATTCATATTGAGAATTCATAATAAATTTAAACAAATTCACTATTATAATTAAAACTAAAGTATTTAGTTTAACAATATGATTTTTACTTTTTTTTCTAAATAATTAAACAGACGCATATTATATGAATTATATTAACAAATGAAATGTTGTATTAAAATGTGATAGAAGTTGTGTTTGGAAGTTTTTTTTACTTGAAAATATATAAAAATAATATTTTTTAATTTTTAAAATTTATTTTTGACATCACCACATTAAAACTATAAAAAGTATTAAAAAAATTAATTTTAAGCAAAACAAATTTAAATTTTGGGAAAACAACATTTTGGTCGCACTGCCAAACACTCTCAAAATTTAAGCGAGTATTTTTTTTTTGAAGAAGCTCTAGCTTTTCAAAATTTTATAGGTTTTATTTTCATATTTTTAGTTGTTTCTATTTTAACAATTGTTTTAATCATTTTTTTAAAACTACTACAGGTTGACTCGTGTTGTCCGGAGCCTAGCTGGTTTCAATAAAAAAAGGGAAGAATTAGCCATGCATAACCCGATAAAAAACTTAGGTTCAATCGTGACCCAATCAATTTGGAAAAAACCTAATCAAAGCACATCGAGTTTTTAATTATTTTTAAATGATATATTTTAGTTATTTATAAAATAAAAAAATTAAGTTAATAAGAATTATTCTGTGATCTATGAAAATTCCAGTTTAAAACTATATGTTTAGTTTTTTTTTGGTTTCTTTTTAAGCTATCATCACAATAACAACTGCAACCACACTTAGGATAGAGTTGCAATCATATCATAGCCACCACACAACCTTTACAAGAAACATATATATTCATATTAATCTAGTTGGTGTGTACATGTGCTTGCAGGTGATGAACAAACATTGAATATTGAAGATTTGTTAGCTATGATGTTCAAAAGAGAAGAACATACCAATCAATCAATCAATCAACTCACACTAGTCTTTTTCAAACCCATCTTCTTCTTCTTCTTCTTCTTCTAAGCTGCAATTTGTAATCTTAAGCTATCATCTCAATCTCATGGGATGTAGTTGGTAAGATTAGTTTCATGCGGGTTCCACTCCCTCTCATTTTTTATCAATATAAAATTAAAATTGTTAAAATATTGTCAAAGAAATATAGTATTCACTCGGGCCTCAATCTCTGATTACATATTATTTTCTATTTAAATATATTGGTACACAAGTTATTCAAGATATATCCATCCCCTTATGTTATATCCTTTTCTTGTAACATCATTTATGTCATTATAATTTTTTATATTTTTCTAATATAAACTCTTTCTATGATTACATCAATGTTTTTTTTAAGAAGTATTAATTATTTTTGGGAAATTGTTAGCAATGTTATCATTAAATACCATTAATTTTTATTTCTTTTACATGAATATTTGAAAGTACTTGGAATATTTTTAATTGCGCTCGAGAGTGAGAAACTCCAAATTAAAGCTATATTTTGTGAAAGAAGAAAGAAGGTGAATTTAGCATAGATTGTACGTTAAATTAGATTGAAGGAAGACGTAATGGATGGATCTAATTTCTGAAATTTGGCAAGGATGGGATATTTGAAATGTACATTATGCTAGGGAAGAAACCTCTAAATTTATCTTATGTGAGTTTTTCGAGTTAAGAGTTACAACCTAATTTTCCATCCGAGATTGTTGTAATCCTACTAGTAAACACGATGGTGTTTATTAGTGCAAAAAATATATTGTTTGATTTATTTATTTTAAATTAGTAGAATATGTATTTTTTAAAAGTAAAAATATAACTAGATGTGCTATCCTAATCTTTTTTATGGGCTAGGTGTCTTGGCCCATCTAGACCTAGGTGTTTCACCTCTTTTTATTAAGGTTTTAACTTTTTAATTTTTCTTTGATTTTACTAAAATTAAATAATTTAAAATATAATTTTGAAATGTTATTTTATTAAATATCATTCAATTATTGCATCGATTTTGTATAAGATTATAACATTATTTTTATAATATCAACAATCAATCTTTTTCTATACAACCCTTCATTATTTTTTTCTTAAATATTGTTTGATATACTTAATGTGCATGTTTATTTGTATTATTGTATGATTCAATAAAATATATATTCCAAAGAGTTCTATGCGGCAATGCATGAGCAATCTGTTGTTTTTATATTTTTTTAATACATTCACGTCAAAGTTACCATAACATATTTTTTTATTATTATTAAAACTTGTTATTATGATTCTTATAAGTTATTGTCTAAAAAAAACAAATATTCTAGTAAAGAAAAATATCTAAAAAAAAATGCATTAATAAGATAAAAAGTTTTTAATTAAAGTGGTGCATGCATCTTTCATCCTTATTTCAAATCTTTCAAATTGCTTTAATATTTATTCTAATTGCTTTTAATTTTAATCAAATAAATAACATGACACACACACACACATATATATATTGTAAAACAAATTAACAAGAAAATAGAAAATTATACTAGAAAATTATTTTGTTTTATTTTTAATATATATTTATATATATAATTATCTATTGTTTTTAAAACACAACTTTTTTTTGGGTGCAGTAGAATAGAAAGAACTAAAGGTAAGAAATTCTAGAGAAAGAGTGTCCCATCGAATCCGCTAGAGGAGGAGACTCCGAGATTGATAACTCAGAAGAACCATTAGTAGCTAGCTTGACCATAAAATCTGCACATGTATGTTCTATTCTGACTTCCCACTCCCGAGACAAGAGGTTCCTAATGTCCAAAATGAGAGCTTAATTTATATCTATGGAATTCCGCTTGAGCTTCAAATGTCAGTCTAATAGCTTTCTTAGAGTCCGAATTACAGAATACCTATCCCAAGCAAGTCTAAGATCATTCTTCAAAGCCAACAATTCAGGGAGAAGATATGAATCAACGCCTGCAAACCCTAGTGAAACTAATAATAAAAGACCTAACACAAGACCTGATTAAGCCATCAAACCCAACTCTACCTGGATTGCCCAAAGAGCTTCCATCCATATCCAATTTCTCTCATAATCCACTTGTGGTCTTTGCCAAGTGAGATACATCGAGTGATAGGAGTACGACACCACGCCAACATATTGTCCTCAACCATATTTTGTGTGTGTGTGTGTGTGTGTGAGTGTGTGTGTGTGAGAGAGAGAGAGTATTTCTGTGAAGCCACTAGTCACCTTCACACATGTCGTCAAAAGCCATAAACAATATGTTGGAGCCATACCCATCATAACAAAGCCAGAAACAAGCAAGCTTTGTTAGAGGAAGCTATAATCATGACCTAATCCTTCACCGTCTCACAATCAAACCCTGCCGCTTGAGTAAGATCAACTTCATTTCATATTTTTTAAGCCAACTTACAGTCTCTCAAACAACGAAAAATATCTTTCTCTCACAAGTTACATCTATTATATATGGCATTGGTAGAGAGCCAACGATGGTACATGAGTAACTTAGTGGGAAGCCGATTGTGGAAAGCTAACCAGATCAATAATTTAATCTTCTCTTCTGTTTGTAAGTTCATTAACCATTTCCATTTACCATCGAGTTGAGAATAATTGGGAGGCTTAAACGGTACATGAGTAACTTAATGGGAAGCCGATCGTGGATCAAAGCTAACCAGATCAATAATTTAATCTTCTCTTCTGTTTGTAAGTTCATCAACCATTTCCATTTACCCTCGAGTTGAGAATAATTGGGAGGCTTAAATGGTACATGAGTAACTTAGTGGGAAGCCGATCGTGGAAAGCTAACCAGATCAATAATTTAATCTTCTCTTCTGTTTGTAAGTTCATCAACCATTTCCATTTACCCTCGAGTTGAGAATAATTGGGAGGCTTAACCTAACGGCCGGGTAGCCAACCCTTTCTATATATATATATGTAGGGCAATATACAATAGTAATGGTGGAGGTTACCACACAAAAGTATGTCTATAATATTTTCTATATACAATATTTCCTATATAAGTACATTCTATAATATGCCCCCTCAAGCTGAGGGTGGAGGATCAACTCGAAGCTTGAAATGAAAAGCAGTAAACGAAGAAGTAGGAAGTGGCTTAGTGAAGACATCGGCAAGTTGATCCTGGGAGGAAATAAAACGAATCTGAATCTCCTTCTTTGCAACTTTATCTCAGACAAAATGATAATCGACCTCAACATGTTTTGTGCGAGCATGAAAAACAGGATTCGCAGACAAATAAATGGCACCAAGGTTGTCACACCAGATAATAGGAGCAGAAGCAGACGGAATCTGGAGATCTGTTAATAAGTACTGAAGCCAGATAACCTCAGCAGTGCCATCAACTATGGCTTTGTACTCAACTCCAGTAGAAGAGCGAGCAACTGTGCGTTGCTTACCGGATTTCCACGAAATCGGCATCTGACCAAAAAACACAAGGTAACCACCCGTAGATTTTCTGTCCTCAACACTGCCTACCCAATCTGCATCTGTAAAACCATGTAAGGAAAAAGAAGAATTGCGAGTAATATGTAAGCCATGTGATGTCGTACCCTGAAGATAACGCAAGATGCGTTTCACGGCAACCCAATGAGAATATGTAGGAGCATGCATAAACTGACAGACTCTGTTAACAGCAAAGCAAATATCTGGGCGCGTAAAAGTGAGATACTGAAGAGCACCCATAATTTGGCGAAAACGGGTAGCATCAGAAAATAATGGATCGGGCAGAATGGTAGCTTTGGATGTAAAGATAGGAGTATCAACAGGTTTGCAAGATAACATACTAGCCCAAGTGAGGATGTCAAGTATATATTTATACCGGCGGAGCATAAGACCCATACTAGTAGATTGAACCTCAATACCCAAAAAATAATGAACAGAACCCAAGTCGCAAAGCTTAAATTCTGAGCTCAGTAGCTGAATGAGGCGTTGGAGCAGAAGAAAGTTACTACCTGTAAGCAGAATATCATCAACGTAGACCAGAAGATAACAAATATCAGCACCAACAAAAAAGATAAACAATAAGGTATCTACCTTAGAGGCACGAAAACCAATAGATAACAGGAAATCATTCAGACGAGTGTACCAAGCCCGCAGAGCTTGTTTTAAACCATATGGAGATTTATACAATCGGCACACATGAGAGGGGAGAGCAGAATCAATAAAATCTGGAGGTTGTTTCATGTAGACCTCCTTGTTAAGAACACCATTGAGGAAGGCATTATGGATGTCAAGCTGATGAATTTTCCAACCACACGAAACTGCAATGGAGAAGACTAATCTGACGATCACCTGTTTGATGACTGGACTAAAGGTTTCAGAGTAATCAATATCTTTTTGCTGAGTGAAACCTCTAGCAACCAGACGCGCCTTATACCTCTCGATGCTTCCATCAGATCTACGTTTAATCTTGTATACCCACCGACTACCAACAACATTCATGGAGGGGTGAAATGGCACTAAGGTCCAAGTTCTATTTGCGTGTAAGGCCTGAATTTCCTCACGCATAGCACTATGCCACGCCTCATATCTGTTAGCATCATTAAAAATAAGTGGCTCATGAGAGGGAGGAGAAACTACCCGGCTGAAGGAGACAACAGAGGCTACGGCAGTAGCTGTGGACAGCGCTGTCTTGGACGAAGAACCATGAGATGTTGACGAGCAGCTGGGCATAGAGAAGTGTGACCTATACTTGGAAGATGCTGAAGAGGATATGAGGAGAGGTCTACACAGAGCTGTAAACCAGCTGGAGAAGTAGTGGAGGGACTGGTCTGCACTACAGACACTAGTGAGGCTGCTGCAGAACTGGGATGATCTGCTGCAGAACCGGGCTGCTCTGTTGCAGCAGACCTGAGAACATGCGCATTCAGTGATGGAGAACCTGTTCCCACACAATGATCATTGGAAAGACAAGCATATGGTGACAGTATGACAGTGTGGGATGGTGATGAAGGAGTGGCAGAATCTATGGGCAAAAGGGTTGGCTGGTGGGCTGTGGTAGAGGGTAGAATTGGGTTGTGGTTGGGGCCGGTTTGGTAAGTAGTAGGCTAAAAGAATGGAGGAGGATTCAAGGATGGAAGATAGGTAGGTGGGGTGGGAGGTACCGGTGAGGATGTTACCTGTTCAGACTTCATAAAAGGAAAGATATTTTCATGAAAATGAACATGACATGAGACATAAATACGATCAAACTCTAAGTCAAGACAACGATAACCAAGATGGGATGAGCTATAACCTAAAAACACACAAGGAGAAGACCAGAAATCTAATTTATGAGCATGATATGGACGCAAAAAGGGAAAACAAAGACACCTAAAAGTACGTAGGAAGTTATAATCAGGAGTGTGTTGAAACAAACACTCAAACGGAGATGTATTTTGGAGAATAAGAGTAGGCATACGATTAATAAGGTAGACCGATGATTCAAAAGCATAGTTCTAAAATCATAATAGGGCACTACACTGGCCTAAAAGGGTTAGGCCAGTTTCAACAATATGTTGATGACGACGTTCAATAATGCCATTTTGTTCATGAGTATGAGGACAAATTAACCGATGATGAATACCAATGGTCTGAAAAAATTTATTTAATTTACGATATTCACCGTCCCAATCAGTTTGAACAGATTTAATTTTAAGAGAAAACTGACGCTTAACAAGTGTTTGAAAACATTGAAAAGTGGGAAAAACATCAGATTTCGCAACAAGCGGATAATACCATATATGTTTGGTATGCGCATTGACAAAAATAACAAAATAGCGGAAGCCATCAGAAGAAAACATAGGGGCAGGACCCTAAACATCACTAAAAATTAATTCAAGTGGGGCAGAAGTTTTGTGACCCATAGGTCGTAATGACAAACGAGACGATTTTACTAAAGGACAAGCTTGATATTGAGTAAGAGAACGTCTAGAAGTACATACTATTTTATTACTGGAAACTAACAAATTGAAAATGCGAGGGGTTGGATGACCCAAACGACGATGTCACAAGTCGGCAGTCGCGGAGATGCAAGGAGACCAAAAAGCTTGAGGAACTGACGTGGCAGAAGACTCGAGGAGGACATAAAGGCCATCATGACTCTGACCGGAAAGGAGAACTTCCTTGGTGACGAGATCCTTCACATAAAACATAGAAGCGTGAAATTCAAAATAAACATGATTATCACGACAGAATTTTTGAACAGATAACAACGGTTTAGTAATGTGAGGCATATGGAGAACATTAGATAATGTAAACATGTGTTTTGGAGAATGCAATTTAGTATGTCCAATATGGGATATTTCAAGGCCCTTACCGTCACCAACATGCAAATAATTATTACCAAGATAGGGTGCACAATTGGTTAGAGTTCCAAGATCAGGTGTGATGTGTTGATTTGCGCTGGTGTCGGGGAACTAAGTCACGGCAGAGATATTCCTAACAACAAGATAAGTAGAGGGCTATGGAGAGCTGCTACGAAACTGGGAACAATGGGGAGCTGTGTGCCCAAAACTAGAGCACAATTGGCAGCGTACATGCTGCTGTCCAGACCACTGCCCAGCATTGGAATTGCGCCCGGTTTACTGCCAGTGGTTTGGCCGCCAATCTGCAGCAGAGTGGCCCTTGTTCTGGGGAGAGGAATGGTTGCTGTGGGGATGCCAATTACCTCTAGAGCGACCCTTGTTGCAGCTGAAGTTGGGGCTATGATGAGACATAATATGGTGTGCAGAACACTATGGTGTTGGCAACAGAGGTGGCTGCTGCGGCAGAGAAGAAGAAGACAGTAGAGAGGGAGCGGCAGCCATGGAATGGAAAGAGTTCTTGTGTAGAAATTAATGGGTAAGAAGGTGGTTGTGAAGATCAACATAGGATAATAGTTCAGCCTTGGTTATGAGACTCGTTACCAAGTCTTTGAACTCACCACGAAGGCCACAAAACACATAAAGATTGAAATCTTCAAGAGACATGGGACGACCAGCAGTAGCCAATTTGTCAAATAATGATTTGGCTTTCTGCATGTATAGACTAACCGATGAGTCACCTTGCCGAAGGTCTTGAAAGGAGCTATGGAGTTGCATGATGTGAGAATTAGACGGAGAGGCAAACACTTTCTCAAGAGTGTGTCAAACACAATGCGAAGTAGAACAATCTACCACAAGATGCCACACATCCACAGATAGAGAAGAGAGCAAAGCACTCAAAATAAGTTGATCTTGTTGCTTCCAACGAAGAAAAGAAGGGCTGATGATAGAGGAAGAACCAGCAGAGCTGTCAAAAATATGAGATGGAGGACACGGCACTGAGCCGTCAACAAAGTGAAAAACACCTTGACCAAGGAGATATGGCTTCATCTGCATTCTCTAATAGAGATAATTTGTGTTCGTAAGTTTTAGTGAAACAACTTGGTGAGTGTTCGCTAAAGGAACAATAGTTGTAGTGTAGGTTCCCATGAGAAGTAAAGGAACGACAAGGACTTGGGAGGAAGAATCAGAGACAAGCTATGTAAATGGAGGCTGCTGTGGGGAAGAAAAGGCACCAGCGGCAACAGCATGGGGATGGCTGGCTGGCTGTGCTGCACCACCTGTGGAGAGGGAGAAGTCGACGGCAGCAGTAGAATCCATGTAGAGAAAGTAAAGAGAGGTCGGCTGCAAAGGGAGGAAGGGAGAAAAGAGTTCTGATGTCAAAAAGCTCTGATACCAAGTTGAGAATAATTGGGAGGCTTAACCTAATGGTTAGCCAACCTTTTCTATATATATATATATAGGGCAATATACAATAATAATGATGGAGGTTACCACACAAGAGTATCTCTATAGTATTTCCTATATACAATACCTCGTAGGCTAGAGTCTTGGATTGAGACGAAAGCCACGAGTAAGCTGACTTGGAATTATAAACACTCGATGCCGAGTTACTCTATGAAACATAATCATCCAAATCAGCAGTATTAGCTATAAGAATAGCCTTAATCTTGTAACAAATATCCTCTGGCAAAATAGCAGATAATCCATCAAAGTTCTAGCAGCTTTGATCTTATACTTCCTTTACTCTAATATTTGTATCCATTATATTCACCAGTGGCTTTAGGGATGCAAAAATCCCCTCCTCCAATTAATGATCATACTAGAATGAAAGCTCTTTTTTTACCAATTCTATAAATAAATCCCTCATTCAAGTGTGTGCAAAGGCTTTACTTATAGAATGCCAAGA
>Ga0325400_1007953_pt1 | contig 10156 bp, 6 predicted proteins | sample PopdelMetagenome_2_FD_205662 | JGI IMG/M metagenome (GOLD analysis project Ga0325400, IMG submission 205662) | Populus deltoides microbial communities from Bellville, Georgia, United States - Xylem-PdKOR-R1 | ecosystem: Host-associated > Plants > Phyllosphere > Stem > Wood/Secondary xylem...
AGAACAAGTTGGAATTACTCATGAGGATGAAGTTGACATTAAAAAGGATTTAAGTATGGATGTTTCATCTAAACCGAGCTTTCATGTTGGGTCAATATTATGAAATTATCAAATCATCTTATGGTTAAGACATTGTTATTAGAGATAACCAAATATGTCAACTAAAGTTTTCATTATCTCTAAAGATGGTTTTATACGAGGTTGATTTTTTAGGTCTTAAACAATTTTGTCTAGATTTAGAAATTTTACATTGATATATTTTCGTTAAAATTGGATTTAAGATATTTGAAATAAGCTATCTTGTGCATACATTAGGGACACTGTTATATTCAAATTATTTATTCCTTTGGAGTGAAAGAGTTCAATTTTTAGCAAATAACTTGAGGGCGAGATTTTTTGAAGTAAAGTGAACTGATGTGAGAAACTTTCTTCCATATTCTTGATATAATAATTTTTACTCTATTATTTCATTAATGGTTAAGATTTTTAATTTTTGAAGATTTAAGAAGAGTTCTAGACGTAGTTTAATAAATCAAGCATAACTTGTAATTTGACTGTTGGATCAAGCTAAAATCTTGAAAATGATTTTAAAGGCTTTATTTTCTATTGGGTTAAAGATTCATAATGATCGAATATTGGGAAAACCTTTAAATAAAGCTCAAATATTATTATGTGAGATTGTTTTTATTTACCTTATTGTATTTAGATTCTTTTTTCTATTTAGATTAGGAATTTTAATTTAATTAGTATTTTACTATTTAAAAATTCTAATGCTAAATGGATTCTATTAGTTAGGTAAGTTTTAATTAGAAATCATTTCCTATAAAGGATTTTAGGTTTAATTAGGAATCATTTTCTATAAATGATTCTATGTATAAAACTAGTATGAATAGAGATATTTAGTTTATTTTATTCATAATCAAATTATTATTTAGATTTTATAAAATACCAGAGAATTTTTTTCTAAATTTCTCTACAGCTTACATCTGTAACATTAGGACTTACGAACTCTAGATTTTATCCATGTTATACAGCGTGTTATCAACTAATACAAACCTAGAGGGTTAGAATTCTAGAACCCACAATTAAGATTTAACACAACCCAATAAAACTAAAATCAAGTTGAAAAGAACCTAACCCAATAATTACATGAACCAAAGAATTGAAGTTATAAAGGTTGAATGCCACAAAAAATAAATATTTGATAAGTTCTGAATAGTTCAATGAAGAACCAAGAGTAAAAGAAATCTTTTCCAATATTATTTCTAAAAATCAATGAGTTGTCATAGCTTACACAAAAAAAAAAATTATAGTTCAATATAATAAACCCTACTAAAATATTAGGCCAGAATTAAAACTCAAATATAAACTAGTTTAAGGATACTTCTAAAATAAATAAATAAAAATCTCAATTCTTAAAAAATAAAGCTTAATTTGCATCGTAATTTTTAAGCCTCATCGAAAGGTCTTTATAATGTTTGATCATTACAAAATTTAACTCTCAATAGACAACAAGACTTTTAAAATTTTAAGAAAAAATTTCAATTTAATCCAATGATTAAATTGAAAGTTATAATCATTAATATAAAGTTGTGAATTCAAGCTCTAATATATTTTAATGAGTCCAATCTCTTACTTAACATTGATTAAGATACTTAACATTGATTAAGATTTGATACTCATGAACTCAACCACTAATATATATTTATCATCTGCTATCTTTTCTTTTCATTCTCTCTTTTCTTTTCATTCCCTTGGTCAAGAACTTAATTGCACAAAAATAAAGTTCGCAACTATATAAAATAAAGCTTGCAACACTCGAGAACGGTTATAAGCCCTTTTTGAAGAGGAAAATATTGGACAAAGTAAGTAAAAAAGAAAACCTAGAGTATTCTAGGAACTTCTGAGCTTGGAAAATAAGAAATCGTAAAGAAACAGGGGAAAATCTGGCTTCCGGATCCAAGTGCACGTTACACAATTACAAAGTCCAGTCTACAACAAACATTTAAATAGAAAATCTTAGCAGACGTTTTCTAGAAAGCAATCTCCCAGAAGATCAACGGGTGTCGTTTTCCTTTATTTTGAACGAATATTGGAATAAAGAGCAAATTAGAATCAAATACTGTCTCTAATCTCTTGACAAACACACGAGAATGATGAAATTCAAATACGCTACTCTTCCTGCAAGAGTGAAGTTTTTAGCCTTTGGGACTGCTACAAATTTGACTGATAACTATTTGGTTGTTGTTTCAATTGCAGAGCATCAAATGTTGAACCTTGATTTACCCAGGAAGTTATTAGGCGATGCGCAATTGCGAAAGGTCCAGGGAAAAACATCGGAGCAAGTTCCCCACTTTCTACATTAAAATCTGATGATAAACTCTGTCCTCTCTCAACCCCTCTACACATCTGGTCTACCTTGGCCGCTGCTGTTCTTTGTGGCTTCTCGTACTCCGCAAGCATTAAAGCTTTTCGGACATCTTCTCTACTGTGCCATTGAGCATCTAAATGATTCAAAAATTCAATATTAGCCCCATGATATGTCTCCAGCAGACCATCCAATTATAAACAAAAAGAGATGGAAGAGACCAATAAATGTGTATCGCATGATTTCTTTCCCCCCATTATATGCGCATTACTGTCACCTTTTCCACCAGAAATCATATCAACTTAGTGAAAGTATAGATTTAGTTTCCTTTCCCTTTCTACAGTTAGGGGATCAAAAGCTCTTTCACATCTAAAATGGAGAGATGTGGAACTTCAACCGACCTGAAGGTAAAATCTTGGCTACTCCTTTTGCTCTAGAGTTTGTATTGTGCCCATAATTTTTTCCATACTAAAGAAAGAGGTTTCAGGAGGGAAAAGAGAGACCCAAGAGTAATCAACCAAATTCTAAATTTTCAATTACCTTCCAACTCTGCCTTGTCTACTTTTATTTCAAGTGATTTTGCATATGCAAAGAAACCCACCATCAGCTGGCATGGCATGCTGCTTGGGCCAACTAGAAAGAAACCAGAACAAGTGCACAATAAGCTAACAGCATATGTAAATAAATAAGTCAAGAGAGTAACAAGACATCAACTATAACAGTTTTGCACAAACAGAGGATACTGAGGTCGTGAGATGTAGAGAACACTAGTCACCGGTGAAACGAAAACATGAAGGAAAGAAAAAAGAGCAATTGTTGAAAGTGTCATCACCTAAGAGCCAACAGATATTAGCTTGTAGGTGTAACCATAATATAGTTATTTAATGAAATTGCAAAGAAATTTATCTTTTAAATTTGTTTTAATTACATTATGTACTCAATTATTTGATAAAATTTCATGCAATGATATTTGTAAGATATATGGTGCAACACTTACGTGGATAATATTTTAGGTTCCCGAATATCATACATGCAATGAAACAATAAAACAAAATTATTCGAGAGTCCTTAGGATCCTGTTAGACAGATTTAAAGTTGTTTAGGAATTTATTATCTGAAGATCTAATCTTTTTCAGCTTTAAATAATTTTTTAAAGGATGGGTTGTTGCAAACCACAAGAATTTCTCGGTCAATACTATTTGAGAACATATGAAAAAAATTTCCTAATTCACCTAGGGTGATCTCAAGTCTAAGGATCACTTACACAACCGTTACGTGAGCCTTTTCATAGACATATGAGTCTTTCCATAGACATAGATGATCTCTCTATATGGAATTCTCATGCGAGTCAGTTCAGTGTACGTGTTTTATGACAAGCACTTACATATTAGTTTTAAGCAAGGTTGTCAATTCCGTTTTGGTAGGTGTTTCGTTTTTTTAATTGAAATGGAATGTTTCAGTTTCGGAGTGTTTCGGCATGCCGTTTCGGGGTTGTACTATATATATATATTCAACAAACATAATTCAAATTCAAGATAAATTAATTATAAATTATGCAATACAAACACAATGTCAAACAAATATAATTTCAAAATTTAAAATATTTCTAAATAGTCAAGATTAAATAGATCTTTAACTTAAAGTAATTCAACTTAAACAAAATATCAAAATATTATAAAATTAAAATTTTTTAACACAAATATTTTAAATATAAAGTTAGGTCAATGTTATCAAGGCTAATGGGATCTAAAGCATTTCTTATTTTGCTCAAATTCCTACAAAGTATAAACTTGAAAAAAACAACATGAATATAAACCATATATATTAGTGATAAATCTAAATTTAAAAAATTAATATCATTGTTAATGAAAATAATAATAATAATTTTCAATATTATTATTAATATCATTGTTATTGAAAATAGTAATGAAAAATAACTTTTTATACTCGGGTGGTTTAATTAATTAAATTGAACCATGTTTAATTTGATTCAATAACTTTTCAAGACCGGAACAGAACATGTGGAATGAAACCGGAACATTCCGACCAGAATTTAGCTGAAAAATACGGAACGGACCGAGATTTGAAATGTGATGAAAATTGTTCCGTTTTATTTCGTTTTTTGAATTAGTATGAAATATTTTGGCCATTCCGGACAAAACAGAACGGAATTGACAACCTTTGTTTTAAGTATCTCTTATACCCCAACTTATGAGAACAATTGCTTCATTTCATAAAAGAAAGAACATAATATATATCAGTTTATACAGCTCTAATAAATATCTAGTATTTAAAAAAGCATCAACCACAAACATTTTAGAAATAATACTTTAATGCAATAGAAATCTCATAATTATAATAACTTTATAATTTTATTTGCAAATTATTTTTATCTTATAGACTTTATCTTTACTCTAGATTTATAAATCAAATATTAGATTCATTAATATAATATTAGATGATTGTTAAAGATAAATTAAGCTTTTATTAATAATAAATATGTATTTACGTGAATATAATAATATTATGTGCAACCAACTGATTGATAATAAAAAATACTAATCTAATATAATACTATTAAATGTCTTTGTGCTTTGTTGAGATTAGAGAACAACAAAAGCAATAAGACTGGCATGCATTAAAACTTTATCATACGATAAGAGTGGAGATTCTCACTTTAAGAATCGAGTTCATCGGATGTCGCCCACATGAGAACTCACTTGGTATTTACCTGGTGTGTATAAGAATCTCATAGAGATGGGTGCTGCTAGTCTTTAACTTGAGATTATCATAGTATCTCGTAGAAGGAATCGTATACCGTTACACTTTTGGGATGGACTTTGAAGGGTCGTACATCCATTGGATGAATAACCAGATATGATTTATTGCTTCCGGTAACGGAAGTTAAATGTCACTGGCCACTCATTAAGTGGATGACTTCAGAAAATTTGTGCGCATTTTAATAGGTTATAAAATCATTATCTACTAGTAACCAGAGCAAATTAAGAAGTGGCTATATAAAGTAGGCACAATCCAAGCCCTAGGTCATCTCGTGGCATTGTATGATGACGGGGCTGAATTGCATGGTAATGAGAATCTTGATTGATTCTTTTTGTCACTTTAGGTGTCATGATGGAGGAGTACTAGTTCGAGAACTTGACTTTGTAAGACAAGATGCATGGATAAAAATATTCATGTTGTATTTAATGAGTAGTGGCACTAGGACTATAGCCAAGCCTTACTGAAAGTTTACAGGGTCACTTGCATAAAAGGAATTGAATGTCAAAGTAATATGAAAGATAGAGTACTTCCTATAAGGGTCTTAAAGAGACCAGGACTCTCCTAGAAGTCCCATTGAGACTAGGGCCTTATACTAGTCTTAATGGGATTAGGGTTAGGGATCATATTATAACTAGGAGTCTAGTTTTGTCCACGAAATTAGAACCCTAATGAAATTACAATTCGTTCCAGGAGTCCTAGTTAGACTAGAACTCTTAAAAAGACTCCATGTGTAAATTGTAAATTACAATTTGTCCAGAAGATGGTGTCTTTTGGAAGTTGAATTTGAATGGCAATTCTCTCCAAGTTCTTGGGGATTAAAACAAGGGGTAAAGTTGATTAGTACAAGTTGTTACAGGAGACTATTCACGTTTCCTAGGCACCTGGCTTTCCATTCAGAATTGTTTAACAACAAAAGCCAGGCCGGTTCAGGTGCAGAGAAACATAAATTCTCTTGCTTAACAGGGCTTTGGAGCATCATGAGAATTTGTTCTTCACATTTTCAGTTACTAAAAATGTCTGGCAGCATAAATTGCAGCTTTGTGGAATAATGTGGATGGAAGTGGTATCAAATGATTTAAAATATCTTGAAGCCAAGACGGATTTGGATTATGATTGCGCAGAAAGGCACAAAAGGATCCATATAACTGAGCTGACTAGTTTGGTACATAATCTCAATAACTTAAATCTACAATGGTTCATTATTTTGCAGGAAGCAAATTGTCTAGTAACTAGTAAATGGTTTCATTATTTGATAGTTGTATAATTTGATGTAATGTTTTTTCTCCAAGTTTTCTTTAAGCTACAAAGCTTTTTTTATCAACGAAAATTTTAATTCGTCAAATAATTAAAGAAAAGAAACCTGCAATCTGGGTTGCAAGCTTGAGACTATTGCCACTGCAGTAGTCGGTGGCACTTTCGTGGATCATGAGCACCAGAATTGGATGAAAATTCTAGTCCTGGATTGTGCATGGAGTGAACACATTATGGCTTAGGGAATTCTTTTTTACTCGTACAATTGTTTTGGTTTGCTTGCTTTCAAAGGAAACAGAAATCTACGAGAAAATATGGACACGATGAAAACATAAATATTACTGTGAAAAACCTAGCTCTCTGTTTTTCTACGTTTAAGAAAACTGATTTGATAATTTTCCAATTTCTTATAACTTCAGAGAACTGTTTTATTTTATTTTTTTCACCCATCCCTTATATTCCAATAGGAAAATACAATTCAAAACAGGTTTTCTAGTTTTTGCATTTTGAAAAGGTTGCTTGGCATAATAATGTAAGGAATTTTTTTTTCATTTTTCAATAGACAAAAAATTCCAAAGTATATGCATCCAATTGTTTTAATTTATCCACTTATTGTAATAGCACAAAGATGTCATTTTAGATATTCTGCATTTTGTGCCCGATACTTCATATATTCAGTGAAATAATTAAAACCAAAGATGATGAATGACAGGGTAGCGACCCGCAATACACTAAATGGAGAATTATTATAACACACACAGAGACAATATTTTAGTTTCAGTATGGATGTACTTTAACCTTTAAGGTGCTAATCTTTGGCCCCCCACTATATGACGGATGGAATATTAAGGCAATTTTTATTTTTGTTGATTAAAGACAAAAATACTCTTCTTTGTTACATTCCCAGTAAGCTCTATGACACACAAGCGAAAAGTTGAAGAAAATGCAATCATATAAGAGTGGTAAAGGTGATACCAGGCCATGGCTGAGAGCTATGATACATAACTTCTCCTACTTCAATGGCAGTCTCTTCCCATGTTTCTCTCCTCACTGCCTCTTCTAAGCTTTCTCCAGGCTAAGGACAATAGAAGAATTCAAAAATTCAAATTCAAGTACAGAAGAGAGAATAAAATAATTGCCAAATAGATGATTTCTTATGATATTATCATGAGGGTCTATCCCATATAAATTAAATGCTTGTATGCATTTTGGATCCTTCAGCTTACAGGGAATGCTTCTAGCTATGGGCAAACTAGAAATTGGCCAAGACACATACCTCTATGAAACCAGCTAAGCAACTCCACATTCGGGGTACAAGTCTTGACGGTCTGCCTAAAAGGACACGATCATTTTCTCGATCAATAACTAACATGATGACAACCTGCAGTAAGAGAACAGTAATTTTCAAAGCTAATGCATCCACTAGAGGTTTAAACAACATTCACAGCGGAGTGAGATAAGAATTACTGTACTGGATCCACACGAGGATAAACTTTCCTTCTGCACAACTCATCTGAGCATTGTTTCCGCCTCCCAGATTCCATGGGAACAGTTTTCTCTCCGCAATATCCACAAAAACGTGAGATGTTATGCCACTCCAGCAATGCTTTGGCCTAACCAATGCAAAGATCAAAATGGTTAATATGGAACTCTTAGTGCCACCAAAATGGCATATATATAATAATTAAATGGGGGTATGTTAACAAGGTGGCATAGACCTGGACCTATTAGAATGGGAGAAAGTGAAACATATTTACGTCATGAGGCTACTGACAGCAAGATCAAGGAAACATCCACCCCCCAGGTCCAACTCTAATCTCGAAGTGATGGAGAACAAATATGGAGGGGAAGAGACTTCCGTAGCAAAGTGAGACCTTTCAGTTAAGATGTTAAATTAAAGACAAAAACCAAAGAGGGGATAGAAATAAATAAGTAATAAAGATGATAAATTGGGGCAGGCAGATGTTCGTAGTCTGCTCAGCTCAATTAAACCTCAGTTCCAAATTACATCACTTGTCTACGCTTAGTTATTCATCAAGATACTTGTGTCGCAATACACTTCTAGAGCATAACATGAGATCAGCTCAGGTAAAACTTTTCCTATGTTGCACGAGGCTTGAATTTCAAGTTTCAAGACACTTTTTTCCATGGCTTGTAAAAAGTTGAAACATCCAATTAACTGGCAAGATGATAATCTGAAATTCAAGCCATGGACAAAATGGCACCCTCAAATTTTCACAAACTAAAGTGGTTAAAAATATATCTCAACTATAAAGATGAGAAGGGAAAGAAGCCATTTTTCAGCAACTAGAAAGCTCACATCTATGTTACCATTTTAACTTGAGGCACTTAAAATGATCCAAACCTCATTCTTAGAACCAAGCGCATAAATCTAAGACATTAAACTTATTGAAAAACAAAACCAACTTACATGGCCAGCAACGGCCAAATCAACCATGGCCTGCTCATCAGCCCAATCTGTAGCCACCATAAGTGTTCTTAACTCAATGAAGCAAACCTGCTCGCTATCAAATTCAGTAAATAAACTATTTTCACAGGAGACATCAATTGCCCAATAAACCACATCCACATCTTGTTCAGAGCTTGAACCCAGATAAAACAAGCTGTCTCCGGTGAATTCAACCCCGGAAGCAGAAAATAAACCTTTACAATCAGCCAAACTGATCCAGCCCAGATGCCACGTGGGCCCCAAATCAGCATCGGTGCTAGTGGAGGACGTCAAAGGCCTGCCCTTCCTAAAGGGTAGAACCTTGAAATTAAGAGAAGAAGATTGGTGGGAATTGTCTACAAGTTGAGTTTTGAGGGTTTCAAGGGCTAAGGCAGGTGATAATGGGTGGGTTGGTTTGGGTGTTTTAGACCTAAGAGGATTGCCTGCGAAGGCGTGGGATGGGAGGCTTATGGGCATGGCGGTTTTGGTACGGAAATAGGAGAAAGATTTCTCTGTGAAGAAGAACGGAGTTGCTTTGGGAGAGAGGAGCTCGTATAAAAAGAGGGAGGAAACGTGGATGATGATGACGACGCCGACGACGACATTATGATGACGATGATGGAGGGGTTCTTGGGTGACTCTTGCTGTGAGTGCTTGGCATCGAAAGCTGGAGCTGTCTCCTATAAAAAGTTTGAATTATAAAATTATAATTAGAGAGAATTTTTATTTAGTATCATGATTATTAGTAAATTAGTAATTAATAAAAGTCGAGAATAATTATATAAAAAAAAGATATATTACTATTAATCCATCTTATTAAAATAAATTATATTATTGATTAATTATTAATTTAAATTATTTTTTTATTTGTTGGTTTCATCTAAAGTTTAAAATAGATTTCTCGTCATAAAAAAATCTTTATCTTATCAAGTTAAATTCTAATAATTTTAAAATTTTAATTTTAGCATCACATTTATTTTTTATTCTCTATCTTTAATAATTGAATGTATATTTTACAGTGTAATTTTATACTTCCAATATTAAACTTTACAGCTAAACCTTAATTCTTTAAAAATTAATTAAACAAATTAATTGTTCTGGGATTTTCAATATATTATCCAAATCCTAATTGATAATAATATCCATTTTATATTTTTAAAACATGATTAAAATTTAATTTTATATTTTTTAGAAAATATACATGAAAAACTTTTAGAATTTGATTATATGCACAAAAACAAAACATATTTGTTTGTGTTTTTGAAATGAAGAGTTGTTTTATTTTATTTTTGGATTTTTTGAAATTT
>Ga0325400_1007962_pt1 | contig 10153 bp, 4 predicted proteins | sample PopdelMetagenome_2_FD_205662 | JGI IMG/M metagenome (GOLD analysis project Ga0325400, IMG submission 205662) | Populus deltoides microbial communities from Bellville, Georgia, United States - Xylem-PdKOR-R1 | ecosystem: Host-associated > Plants > Phyllosphere > Stem > Wood/Secondary xylem...
TTAGGAAATTAGTGTTTCTAGTTCCTTTTGTATGAGTTAGGAACTAAAAAATGTCAATGTATTTTGCCCTAAGTAATTATATGACTCGAATTGTATTAGTATCTCTTTATATTAATCATAGAGATTGAATATTCTTACTATTTTATGCTTGTAATATTAATGTTGTTTATCCATGTTTGACTACCATTTTGTATGCGCTTTTAAATAAGAAGAAAAAATAAATACGTGAGCTATCATGATTATGACTAGTAATGATTGTGGTTGCGATGCAGTATAAATATGTTATGATTGCGGAACGAGTATAAAATGTGTATAAGATAAATTATCGATAACTTGGGATCTTTCTGGTATAAGGAAGACTCTGCTAAAATTTCGATAGAAATTTTGATAAATCTTAAATATGTCGGTGAAAAAAAAAGGAAAAAAAAAAATACCAAATCATTACTAGTCACCATTTCATATGCTAGAAAAAATAATAAAACTCACTTTTTTAATGCAGTAATTGGCTTTTGATCCAGCACGCGGTGAATCACAAAATAGAGCCTAATGACAATTTAAAAGGGTTTTGTTAGCTACATTATAAACAAAAGCAAAATAAATAATTAATAAGGATGTTGTCACGTGAATTGGTAGAAAAATGTGTTTTTTTTACTAGTGATAGGATAAAAATATTTATTGTGATTTGAATAAATAGATTCTAAATATTAAAAAATCCAATCTTTTCATCCTTGTTCCACTATTTTTATTATTAAAATAAAAAGGGATTTTCATATAAAAATACAATAATGCTTATTAAAAACCTATAAATGCTTAGTTTTTCATTATATATCAAAACTAAAGTCATGGATTAAAATAGTGAAATAAACATTCTACCCTTTAAAAAAAAATCAGGAAGCTTTCTATTAGTAGTAGAACAATCTTTACTTTATTGTCTACAAGTCATTTTTGAATTGTACAAGGACAGAGAGGTGTTTTCATATTTTATCAGCGTAATAAAATGACTTAATCATTCTTAAAAGATGTTTTTTTAAAAAAACTTGGTTTTAAAAGCTTTTTTGTATTTTCATTTTTTTAAAGAATAATAAAATGATCCATTTACTCTTAAAAACAAAAACAAAAACATGAACTAACATTCAAGGGTTTTTGTGTCTTTTCATAATGTTTTTTTATTGTAATAAACAAGTTGATTAAGGAGCACTTTAGTAATGAAATAAATATAAATATTGGTTTTTTTTAAAAGGTGGTTGACAATGAGTTGAGGCCAAGTCAGTTAGACGACATGTAAGGGCTAGTACGGAGCTCAAATAGTTGATTATAGGCCAACGTTCGAATTATCTTAGTGACCTCTCTATTCCAGAACAACGCGTGTAGTCAACGAACCATAAAATTAACGTGAATGATCTTTTTTCTTCTTCTTTCTCTCTCCTTGTCAATTTCCATGTCTACCCCTGTAATTTCTCAAACAACTCTTCAATTTTTTTCATTGAAATCTTATCCTTATTATTTTGATTACTATTGATTTTATTTAAAATAGTTTATAAAATTGAATTTATTTTTGAATTTCATCATCCTTTAATTTTTTCATCTATCATATTTGGTCATCATTATCTTGATTGTTATTTCTTAGTTTTCTATCCTTATCAGTTTTCTATCCTTATCTTGATTTATTTTATTTCTCAATTTTATCCCTTATTATTTTATTTCATTTAATTTTTATACCGGATTTGATCCAATCCCTCATTACTTTATTTCATTTAATTTATACCAAATTTGGTCTTCATTCTTTTTGTTTTTATTCTTTTCTTGATTTATTTTATTTTTTAATTTCATCTCTCATTGTTTTATTTAATTTAATTTTTATATCAAATTTGATCCTTATTATTTTGATTGCTATCTATTTTGTTTTTTTAAATCTAGATGACTGGAAATTGTGTTTTGTAATTTTTTCGGGTTTGCATTCTATGGGGTAACCCGGTCGATCATGAATTTTAAAGATTAACCTGATTTGACTTCTGTCTCTTTTTAGGTTTTTTTTTTATTAAAAAAATGATTTTTTTTCCATTTTTCTCATTCAATATTAGGTTATTAGGCCTTTAGCTTCGTGATTGTTTTTGCTTTTTTTTTCCTAAAAAATTATCCCAATCTCATATTCTAAGTCATGGATTAATTAAATTAACTCAAGTTAACTCATATTTTTTTTAAAAAAAAATTTCAGTTTTACCTTTCATTGTTTTATTCAATATTTTTTGTACAAGGTTGTCTTAACCTCACAATTAGACCGTGAATTCAACATGCTAACTTGAGTCATATATTTTGTCCTTTTTAAAATTAATTTTTCTTTTCAATTCATCTTTTAATATTTAATTTACTGATAATTAAGACCTTTTTAATTCTCTTTTAAGTTATCCCGTTCTCATTTAATTTTTGTTTTGTTATCATAATATTATCAAGACTTTCTAGATTATTTAGAGGATATTTTATAATATTAAAACGTATTTATTTTTTATAATTATATTATTAAATTAATTAATATTATTTAACTTATTTGAAACAATTATCTTATCTGAAACCTTATTTTTTTAACCCCTTTAAAATCACTATTAACATTTTTATTTTATTTAGAAAAAAATTTAACCTAGTTAAAGCTAGCTAGTTTGAAGCGGTCCAGAATTAAATACTGAGAAAAACAGTAAAACAAAAACAAAAGAAAGAGGTTTGAGGCTTTAGCCCAATTGGTTATAACACCAGCCCAATTAAGTTAGGGTATACGGGGATATAAATACATGTTCCATCCTTGTTCATCGCCACCCTAAACCCTAAGTTCGCAGGCGGCAGTCGACAAGCATGGTGCACGTCTCCTTCTATCGTAACTGTAAGCTACCGATCTATCTTTCTTTTACTTTTCAGTCTAGTTACTTAATTTTCTGAGGTGTTTCTGTTGAGTTTTAACTTATTTTTCTATCTTCTGTTGTTTGCAAATTATGAAGTGAATGAAAGACGGAAAATTTGATGCGTGTTGTTTAACTAAGAGTTTTGAAATTTAGCTTTCACTTTTCTGTACCCAATAGTGCTTATCATTTGGGCTCTGCATATTGATTTTGGTTTGATGAGTTGAATAATAAAAGTGAACTTGGTGTTTTTTGTTTTTCTATAGACGGGAAAACTTTTAAGAAACCTAGGCGTCCCTATGAGAAGGAACGTTTAGATGCTGAGCTGAAGCTCGTCGGAGAGTATGGGCTCCGTGCCAAGAGGGAACTCTGGAGGGTCCAGTATGCATTGAGTCGCATTCGTAATGCTGCCAGAATGCTTCTAACCCTTGATGAGAAGAACTCACGCCGTATCTTTGAGGGTGAGGCGCTTTTGAGGAGGATGAATAGGTATGGGCTTTTGGAGGAGAGCCAGAACAAGCTGGATTACGTGTTGGCTCTTACGGTGGAAAACTTTCTTGAGCGCCGCCTCCAGACACTTGTTTTCAAGGCTGGTATGGCTAAGTCGATCCACCATGCCCGAGTTCTCATTAAACAGAAGCACATTAGGTATGTATAATAATTCTAATTCTTATGTTGATTGAGCTGATGTATTTGGGTTAGATAATCAATGCAATTGTGTACATCTCCTATTTTTTCAACAGTAGTTTCTTTTCATCTTCTTGTTTTTCTGGTTATAAAGGTTTTGATTTCTTTTCTTCGGAATACGCATCCATGCTAAGGTCCTGTGATTTCAGAGCTTGAGATTTGCTTGTCAAAACTTTCAATTCATATATATAAAACTATTTTGACCTGATCTGCCTTCACATTTTGTGTTTTGGCATGCTACAGTTGGATTCTGGATTTTTTTCATTGATATTTCCCTTGGTCCTTCAGGGTTGGGAGGCAGGTGGTCAATATTCCATCTTTCATGGTGAGGGTGGACTCGCAGAAGCACATTGATTTCTCTCTCACAAGTCCCTTTGGTGGTGGACGTCCTGGTAGAGTGAAGCGAAAGAACCAGAAGTCTGCAGCCAAGAAAGCATCTGGTGGAGATGGAGATGAAGAAGATGAAGAATGAGCTGTCATGTTCTTTGACAGTGAATTTCTTGTTAATCTTATAAAGTTTGTTTAAGACTTTCAATCTCTTTGGTATCCTAAGATAAAAGAGGTTTATGCGCGGATCTTTAAGTTATTAGGGTGTTGCCATTTTGAGGTTACCTTTGTCATTGTCTTTGTCTTTGCCTTTGGAATTTATTGTTTTCTTGATAAACCTAGCCAGCCCTTGTTTTACGCTTGAACTAAATTTGTAGTCTTTATCTTCCCTTCTGTTTGCAAGTTGAAAATTCGAATGTTGGTGGAGATCTCACTCCAGCTTACAAAAAAGCTTCACGTTTGAAGAAGGCGCATGCAAAAACATGATCAGAACACTGGAATGATACAGGATGACTTGTAATTGCATGATCTTTGTTTTCTTTTTCAAAGAAAAATCAGAGTTTCACCAGGCAGCAGGAGAATTCCTGCCTCCAGATCATCGGGGAATCAATCTACCTGAATCATGCCTGGAAATCTCCGAATGACATCTTTGATCATAAACAACCGTCTTCTTTCTTAATCCTGCCTTTTACGATTTCTTGCAGGTGGGAACACCCAAACCTAGGACAACAATCTACTACGGTTCTTGGAAAAAACCACCGCAAGCAAAAAATATGATGGATTTGCATCATAATGTAAAAATGATTTGGAGAAGTGAAGATCTTAATGGAAGAGAGGATGAACATTTTTCGTGTTTCGCTCCTGTTGTTCTTCACTAGGCTTCAAATTTGTACACGAAACTAAAATTTGCAAAGGAGTTAACTTGTACAACACCAGAATAGAAGAACTTCCCAAACTCTATGGTTTTTACAAAGCAAGAGCTGGGCCCATCATTCCTAAGAACGAAGAAAAAAGTGAACAAGTGCTCACTTTTTGATACTCTCATTATGAGGAACATGCTTCGAGTTTTGGAAGAAGACTTCTCCAGGCATCTGCAATGCTATTTGCCAAACGTGCCTGTCCTTTTGCAAATTCATGGAAAGCGATCCCCATATCCAATGTTTTCTGTTCCTGAAAGCGCACAATTTCTTCGTTCATCAGTCTCACAATTGTCTCAAACCTTCTTGTCGCTTCCTCACTCTCTGCTTTCAGCTGCATGAAAACCAACTTTTAGTCAGATAACTAAGTGGATGTTTGAAAATGATACATGATGTTTTTTAAAATATTTTTTTCTTACTTGAAAATACATCAAAATATATTTGTTTTTAATTTTTTAAAATTTATTTTTAACGTTAGCACATCAAAAAAGATAAAAAAAAAAAAACAATTTAATTTGAAGCAAAAAAAATATTCAAATTTTTTCAAAATAACAGTTCAATCGCAATCCCAGACACCCCTGATTTCTAAGATTTCTAAGGTGCACATATGCTACTAGTAAGATAACTTGCCTCCCTGTATTCATGCTCCGCTTCTCCCACTTTATCAGAACGTGTTAGCATAAGTTTGTCTCTGCAGTAATAGATATAAATTAGAAACTCCAAATATCATCTGGCTATCAGCAAAAACTGACCAACCTAGGAAAAAGGGGAAAAACTAAACAATAAATGACCGCTTCAGTGATGCATCAAGCTTCAGGATTTCTGAGCCTTTCTTGAGCGTTCCCAGTGGAGGAAATTTGACTACCATGGCAAGTCGTAAATGTGAAAAAAATGTAACAATTCACTATATCCACATTGTATTAGATGCTAAAAGGCCATCTTTACTGCACTATCTAAATGCAGCCTTGTTACCGATCGAAATATGATAACAGAAACTTATGAGCATGGAACCTAATCAAATACTTTCATTGCTGCTTCTTTGCTAGACGACACTTGTATTTACGAACTTAATTCAAGTAGCATCAGAGAAATCATAGCTTAAGTCATTACAAATAAAGAATTATCAGAGTATATTAATAGGAATCGGGAGAAAAGGCAAGGTTGTCTCTAGCAATGTTTGTGATCATTCCACATGGTACCATTGAAATCACAGATAAAATAAAGTTACAAGAACAAGGAAAGGAGGAACCAGGACATACAGATTTATCTCTTTCAACTTCATTGTTTCAGCCAGTTCACACTGATGCCTAAAGGCATTGGCCCGCTCGGTGATGGTAGCCTGTCAGAATACCAGGATAGCAGAATCAGCTTCTAAGACAAGTCTACACACACAAAAACAAAAAACGAGGATACAAAAATAGGAAAAAGGTGGGGAGAGAGAGGCAAGCCAAACTTGCCTTAATAGATTGAACAGCACGAACATAATCTTTCAATGGTTCTTCAAAATTCATTAAAAGTTGATGTGCCTGGAAATTTATAGAACAATGTCAAGGATTTAAAAAGAAGCTTTTTAACTCCATCAAAAGCCCATGCACACACAGAGAGCATAAAAAATTGCTGAATCTGGAAATGAAAGGCATGAATTGACTAAAAGCCTACCTCCTTCTGCAGCTTAACTGATAGTGCCTCTGATTTAGTTCCAAGGTCAGAAAATGCCTTTCCTAGGATATCTCCTTCACAAGCACCAAGGAGCTTTGCTGCCTTCCCGAAATCCAATAGAGATTGCCCTAATTCTGACAAAATATATGGACAATCAAGCTATAAGAAATGACTGCATCATAATGTCTAAAAGAGGTGAAACATGAAAGACACGTGTCAGGGGTTAACATGTAACAATAACATGAAAGAGACATGCCATGGGTTACCTCTATGTCGCTTTACAAGACGATACGCATGCTTCTGAGCTTCAGCCAAGTGGTTTTCAAGCTCAAAGATGTAATGTTTCAGCTTTTCATATTCAGGATTCGATTCTTCAACAGGTTTTTCCTTACCAAGAACGACATCACTCACTTTAGATTGCACGTCCTGCAAAACATTGGGACCATGATTGCCAAACTGACAATGTGCTTGTTTGAATGGTGTATACTGTAAATTTCAGTTAGTTGACTACTTTCTCATGTGCTAAACTTCACCAACAGGTAGTGAAAACGATTTTTAAAACTATAGAGAGTTGGATCTGAGGAGACCTGAAACCAGTCATCTAAAAATATACACTAACCCAACCCGAAAATTGTACAGTGGAAGTGGTAAAAAACTATCTTAAAACATCCACACAACAGAAGCAAAGCATCCAATGAACTAAGAAGTGATCATCCAACTTCAATGATATGCTTTCGAAAAAGATGGATCTAATGTCTGATTAATTTGGTAATTAACATATTATATAAGAGAAATCATAATAGGGAAACAAGTGTTCAGATGTTATGTGACATTGTTCAAGCACTAGAAAATTGGTGCAAGAGTTCAGATGTTTCAAGCACTAGAAAATTAGTGCTGAATCTCACGGGTCGATCAGCAAAAGAAGACATGCTAACTCATCATACCTTGAAAATTTGCATAAAATCAGCAGGTTTCTTCTTAAATATACCAGTCTCTTGAGACCTTAATCTCTCCATTGTCTGAAAAATAGGTAACAAAATAATATTATATTAAAAACTCGCAGTTGCACTCTATAGATATCTAACATGCAAGAAAGAACAGGAATCACAAAAATTTATCATGAACAACATACAGGTTAATTTTTAAATTACATGCTGGAACTAACATTATATGAATCAATGGAGCTGCTACATCCTATTTTTATAACCCAGAAAGGAATTCAACGTCAAATCATGTAAGTAGTTGCTTAAGAATAAGTTTTTATCAATTGTCTATAAATAAACCATTTCTCCATGTAAAAAAGGGAAAAGAAAAAACTCATGATAAAACAGATAGCTTGCTAGCATTGCAACTCTTCAGATGATTTGTGTGAAAATGGTACATGTGGAACAATGTTTGCTTCTGGTAGAGTGATAAATTTGGGAATGATACAGGAGAAAAAAGATGATCATCAGATATGCAGTCTCAGCCACATGACTCCTGATGAAAGCCTTTAACCTGCCAGTGCCATTCACTGTGCTTTCTGGAAAGTTGCTAGGGAGACGAATTCAAGTGAAAAGGTGTGGCAACTAAGCCATATTCCATTTTACCCATGTTTTTTATCCTATGGTTTCATCCCTTTTCCCCTAAACATGTCTCAAAACATTTTATCAATTAGGAAGAATATTTACCCCGGCAAAAGGATCCACTCCACGGGAAATGAGAAATTGAATGATTTATGACATTCACTGCGTGCTTGCTGCTACATTATAGATAACTTAGGAGCATACATGTTCATTCCTTTATAAGAAGTAACTCAGTTATTTCACAATATTGGATGAATTATTGATCCTTAGGTTAACAAGAAAACTAGGGAAAGATAATATAGAAACAAATAATAATTTCAATTGAGTACATCCATAAACTCACAATCAGCACCAGGAGAATGCTACTGGGTAAACAGTAAATGATAGAATCTCACCCACCTCTTCATCTGCCTGCAAAAAGGTCCTTAAATCCTCACTTTGCTGAAGCTCTTGATGTGAAGCTATCCTATTAACAAATATGTCCAGCCCTTGTCTCCTCATCTCAATAAATTCAGCACTAAATCGAAACTTCTCTGCATCACCACCATCAAATAAATTTCACATTATTATCCACTGATTATTTATATATTTATCTTTTATCTTTTTTTGCAAATTAACGAAAATTGATCAATTCCTTACCGACAGCACTCTTTTCTGGAAGAGGAGGAATAAAAACACCCTTGAACTTGTCGAAAAGTCGATCACGCAACCAAACAAAATCGCGGTAACGCCGAATCACAATCTTCTCGTGCCCTTGGTATTCCGGTAAATTAGTCTACACGCCAAAACAATTTAATTATAAACCCTAGGACCTCCATCAATTTAAACAAGTAGACGAATACCTTACCTTGGTGATAACGCGATAAGAGATGTAAGCCTGAACGCCATTCCCTAATTTTACAGGATCTGTCACCGAAACCGATAGATAAGGCTGCGATGACGGAGATCTAGGGCTTGGACTCCCCGATTGCTGTTGATCCATTTTATTAATCTCAACAAACAAATAAACAAACACAAAAAAATGAGATGCAATTAATAAACTGTGAGAGTATTTGTAAACTGATTGAGCTACAGAGAAGACGATAAGGGAAGTGGCAGATTCGTAATTTACCGTGGAAAACATGGCCCTTAGTTAATTATATTTATTTGAAGAAGCTGGGGGTTAGTTAAGAGAACTGAACACGGCGCGCTTTTTTATGAGCCGAACAGAAGCAGTTGTGTAATTGTGTTTATTGTTGATGCTTAGAATGCGCAGGGGTGCGTACCCTACCCAGCTGGAGGATCCCGCCTGTTAGAGAGAGCAGAGACAGGGAGGTGTCAAAAATGAGAGGGACACCTTACACCCAGGCTGGGTGGTTTAAGCCGTTGTTTTTTTATTTTTAATTTTTAATTATTATGTTTTGATATTTTTAAATAATTTTGATATAATTAAAAAAATATTATTTTTATATATAATTTTGATATAATTAAAAAAATATTATTTTTATATATTTTGAAATAAAAAACACTATAAAATACGTCTTTTCATGCATTCGTAACACGCAGTGCGATAATTAGAAGCTGAGTCGTGTTGGACGGTGCAAGGCGACACCGTTTCCACCTGCCGAAGGGATTTTTTTTGGTCAACGAGGGTCGCGTGGCGTGTAGATTCCTGCTTTCATGTGGGCCCAGCTAGCGAGACGTGTATTCTACATTATTAATTAAGGTCCAAATTATAATTCAGTCCTTATATTATTGTACAATTATTAAATCAGTCTTCAAACTCGTTGATTTTATAACTTTACCACTTCTATATTTTATAAAAAATCAGAGTCCATGGAGCCGCCATTTTCATTGAAAATACTAAAAAATTACAACCCAAGCCTCCATCTCTCTTTGCCGACCAAACCTCTCAACGTTTCTACTCTCAATAATCTTTGATTATTTAATTAGTCTCTCCTTGCTTTTAAAATCAAAATTAAGAACATCCTCTTCTCTATATCGTTGCTTTTTTATGTCTTTTTTTTCTCTTTGTCATATTTATCTAATAGTGTGCTCGATTTGATTGTTGGGAAAAGCCAACAATTTTTTTTTAATCTTGCAAAATCCAGTTGAATTTGAAATTGATTTG
>Ga0325400_1007963_pt1 | contig 10153 bp, 6 predicted proteins | sample PopdelMetagenome_2_FD_205662 | JGI IMG/M metagenome (GOLD analysis project Ga0325400, IMG submission 205662) | Populus deltoides microbial communities from Bellville, Georgia, United States - Xylem-PdKOR-R1 | ecosystem: Host-associated > Plants > Phyllosphere > Stem > Wood/Secondary xylem...
CCCAACTCAAATTGGTAAATTACTCAATTAAAAATAATAAAAATAAATCTCAAATTTTAGTAAATACAAGTACAGCAATAAAGTTCTGTATTACACATAGATTAAAAATCAGTTACAATAATGATTGATGCGGCTGGTAGAGGACAGCTAACCAGAAATATGTGCTGACCCATACTGTCATGTCCAAAAATGGGCTGCCAAATTGCAGTTCTGCACTGGGCATTTCTAGTGCAATTTCTGATCATCAATCCACTAATATCTGTTGGGGTGCAACTTAAAGCATTGCATCATTACTGGTTTGTGCCCCAATTTAAAGCTCACGAGCTATTTCCCCACCTAAACTAACAACAAGAAACTTCATCTGTGGTGCAGGGATGCAAATAGACTGCTTTATCAAACTAACTGCAGATGCAAATGCAAATACAGCTCTAAGAGTCCCTTTGGGAACACATTCTCACATTGCTACACTTTTTGCAATGAAGCTGAATTGAGTAGGATGAGTAGAGAATATTGATAGAAAGCCATATAAGGTGAACTAGTAAAAGCACCTTTAGTTGTCTATTTCAAGTTAAAATGCATAGAAGCTAACCCTTGATTTGTAGAGATGCAATCCACACCGACTAAAGAGCCCCTTGAAGTATGAATCAGACCTGGTTATGCTTCGATCTTCTTTGTCCAACACAAATCCTGAAAACATGCAGTTTGAGTTCAGAAGTCAATAACATTAGATCCTTGCAGCAACTGCAACTACACTTTTCTGTATGGACATCAAGCACTTCGAAGGTGATTTCAGAATCATCTTCAATGGAAAGTGGGCCAATACATTTTTTCACTATGAAATAGAAGGAAGCAAAGTACCACTTCTTGCAAGATTCTCCTTCAAGACAAAAAATCCACCAGGTTTGAGGCCAATCTGCAATCAGCATGAAAATTAAAGAAATGACAGTACATACTATGGAAATGTAAGCTCTCACCCCCAAAATGCAACCCCAGCCACCTAGATGGTGGAAGTCAAGAACATCATGTATTTGATAAAGTTACTCGTAAGCAATTAGACTTTTAACTTCAAGATTTTCTTTCTAATTAATGATATATGTAAATATTACTAGTTTTTTATAGTACATGTTATAATTTTCTTGGAAAAAATGGCAACTACAAAATGGTAAAATACAAAATGAACACTTGAAAGTTGAAATGAAGAGAAATGTAGTCCTTAATTAACACACAAGGACAAGTCATGTTATTTCAACAAAACAACCAAAAATTCAAGAAAATATCATAATCATTCCTTGTAGATGAATAAATGTACACTATAACTGTTTGGGTATTTAAAATATTAAACTCAAGGCCACCATTGATTTACCTTAGCCCTATTGAAAAATGACACAAAGTCATCATCTGTGAGATGCCCAATACACCACTGAACCCAGATAACATCATATCTTCCTGCATCTGGTGTAAATTCCTAAAGGCAAAGGCAAGCAAACTTCATTTACTGAAGAAAAAAACAAAAGCAAAGAAAAAAATAGTGAAAGGTAAGCTGGGCTATAGCTATTAATTTACAATGCACATTATATTCAACCTTTTAAATGTACTTTTCGAATGTAGTGTGACTAGAAAAATCCTTTCAATGTATAATATACTGTAGGAAAGAAATAAATTTGGAAAATTATATATTGAAAAAAAATAACTGATTCATTGTGACTGCAAACTAAATTATATTGATTCCAATTTCATCCTAGAGCAAATCAAGCTTTCAAATCAATCTAAAAGTGTGTTACCTGAAGGGGGACACAATAAAAATTAGTGGCCTTGTGCTTATCCAATGCCATATGATTTTCTTGGACCAAGCTTTCACGGGCAGCATCAAGGAAATGCGACACTGGCTCAAGAAGATCAACCTGGAAAGAGAATGAAAAGATTAATGAGCTGCATCAGGATTTTATAATTGTAGAAAGGCACAAACAACTCATAGTTCATACATCTAGTAATATACAGGGACATAAGGATCAATGGCCTTACCTCATTGAAATACCTTATGAGAAGATTCTTGGTGATTCTCCCAATACCAGAACCACAATCTGCAGAGTTTCAACTTTAGAGTACTGACAAGCGATGTGCATGGCCAATAATTAAGCTGATTAAGATTCAAGATCTTGAAATAGTAGTTAAAACTTTTTTAAGAATTAAATGATATCTGACACAATAGAATCCTATGACCAAGATGCAGCTTCAAAATGTGTTATACGGGACCTACAAGCAGAGACATTTGTTTTCCTAGCGAGCCAACACATAGTAGCATCAATATTCAGTGACAATTGCTATCATAATTATACCATTATAAATGTCAAAAGTGATACATGAGCTTCATTAGCATCTAGAAACAATTCTTACTCGAAAACTAGTCATAATTCTGTAGCACACCAACTAATCTAAAACGCTCTATTCACTTCCTTCTCGTATATGAAACTTTCCCAAATGCTAAATGTAAATAGACAGCCTTGTAAGCAAAATTCAGCTTCACCCACCTAAATAAATACTAGAATCATTAAAAATATGTGTTTCGCATATAAAACATGTTCCCATCACCAAATGACAGTGAAAAAAACTTAAAAGTTTGCTACTTTAAATTCAATACTCAATAACACAGTGAAAAAGAATACCGAGAGCAACAAGATGCCTGTTAATTCCTCCGTCAACAAACAGTTCAGCTAAAAGGGTCTGTAGAAACCCTTCACTTCCCTTCACATCAGCATCATTCACATGCCCATATCCACCTAACACTCCATTCACTGATGCCTCCACACCCTTCAAACCAAACCACAAAAAGTCAAAAACTTTATTAAAAACAACAAAAACCCACTTTAATTTCTGCATCAAACTTCCATTTTTTTTTTCAATTGGGTCCTCAAAAACACACCCGTACACTTCAAAAAAACAAAACTTTTAACAGAAAACAGCAAAAACCCATTATATTACCCTCATCAATCTTTCATCTTTCTCAATTGGGAGCTCAAAAAACACAAATAAAGAAACAAACAAATAAACTTACTTCCCAATAAGCAACACCATCATGGTACCATTGAGTCTTCTTGTTAGTGTCTCCAGTGTGTTCTAACCACATTTCATCTGGATTTTTGAATTCACGGCCATCGGAATCTGTGCCCGCAGCTTCCATTGGAGACTGTATGGCAGCTGCTGTGTAGTGCTTGTGGAATCTCGTGGGATGGCAGTATATTGTGGTTTGGAGGGAAAGATGGGATTTTTTATAGGGTTTTTGGGTATAGCATAAAGGTCCAAATCTATACGGATGAGTGTTAATTAGGTGCATTATTCAATTCAATTCATGACTTTTTCTTTTTTTCTTTTTTTTTTTTAAATTCATCCATGACTTAAACTGTAGAACGAGGGAGTCATAAACAATAATTTTTTGGTATGCCGTGTTTTAGTCCTTATAGTTTTCGTAACTTCATACTTTAGCTCTCAAAGGTTTGAGAGTCCTTGGATTTATCTCTAGTGAATAGGTATCTTCTAGGAGAATTAACAAATCTTTCTTTGTACACCAAAAAATTAATTCCTTTACATCTTTTCCATCAATGTTTGATGCTATTTTCAATATTTTATGCAATAAATTGAAGTTTCTTGAAGAAGATTTGATGTGATCTGGTTTAAAAATGTGATTATATTAGATGTAAGGATCAAATGATAAATGTTTGATTTGTTAAGGATAAAATTGATAGTGTAAATTGCTTTAGGACAAAATTGAGATTATCACCATGCATTAGGTATTAAAATGAGGTTTTTCCTTCTTTCAATTACTACGTCCTATAAGAGTATGAGTCGAAAATAATTTTTTTTTTGTCTTCCGTGTGAATTGAAGTATTTTAGCATGTAATTATGTGTTGAAAATGAAATTGCAGTAAATTGTTAGATGATTGACATTCATGCTTGTTTCAGTAAAGGTTATTTAGTGTTTTTATTTGCACTTCAAAAATGTATTTGGCATAAAAAAATCTTTTGTTTTCTGTTTTGTAGGAAAACTATGAACACACTAGAAGTCTTTATGAAATCAGTGAACTGTTTTGTACGAAATTCCACCATGCAATCAAGATACCACAAAACATTATAGATAATCAGGTGCCAAGAGTAGAAGTAGCAAGCCATCAACTAGTTATTACTAGCCTTTGTTTTCTTATTACATAGAGGTGAGGCCAAAACCAAGACAGGCTTTGTACTGAGGTAAGTTCTTCTGATTGAAGTACTGATTGATAAGAGACACTGCAAAATATAGAAGATACAATGCGAGGCATGTTCATCAATGCTTCTTACAATTTAGGAGAGCAAATGGCAACAATTTATGCATCGCGGATGATAAATTTTTGGATTTTATCTACTAATGTATTCTGTCATCTTTAAGATTGTGGTCTGAGTTTGACTTACGGTAAGCAAACATGAAAAAGGGATGCTTAAAACATATAAAGTTTAGGGATTTAGGTGGTTTCATGGTTATGAACAGTTTATTGTGAATACACTATAACCGGATCATGTGAAAAGCCTAGCAAGCTTATTTATGAACTAGTGTAATAGAGTTAAGTTCAAGAAAAGACTGAAACATACTGATGATTAGTCGAACAGAAAAACCCATAGCTTTTGATATGCCTTGTTGAATTAGATTTAAATTCGGTCATGAGATTATACAGGCTTAGTTCTATAGAGAATTGGCTGTCCATAACTAGTTAATGTTGGAAAGTCCTTCAAACTAGTCTTAAAGGATGAAACTAGTCGCAAGGATGATGTTCTTTGATTTGGTTTTGTTATTTTCTTTTTATTTTCTGGATTTCCATTTTAATTTTGAATTTTTTGTTGTTTCTTCTATTTGATTCTTGTAAGGTTCAGCCATTGACATATTTAAGTATGAATGAGGGCTTTAGTTGTTTGAGATTCTTTTGTGCTTGTTTTCTTCGGCTGCGTCAGGCTATTTTCTGGAATTTACAAACGAAGAGTTTATGATGATCTTGGGATTTAGATAACACAAGTGACTAACCTAGTCTAGAGTATATTCTTGTTTGTTTTGATGAAAAATATGTGACTATGACTACTTAGGTGCTTGCATGTGTGAAACCAATATGAAGATATGCAGCTCTGTCAAGAAATTCCTGCCAGGTTCATCAACTCCATTGAATTTTATCCTGCAACATAATCAGAACGTATTGGACCAGTTCTTGAGGCAAGATTCCTGGAGCTTGCAACATCAAAGTTGGATTCCCTGTCTCTACAAGTGTCAACTGTGATGCGTAAGTATATTATTGTTACCTTATAGGTTCCATTGATTCTCCTCACAGCTTGTGCACCCACTGATAACTAGCAAATGATCAATTGGACCCTGGTGATTTGCTTATGCTTTGATTTTGGTTTTGCAGGATTCACTTAGATTTCTTACAGTGGATCGAAGTCGAGCAGTGACCGAGGAGTTTCTAGGAGAGTAGAAATTAACTCCTAGTTGAATAAACACTTTAAGGCAATGCATGTGGTCTGTAGCCAGACCCTACTTTGTACCTCAATAATCATGCGATTTGATACCATAGCAAGTTGGCTTTTTAGATTCAGATTTCATGCTTTTCATTTCTTCTTCTGCCTCCTCTTATGATCTTGTTATGTGCTGAACTTCAAATTTTGACATATTGCAAGGCATGCATTGCAGTGTTGTGCTATAATATAACTAGATCAAACCAAAAATATACTGACATTCTTGTAGTTCCATTTGCTCTTCAGATCCAGCTATCTGCCATAGCCCTAATGACCAAGCCCAATGACAGCCACAATTGTCCATTTATTACTGACATCAAAAGAACTGCTGGCATTTGCAGACCAGCCCACAACTCAATAGCTTCGAAACCCACAATGATGTTTGGAAAAATTAAGTTACAAATAAGAAACCAATAAATTATTCTCATACTTTGCTGCTTGGGGTAGCATGTTGTTCGTGATGAGGATTTGCATGCTTTGCATCAGGTGAACAGAGGGAAAAAGATGGATCACTCAGTCAAATCAATTTATGATCAACGAAGAAAGGACATATACGAGTTGCGTGGTAACAGAAATAGTGACTTCAATTCAGTACAATAACCAATTACCAAGGAATTTCCTGGCCATCCCAGGCAAAAAACTTCCCATTATCATGGCTCTTTGCATTATTAATGATGCTTAAGAGCTGCTGCACTGAAAACTCTTTGGTGAAAAGCTTGCCATCGGGGACATTTCTCTGAAATGGCTTAGAGAGATCTGTGTCTACCGTGCCTGGGTGCAAAAGGATGCATATAATTGGATCCCTTTTTCGCGCAAACTCCACCGACACAGTTTTTGTCACTGCTACCATCAGCCAACAGAAGTATTACCACAAGAGAGATTCAAATAATGATGCCTTTAATGTGTATGTTTTAGCATGGGACGAAACAATAACAAAAGCTAAAAGAGACTAATTACCACCCAAAACAGATTTATGCATGCATGCATGCACACCAAGATACCATGCTTCCACGCCCTAGTAGTATTCATTCACTTCATGTGAATATGCATATTCTTAAAGGACTGCTGATCAAAGTCATTCTAAGACATTAATTAACCGAATTATATTAGTCAGAGGAAAGTGAAGAATGGAAAGTGTACTGATTTTTTTTTTCTTTTTATGATTTTTAAGGTGGAATGGACAAGATGAAGGAGGTGACATCCAGCAAGGTTTCACAATATTTGAAAGAAGAGCCTAGAAATCATAAACCAGGTGACATCCAGCAAAGTTTAACAAAAGTAAATGCCATGCAGGGAATCTTTTAGAATATTTTTCGAAGACCATGGAAATTTTCTTCACGGAGTAATTATTTCTTCACTAGTATTTCCTGCCTCAAAAAGACTTGGCTGGAAAACTTCTGGATATGCCTGTGTTTCAGGACACCAAGCATGTCCTTTGCATATGCCATCTGTAGCCTGTGCATTGGATGGTCCAAACATAGAAAAAAGGCATACCTCACATGCATGAATAGTCTCAAATCTTAGGCAACGGTGCCCTTGACAGATTCCTTGCCAAGTTGCACTCAAAAAAGTGTTGAAAGTTGACGTATAAAATATTCCTTGCAGAGGTGAAAATAAACATAAGCCAACATAGATGTCTTCACTAAAGTAACCATGATTCTTCTTGTCATATCTAATTGCAGTACTAGAAAATAAGACAGGTAGGAGCTGAAGCCAAGTTACCACATTCACATAAAATATGCTCAGGATCTGAAAGGACTAACCATGCAGTAATGCAACATTTCATTGCTTGTGGAAATGATTAAGGAACAGTTAAAGATGATAAATTGAAGCCATAAATCAAGAAATGCATGCCAAGGGAACTTTGTGGAAGAAATCATACACTGATTTAGAGCAGCCTTTGAAGATCGATATGAATGCCAACCACCTAGATGATTATCTCCAATTGATCCAACTCTGGCACTTAAATTGGCCACCACTGCGACATCCCTTTCAGTTCCAAAGCCTCCTCCAGCCTTCAGAAGAGGCCACATGTGCTGCAAATGGCAAACAACAATATTTAGCTCCATCTGAATCATTACCCCCTTGGAAGAAACAAAAAGGCAATAGAGAAACCCCTAGTGCAACAACTTTATCATTGCCTGATAATACTAATATCAAATTCGAATGCATCTCTTCAAGGTTAACACTGTTAAGGAGTTTCTGTGCCTGCAATAATTATTCTTTTAATACTAATAACAATTACTAGTAGTTATAAACAGCACTAGAAAATCAGATGCTTGTGTTTGTTTTCCTTTTCTGTGCTCGATTCATGCATTCATCCAAGGACCAATTTAAAATGAAGACTTATTTTCTCTCATGAAAGAAAGGTTAAAAGTGATTCTTCCTGCATTTGGCTTTATGTATTGAAAGAAAAGAACTATTGAAAGCATGACTGGCTTTAGTACTTCAATACATTTGATAATTCAGCATTCATAAATATAGCTGATCTTAACCGAAAAACAGCTACGCCAAAATGAATGCAGAACTAGGTTCTTCCGAAGACATTTCACACAATATGAATTATCAGTCATTAACTAAAAACAGCATTCCCCGTACCTTGATCGCTAGAATAGGACCCACAGCATTGACCTCATAAGCCAGCATTAAGGATGACCTCTCTACTTTGCTCAATGTTGTTTCTGCACTGGAAACAAAAGAATTCAATTCTTTTGCCTACCTAAGTACAGTGGCTAAAGAAACTAGCTTCCTGTTTGCTACAATATAATACAATGATGATGTGAAAGTCTACTGCTCAACTTCTATTCCTACCTGGTTGCAACACATTTGGTATTGAGAGGATTCCTGATGCATTAATCAGAAGGTTCAGACAGCCATATTTCTCCCTTATGAACTTTGCAGATGCCTGAAATATGACATCATATCAGGAAATTTTTCTTCTGGCCTGGACAAAGGCAGGAGATATCAACCAAAAAATGAGCACCAACCTCTATAGTACTTTCAATGGTCAGGTCTAATGGCATAATGTTAAGGCGCTCAGCAAACTTATTTTTCAAATCAACAAGTCCTGTTGCCCCATTAGGATTTCGGCTAGTAGCAATAACATGCCCTTTGTCATTTTTTTCCAGAAGCTGTTTAACCTGCAGCAGGCAGTAAACAATTCAAGTTTTGCGCACAGAATTAATAGATAGTGATGAAAATTACAATATGAGTTTTTGTCAATTAATTGCCCCAAAAATCAGTTGGCATCAAGAATAGTACTAAATCAACTTATTACATAGCAACTTCTACCTCGGAAGAAAAATGAGAATAATTATATTCTTAAATAAAGTCTACTACTCATATCCAACGGGATTCTAATAAGAAAACTGCCATAACAACCACACGATAAGCTAATCGGATTGGTCCAACGGGTTTTCAACAAAACAATGACACTAACTAAAGCTGAAAAGGCAATGAAAACTGACATGGAAAATGATTTGGCATTGTTATATTACTCCAAGGATGAATTAATCCACAAAATTTCTCTACCACAAACAAAAACCAAAAACAGGAAAGCCCTTTTATTGATTATCAAGGAAATGGTCCGCATTTCCAATGCCAGATGGAAAATTGAAAAAAAATTAAAAACAAACTAGCAGCTCTCTAGCAATTCATCAAGACTATGACAAAACAACAGAGAGAAACATTAGCAACCAATGTGATAGATATCAATCAATAGACTTAATTATGCATGCAGTTAATTTGATTACGCTAATCAAGAAATCTAAGCTCAATTATCAACAACCAAACGCCAATCATTTAACTTAAACATTATTCTCCAGATCTTTCTTTACAAAAAAACACCAACCCATTTTTAGCAGATGCAAGAAACAATTGAAGCAATCAAAAGACAAGAACTTTGCATAAAACAACTAAAGTAAAAGCTTACAAATTCAAGGCCAATTCCTCTAGAAGCTCCTTGAACCATAGAGACCCCACCTTCCCATTTGAGACCAGAAGATGCAAAACAAGCCCTTCTTATTGATCTGAAAGCCAATGGTGCGGCCATGAACGCATGGGACTTTGGAAGCCAAAGCTTCATTCTTTTCTCTTTTCGTAACTGTTTAGAACTGGAAACAGACATCTAAATAGTTCATGCTAGATACTTAGACAATTCAGTCCCTAACTTGTATTTTTATCCTTAATTGAGCACTAAAATCAAAATATATTATCATTTGAGTCCTTATATCAATATTTTGTTAATATCCTCTTGCACATTTTATGCTATAAAACATTTAGGTATTTTTTAAAAATTCTGGTGAAATTATTATTAGAAATTGATGAAAGGACCCAATTGAGAAATCCTAAGACATCTGTTACCTAATTGATGAAATATTTTGTATTGGGACCCAATTTAGAGTTGTATGATACATTAGGAACTAATTTGAAGTTTGTGAATATTAATTATTAGTTAGTTAATAGCCTCCTTTCCCGGTGGAAAATATCTTAAATGCACAAAATGAATAGATTGCAGATTCATAGCCCAGTAGAAATATGGCCCAATATCATTTCATCTAGTATGGGCTTTTATAGACCCAAGTAATTTTCAAATAAAAATAAAAAGTTTGACAAAAAAAAAAAAAAA
>Ga0325400_1007964_pt1 | contig 10153 bp, 10 predicted proteins | sample PopdelMetagenome_2_FD_205662 | JGI IMG/M metagenome (GOLD analysis project Ga0325400, IMG submission 205662) | Populus deltoides microbial communities from Bellville, Georgia, United States - Xylem-PdKOR-R1 | ecosystem: Host-associated > Plants > Phyllosphere > Stem > Wood/Secondary xylem...
AACTGCCGTTTAAATGCTCTTTTTCCGAAGGCCCAAGCTTTAGCTTCAGTAAAATGGGCCCCGTCCCAGTACACATACTCACTCCTGTTGGCACATGGGACGGAAAGGGATTGGCATGGGACGGCACCCGATTTTAGTACCTGGCAACAGCTCTCTCGGGTATTTTTGAAACCTGCAATATTGAAGCAAAAGTAATATTAGTAACGAAGGACTAACTAAAGGAAAATGTCTGTCTTCAACCATTCTTCCGAATCCAGAGAAGAAAACGAAGAAAAAAATAGAGGGAAAGAAAGAGAAATTTATTAGTACCTGCATTTGTTACGTGAGAATCAATATCGTAAGAGTTTATGTAGGTGAATACAGCATCTTTATGCTTTTCATTAAGCTCTTCGAGCATTATTTGAAGCAGACTGTTGAAAATCTTAACATCATCGTTGAGCCTGTACGCACATGAACTGTCATCTAGTTCATTAGGATATTGTTGTATGTTGGACGGCATACATCCTACCCGAATAAGACCAAACACGGCTATCTTTCTCGCTCCTGTAGAATACAGATCCTGGCAGGAAGGAAAACGGGATTAAGAGGGGCTCCTAGTTAGTTTCTAATCAGATCAGACATTAATTAGTTATTGTCTTAAAAGAGACACCTCCAGTTGAGTTTTGTAAGTCTTAATGAGATGTTTTGCATATTCATCAGGACTGTATAACTTGCTGCTGTTGTAGGTATCCAAGAAATAGTTGTTGAGGTAGTCGTTATGGCCCATATCAGAAACATATATGCATTTGCTCAGGTACTTCTTAGCAACGTCATCGCCTCCCAGTTGTTTGGCAATGCGTGAAACAGTTATCTTGTGATTATATAACTGAATATTCATGGTAAACAGATCTCTCTGGCGTACACAAAAAGAAACACACACACACATATATATAGTTAGTGTTGCCAAAGGACACACATGATTCCAAACTTCATATGCTCAACTATGTAAGTAATTTTATTTTTTTAAATTGAAAGAAATAAGGTGACCAATATTACTAGAACTAAAATTGATTATAGAGAGAGGAGTGGCAATGATAGAAATTAAGACACAACTAGAAAGACTATTTTTTGAGAAAATAAGAAAATAAGAGCTTGTTTGGCTTATATTGAAAAAAAATAATAGAAGTATCGAACATAAAAAATCTGGTGAACCAAACGAGCTCTTATTCTATGTATTATGATTTGGGAAATAACCTTTTTCGATATTTTTCATTTTTCTATAGAATTGGAGAAATAGAAAACCAGCATTTTCTAGAGAAAAAAAATTATATTTTCAATTAGAAAATATGTTTTATTTAGTTTTCTATTTCCCACAAATAAACACAACTTCTCCAAAACCATACAAAACATTTCTAATAGTTTTTTTAATCAAAAAGAGTTTTCAATAGATCATTAATAATCACCGAAAGATATCCTGTTTCATCAAGAATGCCAGCTCCACTAGATCCGTAATTGACACCATCTAGGAAATTAGTGAAACCTCCGACACCGAAGTCCGTGATGAAACTGTCGAAACCTAATTGTTCAGCTGAAACAAAACAATACAAGTTAGTTCAATAGCATTATGATTATATACCTATTTTTATGTATATAAAGAAATTTGAACCCAAAAGCTCTTAGGAGAAGGGAAAAATGGATACTGATTGAGCTACAAGCTCATGCGCGCGCGTATTATATATATATGTGTGTGTGTGTGTGTGTGTGTGTGTGTGTGTGTGTGTGTGTGTGTGTGTGTGTGTGTATAGCATAGCCTTAGCTAGTAAAATTGGTATCAGTAAGCGATTTTTTACGTTATAAAAATTGTAAATCTCAGCAACAAAAGTATCAGTAGCAGACTTGGCCCGATTTCTAAATTTAATATAATTATTTCCCGTTAAGTAAAGCAAAACGAAAGTGTTATGCTGTATTATAATTAAGAGAGGAGAGCAAACTGCATGCAGACCAATGGTGTCGGCTATGTTGAGGCCATTGCTACACCTTCCAGTAGCCCCTAAAGGAAAGTCTATTCCATAAGGCAGATAATTAACTTTAACAGGTGTGTTAAGGTAGTTATTGTTTCCATTGTCAAACAAGGAGTCTCCAAAGACGAAGTAGCAAGGAACTTGAGGCGTGGCCTTTCCATAAGTCCAGTGTTGCCAGTTTGACACCAGCAACACCACAGACAACGCCCACAATGCCTTACGCCCACTGGCCATTAAAAAGTAAGCAAAACAAGATAGAAGGGGAAGCTTTGCAGTCGAAAACAAGATAGAAAGAAGGAAGAAGTGAGTTCTAGGGATGAGCGCTTTGGAAAGGATCGAACCAGGGCTATATATAGCGGTCTGGGGCGTCAGCGTGAAACTTTATACAATACTTAATAGTTGGCAACGTGTATTTTTCCTTTTTCATTTAATTTCTTCCAACTTGTGTTATTTTTTTTAACACCATAATACCTGCTACTTTGTTTCTAACGTGAAGAGTATTATCTCTTATGAAAATAATGTTTTTATATGTCGATTCATCAAGCGCTTCATTCTCACTCATTGGAAGGTCCTAACTAAAGAAACCTCACGTAGTCAAGGCGTGTTGATTTTGTAGTTTGAAATATTTTTTTAAATTATTTTTTATTTAAAAAATATTAAATTAATATTTTTCAATAAAAAATCTAAAAAATAATCATTTAAATATATTTTTAATTAAAAAATACATTATAAATACGCATGCTCCAACCTTGAAGTTAATAATGTGAAAGATCCATTCTCAATTGAAAAAATCATTTTAAAAAACTGCATTCATTGCCTACAAATTGAAAAATGATTGGAAGGTGTGCTGGTTAAGCAAAATATTTGCTCTCAAGTAATCATTTTAGGTCTATATTAATACGGATATAAATAAGCAGTAATAGCGTGAATGTACTATGAGAAAGTAGGTGGAAGAAAAGTAATGAGAAAGAAATTAATAAGTCATTTACTTTGTTAAAGGAAAAAAAAAAAACAGGGGGGGCTCATAGTAGGAGAAAAGTAAACGGTGTTCATAATTGACAGTCTCTTTTTCTTTTTTGTTCCCTTGATATTAAGAAGTAATTTACTAATATTTTGTAAACACTCAAGAATAACCAAATAAATATAATTACAGAAAACTTAAATAAACAAGTTATTTGACTATGGAGAGAACCTTTTAAATAACTTTTTAAAAGATAAAAAAACTCTTCTGAATAGCTAAACTCAAGATAAACAACTTTCACTAGTTTAAAAGATTACATGAGTAATATTTTAGACTACAAATTATTTGTATCTATACTACCTTGTTAAGACAAACACTTCATTTGGTCTTCTATCGCAATAACTTGCCTAAACACTTGATGATCTTAAAAATATTGTTATTCTAATTGAAACATTCACTTGCTAATAGTTAACACAGAAACTCCTCCTAGGAGTCTGCAGATTCTCCAACTCTTCAGTGAACAGTTTTCCTTAAGAATTTTCTTCATACTCCATTTATGTATCAAGAGTATATGCTACGAAACTATATGTAACTTCTTAGCTGGTTGTGCACTCTTACTCCGCTATTAGTGCTGCTCTCTCAAATGCTTCTAACTATATATCTTAACAACTTGTGTACTAGGTTCAACTAACTTTAGTCAATTCAAAGACACCTTATTCAATTTTACTTTTGCTAACAATTAATAAAACAACTTGAATTCCTCACGGTGCTTAAGATAATACATTTATTTGATCTTCCAAAAGAATAGTATTTTAAAAGTGAAGACCATACTAGACAAGACTTTCCTCAATTTTAGCAAAATAAAATTTATGAGATTTAAAGGTATAAACTAGGTATACTTACAAAGTTTGCTTTTGTGCTTCGATGTTAGCAATTTATCACTTGTGTGAAAACATATAAAAACATAAACAAAACTATGTAGACATTTTTTTCATCATTATTATTATTATTATTTAAAATTTTTCTCTTTTAAGAATCAGGGCATGTCAAATACACTAATGACTTTCGTAAGAAATTCAAATCTTAGACCATTTAAAGATTTTGTGAATAAGTCAGCCAATTGATGTTCGATGTTCACATGTTCTAATGACACAATATTTGATTCAACCATGTATGTATGTTTGGTTCTTGAATATTGCATATGATTTTTAGAGATACTAATTACATCGGGATCATCACAATAAATAGTCATAACATCTCGAGAGAAACCGTAATCCTCTAGCATCTTCTTCATCTAAAGAATTAGTGTGCAACAACTACCTACTGCAATATATTTGGCTTATACAATGAATAATGAGATTATATTCTATTTCTTACTCATCTATATTGTCAAGTTGCCACCAACATAAAAATACCCTCTAGTAGTGCTTTTTCTATTATCAGTATTTCATGTCTAGTCAATATTTAAATAGCCAACTAAACTCAAGTTTGAATCTTTTAAATATCATACATCATAATCAATTGTAGTACAAATGTATTTTAAGATTTCTTTAAATGTTGTAACATGTAATTCTTTAAGATTAGATTAGAATCTAGCACAAACACCCACAATAAAAGTACTGTTAGGTTTACTAGCAGTAATATAAAGTAGACTCTCTATCATGCTTCTATAAAGTATAAAATAAACACGCTTACTTGTAAAATCTAAACTGATTTTGACAGATGTGCTCATAGGTGTACGAACACAACTCTTTCCCTCAATAATAAACTTTTTAACCATATCTCTATCATACTTAGATTGAGAAATAAAAATTTTATTTTTACTTTGCTTAATTTGTATGCCAAGGAAAAAGTTTAACTTACCAATCATACTAATTTCAAATTCACATTTCATTTCTTTAGAACTCTCATGAGAAAGTGAATTAGGAGTAGCTCTAAATACAATGTCATCAACGTAACTCTTAGAAATGAGTAGATGTATACCTGTTTTTCTTACAAAAAAAATCTTGTTAGTTTGTCCTATTTTGAAACTGTTATCTAACAGATATTTTTTTAACCATTCATACCATGCTTACGATGTTTGTTTTAGACTATAGAGGGCTTTATTTAACCTATACACATTAGGAAACAAATGATTAGTGAAATATTTAGGTTGTTCTACATAGACCTTTTCTCGTAGAATTCTATTTAAGGATTCACTCTTCATATCCATCTGATACAATTTGAAATTCAAGTGACAAGCAATTGCAAGTAGTATGCAAACAAATTCCAAATGAGCTATTGGTGCAAATGTTTAATCAAAATCAATTTCTTCTACTTTAGTGTATCTTTGTGCCACCAGTCTTGTTTCTAATGATTGTTTCATGCTCTTTTGATTTGTTCTTAAATATTCACTTGGCTTCTATTATGTTGTGATTATTAGGACATGGAACCCATTCCTATACATTATTTTTTATGAACTGATTTAGTTCCTCATGGATGGCATTGATCTAACTTTTATTTTGTAGGGCTTCTTTAACCTTTTTAGGTTCAATCTATGACAAATGACACACATATGAATTTTGATTGATAACTAATTTTCTTAACCTCATACCTAAATCTAATTTCTCAATATTATTCTCCTTTAATGATTATGTTTTACCTTTAAGAAAGGTTCATTCTCTTATGACTATTTGGAAACGTGTGAAAAACTCTTTTCCTTGTCTTTTTCATCCTATCCTGGTAAGGTTTCTTCAATTATCTCAATGATATTATTGTTGACCATGAGCTTCTTGTTGTTTCCTAAATCATAAGTAGTAAGTTTTGTTCTAGGTTTAATTACAACATGGTTCAAAATACGTACATTAGTGTTGACAAGTTCCCTCCAAAAGTACAGTGCAACTTTATTACTATTTAGTATAGTTTGAGTTATTTATTGTATAGCTCTATTTTTCCTCTGAACTATACCTTTCTGTTGAGGAGTGATAGGAGCAAAGAATTCTTGATATATACCTTGTTCATAAAAAAATGAAAAGTTAATACTTTCAAATTCTTTCTCATGGTCACTGCGTCTTCTAAAGATGGAAATATGCTTTTTTATTTGTGGTCTTCTGAATAGTTTCCTCACAAGATCAAAAGATTCAAGCTTTTATCTTAATAAAATAGCCCAAATATATCTTGAATAGTCATCCACATTGACCATGATATACTTCTTTCCACCTAAACTCTTAGTTTGAGTTGGACCTATTAGGTTGATATGCAATAATTTAAGGGGTCTTGAGGTCAGAATATCAATGGTCTTCTTATGTTAAGCCTTAGCTTATTTTCTTTATTGACATGCTCTACACACCATGTTGCTGACTATTCGTAAATTTGATAGACCATGTACTGCTTCCCTTTTAGATATCTTTGACAAGTCTTTAAATGTGATATGACTAATATATTGATACCAAAGATTAGTATCATCTAGTTTTACCTTATGACAACCCAAAGTGGTTAAGGTTGAAACTCTATAGCAGTTATCTAATGTTCTGGTACCTTGCATAATTTATTTGCTAGCACAATTATAGATGTTGCATTCATCTTTAAAAAACTATACATTATGATTCTCATCACAACATTGATTTATGCTCAGTAGGTTGGCTTTAAAGCCATTTATAAACAAAACATTATAAAAAGTAGGTAAACTAAGAATATCAATACTTCTCTTTCCTTTTATAGTAGTTATGCTTCCATCTTCAAAGGTCATTGATCCTCCACTCGAGGATTTAAATTTTTTGAACTAACCTTTATCTCCTGTCATATGTCTAGAACAACCACCGTCTAAATACCACAAATTGTTATTCATTATTTTGAGTGTTATATATACTCCTAGACATATTTTTCTTTTATTAACTATCCACTGATTTTTATTATTGTTTTGTTATAATTTTCGAACTCTTGAGATTTCTTACAACCTGAAAACTTACCAAGTTTTCTTTTTATAGTACATAATTAATTTAATAATAAATCAAATTTATACTCTAGATCTTGACTCTTATTAGAAAATCTATTTCCTAGATTGAAACAATTCATATTTGTATGTCCTACAATTCTATATTACTTACAAGTAGGAGTAAACTTACCTTTTAACTTACTTGTTTGGACATTGTTTGACTCGTCTGTAGCATGATAATCTCTTTTGCTTTACCTTTTTTAAAGATAATTCCTTAAAAGAGGAGGCTAGCAATGTATTGTTGATCAAATTTCCAAGCATCATGTATCCTAAACCTAATACGATCACTGTTGAGCTTTTGAGCTTTCAATATTCTATCATGTTTTTGTGTTGCTGATTGTTCCTTTTTCTATTTATACATTATCAACTCTTTCTCAAGTGCTTTGAGCTTAATAAGAGATCTAGATATCTTTATTTCTGATAGCTTTAGAGCCTCAGTTAGATTATTCTTCTCGTTCTCCATAGTTTTCAGCTTGTTAAACAACTTCTTTTTCAATTTCTTAACTTTCATGAATTCTTCACATAAGTCATCATAAGCTTTCTACAAGCTTAATTCATGATCGTCATTAATAAAAGTAATATTTGAATCACTAGAATAACTAATAGTTTGATTTAGGTCAGAACTACTAAATTTATTAACAATTTTATATTTGTCAAAATCACTTAATGTATTGATAATTTGGTACATATTAGTACAACCATCAACAAGACCAAAAAGAGAGACAAAATCAAATTCATTATTAGATGATGAATTAGAACTTTTAGAATCAAATTCATCACTTAATGTAATATTAAGGGCTTCTTCATTATTTTTATTTTTTTAAATTAGAACATTCATTTCTTAAGTGACCATATTCTTAGCATTCAAAACACTTAACTCTTTTCTTAGATTCAATTTTACCTTTGCTTCCATTTTCTGACTCATTTCTTTTGGCAAATTTTTTTTTTATCATTACCATTATTCTTTTTCTTAAACTTAATTTTCTGAATTCCCTAGCTATGAGAGCAATATCTTCACTATTAAAATCATTATCAGAAGAATTATCATATTCTTTATTAATAGATTTAAATGCAATGGACTTACCTTTCTTTTGATGAGGCAATGTAGATTCATAAGTTTGTAAGGAATCTACCAATTCTTCAACAAATATAGTGTTCAAATCCTTGCTCTCTTTTTTTTTGGCTTTTACCTTTGGTCGAAATCTTTCAGGTAAGGATCTTAGAATCTTCCTTATAATTTACAAGTCCTCTATTTTTTTCTCTTAGATTGAACTTGAAATTTATAATATTGTTAATTTTTGTATAAAACTCATTAAAAGATTCATCTTTCAACATTCTTATCTCCTTGAATCTTGAGGTTAACATTTATAATGTAAGACCCAAATTCTTGGACCAAGCCCAAGCCGAAGCCAACCCAAAAACCTACATATATAATAGTATGTGACTAGAGGTTGCTTCTTTTTTTTCTTCTTCTTTTACCATGAATTTTCTCTCAAAATACCAAGGGATTCAGCTCTTTTTAAACTTAAACTTTTAGAATTTAAGAAGGGTCGGAGAAATAAGTATTATGACTACCTTTTTTTAAGTTTTCAATTGGGATTTGATAGCTCATGGATTAAGGAAGTGTTTTAGGGTTTTAAGATGTTTAATATATATTGATTTGATATATCAATGATTTAAGGGATTTAATCTATGCATTAAGGTGTTAGTTGGACTAAAATGAATTGGGTTGATGTCTATAATATGGGTTTGTTGAAGAACAGAATGTCTATTACTTTGGGGTTCTGCAGATTTTTTATTAGCAAGTCGGGATTCTAGAAATCCCAACCAATTAGTCTACCAGTTGAGCTGAATCGGTCGACCAGTTCATATTTTACAACCAGTTGACCGGTTGGTTTATGTAATGGTTGACCAGTGGGTTAATCCAATCGACCAGGTCTGCTAGGTTCGATTAGTTTGGGTTATGTTCGGAATCGATTGAGTGAATTCAGTTCGACTTTATTATTATGATTTGGTCTCTAAGTTTATGGTTTTAATATTTTATGTTATGTTGCTTTGAGTTGTTTTTTAGTGTTTTCCATATATGTTATAAGTTCTGCTGACGTTCCTCCTAGCGAGCCTCAATAATCTCTGGTTTTGCATTCGTTTATCTTTTTTTTTTTTCCGGGTGAGTGAGATTATTTCTATTATACATTATGTATGTGTGTGTGGCTATATATTGGTATGAAATGATGAGAATTATTGCTATTATTGATAATATAAGTTTGATTAGTTGTTGTTATTATTATTTTGTTTTCTTCTTAAATACTCATTATATGCTTGTTTGATTTGAACATGGTTCATATATCCTTTATATTTGTTTAAATGTGATTATGCTTGCATTGTGAATCTTGATGATAAACCATGAACCTTATATCCATGTTATTTATTCATTTCTGCTCATGATTCTTGTCACCTCATTTAGACCGTTGTCAGAAACTCAAGACTAACATAGGGTAGCTAGTTACTCCATTCTAATAAAGAGTTGGTAGCTTATGTGCAAAAGGTACTATGTTTCCTAGTTGGCTAGCAGGGTGTCAATACTGTGCGGATTCCACAATTATATGTGTACGTGTGTGTGTGTGTGTGTGTGTTCCCTAGTTGATGAGTAGGATGTTAGTAATATGATATGTAATTCTAACATGCATAATTTTTTTATGCATCATTTGATATGATACCTTTGATATACATGTTTCGTTCGATACTTGATTTATGTAACCGAATTCACTTATCTTAAAATGTTTATTAGCATGTATTATAGTTATTATCTCTCACTAAGTGTTTGGACTCACCCCTCCATTTATATTTTTCAGGTCTTTAGTTTAGTTTCGATAGCAGGATGTTTTGGCTATGTTCTTTGGAATAGTCTTGGTAGTTTTAATGGAAAAAAATTCTGGAATTCTTATTATAGCTTTTCTTTAACCTGAGCCTATAGGTAAGTGGGAAAAATTGAAATAATAAGTTGAAGACAAATATCTTAAAGAAACTGAATAGAAAGAACAATGCTAAATTGATAAACCCTAATCTAGATTTCTGGGCAGCTTCGAGGTAGCCTGGGCCTCCTAGGTGAATGAGATTTGCTTCAAAGCAATTTCCTGCCTATCTGCTGCCCCTCCCTCTCCCTTTTATTGTCACTCTCGGTTAATTGAGAATTAAGGATAATAGATAGAATTGACAGCT
>Ga0325400_1007966_pt1 | contig 10151 bp, 4 predicted proteins | sample PopdelMetagenome_2_FD_205662 | JGI IMG/M metagenome (GOLD analysis project Ga0325400, IMG submission 205662) | Populus deltoides microbial communities from Bellville, Georgia, United States - Xylem-PdKOR-R1 | ecosystem: Host-associated > Plants > Phyllosphere > Stem > Wood/Secondary xylem...
CCTGCATTTAAGATGAACACTTACCATAAATTAAAGGTATCTTATATTATTAGATATGTTATTATAAAACATGCTTTAGTTAAGGAGTTATTGATACTTCAAGTGCAAAATGATGATATAAAACCTTAATGAAAATGCACTTTTAAGTACTAATCACACCCCTCTTTAGTTTCATTGCATGAGTAAGAAACTTCCTAATTTATTATTAAATATTCTCCTAAATAATAGGGACAATAATGAATGAATGTCCATTTCAATTTTAGAAGAATATTTTGTTGATCCTTATAAGAAAAGGATCCAAACATCTTAATTCACCTAAGTCAACTTTGGACCCCATATGGCCCAAACTCATACTTATTAATATAACCCAAATAAGACTTGATACAAGCTCCCAATAAGCGTATTTTTCTACCCATATCAGACCCATACATAGGCTTGCCTGATGTGGTTGAATGGACCATCAAAGAGATTGGATTGAACCCATCATCATACACAAACTAAGGCTGGCTAAAACTATCCCATGCCAAAAACCCATCATGATCACATTGAACACAGGCTAAATTTTAAGGAAAAACACAATCTTGGTCGAATAGCCTCTCTATAAAACCCAAGCACAAAATTGAAGGCCCTTCATGAGAAATCCATGGCTAAACCATATCAAGATCAGATCTTCAAGTAATAAATCTCTTACAACTCTAAATTTATCTAACGGTATCCTAGGGATTTGATGTGGACCAGCCCAGAAACACCAGCAAGGACCCATTACATGTTCCAAATGGTCCAATGACTCGGTTCAAGACAAAGGCATTGAAAGAGGCATGAATGTATTGGTTTTGAATGTTTCAACCAAGTCAGAATTTAAAGGTCCATTAGAGTATCAAGAGGAAACCCTAGTACATCTTATCCATGTGCAAGAGGGGTCCAACACAACCTTTTTTGGGCCATGAGGGGAGGACAGCAAAGGAAACAAAAGAATCCTTCTACAACTTGGAAACAACATGGGTGGCTACCTTTTCCTTTTGCTTCTAGGATTAAGGGGCTGGAAGGCTATACATAAGCCTTGAATCAGTTCTATAATATTTTACTTCCTTCTCTTCTTCTCATAACAGAACATGGATTTAATATTATGGGCTTTGTTTTATTTTGTTAGCTACAGCCCAAGGCTTGTTTGGGCTTAATTAATACTTTATTTTCAGTTAAGATCCAAGGCTTGTTTGGATTAAGTTATGGGCTTTTCAGTTTAGGGTTTTGGATCAGTTTTGAGTGGATCTCATTTAAGTCCACATAAGGGGTCCATTAGGGTTAACTTTTCAAGAACTATATAAACTCATGTAAGCCAAATTTTGGCAGCTTTGATAATAATTACTTCTGAATTTTTTTAGTTTTAATGTGTGAGAGTGATTCTTGCATTCTTCAGTTCTTGAACGAACTAAATCTGACTTATCAAAGATTACTGGCTTCGTGGCGTCATTTTACTCAATCCAATAGTGTTGCTGCCTTGGGGCAGGTTTTCATTGTGTCACACTCCTATCAGACTTATTTCGGCTTTCCGGGATCAGATCTCAATCTTGATTATGGGTTGCGTGACCACGTGATCACGAGGTTTGCATTAGGATTCCTGAATAGTTTTGTTTTGTTGTTTTTGTTGCATGTATTATATTTGAGAATCCAACAGTGGTATCAAGCTTAGTTAGACAATTAGAGTTGTTCTTTGCATGTTTTAATTGTTATTAGTGTTAATTATGAATTAATTTTGTGCAAAAATTATTTTTCTAAAAAGTAATTTTTTATCTCATGATTGAAAAATTTAAAAAAAGATTCTAACTACTGTTCCAGCCAGATCAAGCTAGAATTTTTTAGATCTGGCTACCACCATTGAATTTTTTAAAAAAATAAAAAAAGTAAGGTTGCACCTCCACTAGAGGTGCGCTTGCATTGCTAATGCAATTGGCCTATGTTGTGTGCATAGGCCAGATTGTTGCAGGTTGGTGATGCGAACCTCGTGATAACATAGTCACGCAAACCCATATGCAAAGACACTAATTTCCCGGAAAGCCAAGTAAATCAGGTTCATAGTATGACACAAAGATAACTTGTACCGAGGCACCAACATTATTGGAAACGGAAACCCCCACCCAACGAATATTGATTCGCAAATGAGAAGTATAAGGATGATGCCACGAAGCAAGTTGTTCTTCGATAAGTCATTTTTCAGTTCTTTAGAGAACCAAGGAAGGGAGATTATCCCACTAACACACAACAAGTGCGGCAAACAAGAAATTTTATTAATCTAAATTGTCTAACTTACATATCTGGTTATGCCTTTATTTATACTGACTCTAGATTGAAACAAACCCTAATGAACCCCTTATGTAAACTTAAATGATGCCCACTTACAATTAAATCCAAATAATATAAATAAACCATAACTAAAAAGAAAATAATAATAATAATAATAATTCTGAATTTAATATCCTAAATGATGTGCCATGAATAATTCAAAAATCAGCAACAATAAATCTGATGAAAAATGAATGAAGGATGGGTACGGTTGGTTGTCTTTCTTTTGGTGTTTAGGTTGGATTATAGTGATTTAAGGTAAATAACATAGAGGATAGACTAGAATTATACTTTGATAAGTCAATCTGGACGCCACAAAGGTCAATCTAGGATTTCTACGCCACACTCTTTGTGATTGAAGAGTAATAAGTCAGGTAGGGTTCTTCACAAAAATCAATTTGGACGAACAATTCTTAATTCTTTGAATTAATTTTAAATCTTGGCCAAAAAAGTTTATTACATATTTTAATACTATATTTATAATAGGAACATCACTCAAAAGTTAGGAAAATTCAACATGACAGAAGTCAAGCCTAAAAACTAGACTTAAACAAAGTAACTAAACAAATTTAACACAAATTTAACTAGCACATGTTTTTTGATCTTTTTGAAATATAAACAGATCAAATTTAAAACAGCTAGAACTTCTTACATAAAAATCCAATGCAATCATGGTTAGACAATCTAGAAAGATCATGTTTTGAACTTGAATTCCACCTAAATAAGTCTTGTTATCACATGCAATGGATGACTTCAAATTCGGGTTCAAATTCATCTACTATTCTGACCGTAAACAACATCAATTCCTTCATTTATTTGCATTATCAACCCAAATTCAAGTAGCCCAGCATCAAAAGAACCATTAAAGGCTTTTCCCATCTCCAAGTTTCAATTGTAGGCATATGTAGTTGTTAATTTCAAAATGATTGCTAATTTTTAAATTTGACGTAGCTTCAATCATTTCAATTTGACTCGTCAAAGCCCTTTATAGTTGTTTCGCTCTCAGTCTTGTCATTCCCATGATGCACATCATCAGCCTCGGGTTGAAAATGATTTGTCCTCAAATCAGAATCATCATCATCATCCAAGTATGGAGTCAAGTCTTTCACATTAAAAGTAGCTGATACGTTGTAATCACTAGGAAGATCTACCTTATATGCATTGTCATTCACCTTCTCTATAATCCGAAATGGACCATCAGCTCTTAGCATCAACTTGGACTTATGTTTGCTTGGAAATCTGCCCTTGCTAATATGAATCCAAACAAGATCTCCAGGTTCAAACCTAACCATTTTGCGCCCCTTGTTAGCTTGTTTAGCATACTTTGTCGTTTTCTCCTCAATATGTAATCGAACCTGTTCATGGAGTTCCTCAATTCTGCCTTTTTAATTCCATCTATAGATGTCCTCTCATCAATTGGAATAGGAACAAGATCAATAGGAACACAAGGATTAAAGTCATACACAACCTCAAATGGTGAAAATTTGTAGCCCCATACACACTACGATTATATACAAACTCCACAATAGGTTCAATAACATTAGCTTGATGTTCCATGATAGCCTGAATTACAATACACTGCTCCTCACGAAAAAGTTTCACTCAAATAAGCATCTAGAGATGATACAGGATGTCAATTCATCATATTAGAATGTGCAATTTCAAAATCAGAACGAAGTTTCATCAAGAATTGATCTCTCTTGCTTGTTTCATACACTGCTTGAACAATAAATAGAGTTGTTGATGCGAACCTCGTGATCACGTGGTGACTCAACCCACACACAAAGAAACCAATTCTCGGAAAGCCAAGTAAATCAGGTTTGATAGGAGTTTGACACAAATATAACTTGTACCTAGGCACCAACACTATTGGAAATGGAAAACCCCCACCCAACGAATATTGATTCGCAAACGAGAAGTATAAGGATGATGTCACGAAGCTAGTTGTTTTTTAATAAGTTGTTTTCAGTTCTTTATAGAACCAAAGAAGGAAGATTATCCCACCAACACACAACAAGTGCAGCAAAAAAGTTTATTGATCTGAAAATTATGTAACCTTACATGTTTGGTTATGGCTTTTTTTATACTGACTCTAGACTTGAAGAAACCCTAATGGACCTCCCTCAGGTGGACTTATATGAGTTCCACTTACAATTAATCCAAATAAGTAATAATAACCCAAAGACGAAGAAGAAAATAAAAAAAATAAAAAATTTATATCCTAAATATACTATAATCAGATTTGTCACCATTAAAAAGTTCCAAATAGACTAAGAAATCTGATCTAAAAGTAGAATTAATTCTGAAGTCTTCTTTCCTTGTTGTTGCTACGATGAATAAGGAATTCTTGTAAGAAAAAGGATTCTGAAACATTTATAAATCCTTGCCATACTTGGAAATTATGTTTCAGCCCATTAAAAATCTTTATAGAACTAGGAGATTCTCAAAACTAGCTGCCACAACCTTTTAGGAAAAGAATTCTAGCTAAATAGGAAGTCCACAAGTCAAAAGAAAGTAAATAACAAAATTCATACAGCCTCTGTTGACTAGTATTGTGGTGCCTTCCTGAACTCCGATTGACCTGAAATTGTAACCAAAGGTAGGACAACATGTCAGGAGACTCCACGTAAAATTTTAGCCCAAACTAACTGCGGATTGAGAATTATGAATGTTGCCGTAAAATTACATAGTTGCACATTTTACATCAAAATCCAAATTTAACCTTACTTGGATCATTTCAGCTGTAGTGAGGACATTAGCATAAATAATATTGGAATAATTAGCCCAAAGATTTTGAAAACCAGAAAAATATTCCTCAATAGAGAGACTTCCTTATGTGAAATTAGCCATCTCATACTCCAATTAAAAACGCTGAGCCGTGTTGTTTTGATTGTAAACCTTATTCAAATAATTTCACATGTCAGCGATAGTTGTATAAGGCTGCAGATTGAGAACAAGGTCCAAGTCATAACCCGAGCATCCTTAATTTCCCATTTAGACAAAGTCTCGACCTCTTGAGGTGCGGGAGTACTCCTATCAATATGACCCCACAATACAAAACATTTGATAAATAACTTTTTCCAGTAAACCGAATATGAAACGAGTCTACTTTATCATATGACATGATGTAGTGGAAAAATAATCACACAAAAAAAAGGTTGCCGGAAGCACTGAAATACATATTAGAACCAACCCCTTCCATTTTAGAATCATGATGCATATAATCACCCTTGAGTTTAAAGTGATTTCTCTTCAAATAAGAATTGTTAACATCTTCCAAGGTGACAAGTCTTTTACATTAAAAGTAGTTGGAACATTGTACTCATTAGAAGGTCAACCTTGTAAGCATTATAATTCTCCCTTTTGATAACCCGAAATGGTCCATCACTCAACATTAATTTGGATTTTCATTTAATTGGAAATCTGTCTTTACTAAGATTAATCCAAACAAGATATCTTGGCTCAAATTTGACCATTTTCCGTCTTTTATTAGCATGTTCGCATAGTTTGTTGTCTTCTCCTCAATATGAGATTAAACCTATTCGTGAAGTTTTTAATCATTATTGCCTTCTTAAACCCATCCATAGAAGTCCTCTTATTAATTAGAATAGGCACTAGATTAATAGAAACGCAAGGGTTAAAACCATACACTAGGATAAGAATCCATGAGAAATAAGTCAATTAATTAAAAGGAACTAGATAACAAAACTCGAACAACAGCATCTGGTCTGTGTTGCATTTCTTTTTTAAACCCTTCCATAAACCTGTGGAAGTAATAAGACCTTAATAAGTAATGAAAATAATAATAAATGTGGTGTGTAATGAAGGGGATAACCTCCATAAATAAAATTAAGGATATATTGAAGTTCAAATAGGGATTATGAATTTTTAGTTAATATATATAACGTTAGAAAAAATGACAATAAGTTTAGATGGTTAAAAGAATTAGGAAAATTTAATATATATATATGTGTGTGTGTGTACGTACGCTTTAAGACAAAAAGGAACATAAATTAACCCAAATGAAAAGGGGGTTAATTTAGGAGCTATTAATACGAGGAAGAGGAAAATGAAATAAAATAAATATTGTGATTAGCCAAAGTGATACCAAAGAGTAAAATTTAAAAGAACAATTGGACAATTAAAAGAGATAAAAAAAGGAAATGGGGTGATGCGAAGCTTGTTATCACACAACCCAGACGCAAAGACATCAATTCCCGAAAGCCAAGTAAATCAGGTTTGATAGGAGTGTGACACAAAAATAATTTCTACCCAAGCACCAGCGCTATTGGAAACGAAAAACCCTCACTCAACGAATATTGATTCGCGAACGAGAAATATAAGGATGACGCCACGAAGCCAGTTGTTCTTCAATAGGTCGTTTTCAATTCTTTAGAGAATCAAGGAAGGGAGATTATCCCACCAACACACAAGTGCGGGAAACAAGAAGTTTTATCAATCTGAATTGTCTAACCCTTACATGTTTGGTTACGTCTTTATTTATACTGACTTTAGACTTAAAAAAACCCTAATAGACCCTTTAGGTGGATTTATATGAAGCCCACTTACAATTGATTGTAATAAGTAATAATAACCTAAAGGCTAAGAAGAAAATAATAAAAATCCAAAAATTATCTTCCTAAATATGCTAAAATCAGATTTGTCACCCTTAAGAAGTCCCAAATAAACTAAGAGGAATCTGATTTGAAAAATTTGTGTTCCTGCCCCCTTTGATGTCATAGATTAGATAGAATTTTCTTGTTTAACTTGGACAAATAAGAAAACAAATTATCTCTTTTGTTGCTGATTTAATTACTTTCCTTCCTAGGTGAGGAAAAACATTCAATAATCCTCTCCTCTTTAGGAACAAGATCTGGCCAACTTCATTACTTAATTAGGAGAATAAATTGCTGACATTCTATCTTGTAGCATTAGGAAAAAACCAAGCGTAACAAGGCTGGTATGGGGCCGAACACATCAGCCCCTTCTTCCACACGACTTGGGCTCTTCTTGGACCTGAATTTGATGAATTAAAGGTTATCCTTCATGCTTCTTAAATGTCCTAAGCTCCTCTAGGTCCATCTTGCTCCATATGTTCTGAACAAGCTCATTCAATGCTTTTTTCCCTAGCTCTTGTAATTGGCCTAATTTGCACCTCCAATGGGTCGTTGGCATGATTATGGGAACTAAGAGAAAAAAAGAGAATTTAGGGTAAGAGTGTAATAAAGCTAAATAAGAGCATTTAAATTGCTAAAGGCTTTTCATGGAAGACATTTTTCTCCATTCATGGTCGCCAAAGAAGAAGTTAAAGAGAAAATGGAAACTAGACAAGCACTACTGCATTCTTCCAGTTTGAATTTAACCAAGATCTCTTCTTGCTTGGCCTTCTCTTATCTTTTCACTTTCAATAATTAAACACATCAATCAATCCATTAAATTGTGAGATATGCCTGCATTTAAAATGAGCATTTATCATAAATTAAAGATATCTTATGTAATTAGACTTGTTATTATAAAACATGTTTAAGTTAAGGAATTTAATGATACTTTAAATGCAATATGATGATATAAAACCTTGATAAAAACGCATTTTTAAGTACTAATCACATCCCCCAACCAGCTTATTACTAGTCCATAGTAATCAAAGCGTTAAAACAATTTGTGACATTCAAAATCAAGGCATTCATCATTCAACTTCCATTAATCTATCTAAATAAACAAACTATCATTAAATTTATATATCTGTTACATACTTCTTAAACAAGATATTAATAAACCTTCATTTTGTGCTCAATATATCAACACATAGTTATGGGGCTTTGCTTGGATGAAAACACAATTTTGTTCTAATGTTTTTCTAAGGTTTACTTCCTTGGGTTGAGACACCCCTACGAGCTTAGCACTGATCTAATTGCTCCTAAATCAATTGACTAAGTATTAGGTGTTAAAACAACCATTCGAGCTTAATTGCTTAGGTTAGGGAGGCTACAAAACCAAACTTATCTACATTTTTATTTGTTTCTTTTTTTTTTTGCAAATTATATATTATCCATTTCCCTTAGTTGTTACCTTTAACAAAAGAACATAACTAATGTAATAATCCAATGTGCAATCACAATCATATGTTAAAGTGTGTTTGTGAAAACTTTATGAATACTTGGTAAAACAATTTATGAATAGAATCGAATTTGTAAACCTGAATATTTCATAAGAAAAGTATGATAAAACCTTGTTGTGAATGTTGCAAATAACCATTGGAAAATGCTTAGTAGGATACGTCTCAAGAGTCAATAAAATCCATCCTTACTCTGTTATCCTAACAATAACAGTTCTGTCAAATGGTTTTAATAACAACAAAAAGTCAGTTTTTTTTGTCAACTACTGCCCTCTCCCCCAAACCAAAATGAAAAATTGTCTTCAATGTTCTAAGGTGGAAAGATAGAGTATAGAAAACATCATCTGAAACAACGACTACTGACAAACCTGAAACACACTTAAACAAATATAAGAAACAATAAAACACAAATATTATGCTATTAATAAAAACTAAAAGACACAATTTCTTACAAACTAAGGTTTTACGTCCAAAAATGACTTAAACGCCCTCTATGGGTCGGGGATAGGCTTCCCATTCAGTTTTCTTAAAAACTGACAAACATGGTCTTTTTTTAATCAGATTCCCAAGACTATGATGAGAATGTCCTTTATGAAAATGGAGCTATAAATCATGAATTGCGCGATGCACATCTCCACTAGGGTACGTCTCAAGAGTCAAAAAAAGATTATCTAAAAACTCTCTATGTTTTGAAATAAATCCTACCTTTTGATAATTTTCATAGGTTTTGCAGAATGCATATGTATCCTTGAACATGGTGGGCCAATAAAATCCACTTTGTAATATTTTTACATCTGTCTTTTTTGACGAGAAATAACCCCTACATGCCTCATAATGACAAAATTTAATGACACTACTTAACTTATTATCGGGAATGCTTCTTTGAAATATTTGATCATGACAATACTTTAATAGGTAAGGGTCATTCCAATAAAAAAATTTCACTTCGCTCAAAAAATTTATGTCTTGGGTATTCCAATAAGCTAGCAAAAATCCTGAAGTAAGAAAATTGTTAATATTAGCAGACCAAGGTATTGAAGCAACAGAAAGTGAAGATTCAACTGGAAAGTAATCATGAATTGGTGTGACGTCAAATGTGGAATCTATTGTCAATCTTGACAAATGATCTGCGACAACATTTTCGGTGCCTTTCTTGTCCTCAATTTCTTCCTATTTGGAAGTTTCAAAGATTTCAGAATCGTGATTGACTTCCCTTTGTTTGGTCATGGCATGAGGAAATAGAAGTAATGGTGAGGAATCAGTCTTTTCTTTATAATGTTCAGGTTTAACCCTTCCTTACCCTCAGAGATTGACTCATCATTTTTCTCACAAGGTTCAAGAATTGGTTTTTCAATAACCTTACCACTATGGAGAGTAATGACTAATTGGACTTGATCTATATGTTGGCTTCTGGAGTTGCTTGCACTTGAATTGTATTATCCTTTGGGATTTTGTTGTGGTTGAGATGGAAACTTACCTTTCTCATGAAAACTGAGAGTAGATGTGAATTTTGCAAGAGTATTTTTAAAATCTGTTATGCTTTGAGCAAGTTGAGTGTTGATTGTCTCTTACTTTTCAATGAATGCATTAAAAGTAATACTATCCAATTTTACGACAAGTCATAATTCTCAATCCGACCGTTGGATCGAGCTGAAATTTTACGTGGAGTCTCCTGACATGTTTTCCTACCTTGGTT
>Ga0325400_1007969_pt1 | contig 10151 bp, 4 predicted proteins | sample PopdelMetagenome_2_FD_205662 | JGI IMG/M metagenome (GOLD analysis project Ga0325400, IMG submission 205662) | Populus deltoides microbial communities from Bellville, Georgia, United States - Xylem-PdKOR-R1 | ecosystem: Host-associated > Plants > Phyllosphere > Stem > Wood/Secondary xylem...
ACAGTTTTGATGACAATCAAATTAAAAAGGTAGTGAGGTACTATATTGATTTAGATGATTTAAGAAGTTCATTATGTATTATTTAGGATTTTATGAAGTGTTTTAATAGGCATTAATTAAAAAAAAAAGATTAGTCTATTTCTCTGGAATTAATATTGAATTTTATTATAAGAATTTTATTATAATGTAAGTATTAGTATTGATGGTCTATATATAATAGTCTATCAAAAACTTTTAAGAATTTCGTGATTTTACATGTTACTATGAATGATGAAACATTGCACAAACAAAATTGTGATATTCGTTCGAAAGCATTAAGGTACTGTTATGAGGGCACATTATAATAAAATTATGCAACCAAACTTAATTTTTTATTAATAAAATTTTTAATAAAATTAATTTGACCCATTTAAAGTATAATTAAATCTTTATATTTAATTAAATTATTTAATTTGATCTTAAGTAATTTTTAAATATAATTAAATTTTTAATTTGGCCAATTATTAAATCAAATTGACTTATTAAAAATCTAATTATATCATTGAGCTTAATTTTTATGTAAATTCGTTCAATAATCATTTAATTTAACCTGAAATCTACATTATCTCTTCAATATTAGGTACAATGAGATATAATTATACTTTAAATTTGTTCAAAATTTCAGCTTGATTTTTCCTTATGTACTGGGATCTTCTTAGGTCAGCTTTTACCACAATCACTGGTCCTCTTGGTATTATTATTTATTTTTAATTTTAAAAAGAAAAATAATAAAATTAGAGAATAACCTGAAAATAGATTATCACAATTAATATCTTCCTTATTAAGGTAGGAATACATATTAGTATTGAGGTATTGTTATGAAGGCATCTATTAGGGTTCTTTATGGTCCAGTTCGAATAACGTGGTTTTAACGGCAAGAATAATCAAAGAAAAATGAATAAAACCTGAAAGTTTGAATTCTTTTGATATTATATTGTTGGAGCCTTGGTTTGATTTATCTGGGTTGTTTGAGGAGGGTGGAGAGGGAGCAAGATTTGTCTAAGATTAATCTAAATTGGAGGAGATTGCTAAAGCTGTAAGCTTTACAGTTAGGAATGTGCTTTTGTTGGAAATCGGTGGTGGTGGAGGTTTAAAGCTGTAAGCTTTACAGTTAGGAATGTGCTTTTGTTGGAAATTGGTAGTGGTGGAGGTTATGAAAAAAAGAGGGGATTTCTGTAACAGGGAAACGAGACCTGGGTTGCAGGCGTTGATGCAGGAGGAATATGAGGCAGCACTTGCTACTTCTGTGGCTATCTTCGTTGCCAAAACTAAAGAGACAAAGAGGGAAGGGATCGAGAGGACGGCGGCTGTGGGAAGAAAGGAAATTGAAGAAATAGGGTTTGAAAGAAAAACATGCTTTTCATACCTAGGTTAGGTTTATGGTTAAAATTTACCTTGAAATATCTGAAAAAACATATAAGCTCAAGAAAACTTTTTATTTTGGATTGATTTTAGATTTTAAGATGATTTTTTTAGGTATCTCAATGCACATAGTACCTTGAAAGTACTATTATGCATCGAGATTGTGAAAATATATGCAATTTCTTGAATGGTAGCTAATTTCCTCTTGAAGCTGCTTTCCATGGCTGGATTTTCATGGATATTATAGTATGCCACTTGTTTTTTGTTTCTTTTCTTCTTCTTTTTTCCTGGGCTCAAATGGAGTTTCTTTTATTTTGAAAGAGTGGCTGGTTATTTATGTCTTGATCGAGGCCCTCTCCCTGTATCTGTAGAGGAGAACTGAGTGTTGGGATTGGTGCAAGGATGGGATTTCTTAACAGCGAAGATTTCCCTACTGCCTTCATGTTCCTTTGGCCTTTAGTGTAGATCTAGCCGTTGGGATTCGTGCGTCGTCTTTCCAAGAACCTAACCTAAATGAACACGAAAAGAACCATACCCTCTAATTATCATTAATAAAAATTGTATCATTTTCATATAAAAAAAATCATGTGGAAGAATTGTGCAGTGTCACTTTTAAACACATTTTCTTAAATAAAAAGCTTCAAACTTGCTTATTTTATAATGAAACTAATTTAATTAAAATTAATACAAACATAGTTTAATCATTTAAATATTAAAAATCTGATAAAAACAATCCTAACCCAAGAAATTTATCTATTGAATGCAATGTAATCGCTTGAATAATTTTATATTAACTTTTTAGCATATTAATAATACTGAATCAATAATTATAGTTTACAGATAAAATATTCTATACAGATTTTATTTTTTGATAATGTTTTTGGAAAAAAAATAAAAAAAAATTGAAATCTTGTTGGCAACGAATATAAAGAAAAAAAAATTAGTGGATATGTGATAAGAAAAATAACATTCATAAGAATAAAAATAGAAATTAAATGATTGAATTTGAGACATCGTGAGTTACAAGGCTCATTGACATTGAACTACTTTCATTCTAGATCATAAGCTGGACATATAATTTTTTTTTTTTAGAAGTATAATGTTGCATTAGAAGACGCCAAGATCTGACGGGGAAGACATGAAAAACATAAAAAGTCTGCTCACAGCTCAAGTTTAGCAGAATTATAAAATGAAATGATTATTTTGTGAGAAGAAAAACATGATCCGTACGTAGTCGACAGAGCACGAGCAAAAACAGAGAAGAAGCGAAATACAAAGAACTTGGAAAATACAAAAATAAACGAAAACAAAAAACAAAGGGCTACGTACGTAACATGGTTTCCATTAAGATAGCTTGATCATATGATCTTCCTTCACAGATCTTTCCTTCTCTTTTTTTAGGCGCGACTTGCACTTCTTCTCACTTTCATTTTGTACCCACCTTGGTCTTCCCTGTGCAAGGTAACGACATCACCAGCGTTGAGATTCATACGGCTAGCGATTTCAATCCAGCCTTTTCTAAATTCTAGCCTTCCTGATCTGCAGGAGCAGTGAACATTAACTTTCGTCATTTCAGCTTCCACAAACATGATTGGAAACACGTTTTCCCGTGCGCCTTGGAAAGGTGGCAAAGCTTCTCTTATTGTATCGTTCGGTAACTCCAAATTTTTCAAAATGTCAACAGATGTGAGTTGCTTTCTGAAGATCGCCATAGCTATAATATGATTTGAGATAATTTGCGACTCAAGAAGTTTGCAAGCATGTTCTTATACAGGGGAGATTAATAAGAAGGCGTGGGCACAAAGCTTTCTTGGGAACATTTTAATGGGTAATTGTGAGGGCAACCGAAATTCCATTTGGTCGGTCCTTTTTAGAGAATTCCTCCCTTTAAATTAACCATCATATATATATTCACTTTAACTTTTTATAAATTAAGATGGTAATTAAATTCTTAAATTAAAACCCTACGTCACATATGCTCTTATTTAATTAAGATTCAATGTTAATACTCAAGATTCAAGTTGATGAGTTGATATTTAAGATGGTCCATTGATTAATAATTCAATTTAGTTTATATGGTTTTTAAATTTCTTTCTCATCTTTGTAGTGTATTATCACATATTAAGACCAAATTATTTAGTGATGTTTTAAACAGTATATAAAACCTGGATCAGTGTGCATATGTATTCAAAAAACATACTTCCTTGTACGCTCTTTTATATAATTTAAATATTTATACGACATATATACACGAATAATTACTTACATTGGCACCTTCTTGTCATGTATCATTACTAAGTCACATTAAATATTAAATATAAAGCTAAATGGTGTGGCATTTTAAATGTATATATATTAACTTTTTGTTTATCCTTTTATATTTTACTATGGATTGCAATAATGTTATTTTAAAAAAAATTCAATTTGATTCTTAAATTTTTTTAGCACAATTTATTCTTTTTTAGTCTAAATTAGAGCCTAATTGCATGTTTTTTTTATGAGGGTTAGGTTGAAAAACAAGGAACGAAATTGCAAAACACGAGTAACAAAGATAGCGTGTGCAAATTTATTTGTGAAGTATATTTTTGTCCTCAATATTGTTTTGCTTTATTTTGGTGACCAATACTTTGAAGTTTGCAAAAATTTATTTTGGTACTTAACTTTATTTTCAACATTTTGAATCCGTTGGGGGTGAGAGAAGAGAAGAAATGGCTGGAATCCGACCTAAGGAGGGAAAGATATCATTTTAACGATTTCAGCTACCAAAACGTTAAATTTTTATTCCAAATGGTTCCATATGACGAGGGGAGTTTAAATTGGCTGTTTTTTTTTTATATCAAGATCGAAGATTGGGAAGAAATTGGTTTTCGGGTTGATTCTTGGTTTTGGATTTTTTTTTTGCGCTTTTGGAGCTTAAATATTGGTTTTACAAGGTTATTATGATGTTTTCTAAGTATTTTTGGTTGAAAATAGATTTTTAAAGCGAAAAAATCAGGCACTCTAATTTTTTAGCCACCACAATGGTCGGAATCTAGATATGCTAAACAACGTGTTTTTCTTTTTATTGAGCTGAGGGCCCATTATCTTTTTTTTTAAAAGGGTCGTGCATGCAACTGGGCCTGAATTTGCAGGCCCAGGTGTGAGACTGTTGGTTATGGACCAGGTGTTAGGCTTGGCCTTATTCTTTTCTTCCTTTCTTTTTTATAGTTTTATTTTTTTATATATTTTTTAAAATAATTTTTAACTTTGTATTTTACTTCTCAATAATTGTTTTTTTTTGTGTGCTTATTTATCCTTTTTTACATAGTTCTTAATTTTTAGTTATATTGGATTTTTAAAATTTTTGAGAGATTAATATGATTCATTTTTAATATATATATATATATATATATTTCTTATAATATTTTTAATATGTTTAGCCTTGCATAATATGTTTTTACTTTTTATTTTATTCAATAAATCTTATGTGTGTGTCGATTTCTATTTGAAATTTATTTTAATAAACAAATTTATTATACACAAATAGATAAATTACTCATATTCCAATATTAAATGTCTTGATATATATTTGTCTTTTAGTTTTTCCTATTTTTCTTAAAAAAATAACAATCCAGAAATGGGATTGTTAGGGTCTTCTTTCTTCTTTTTTTATTAGACTCTTTTTTTTCACCTACTTTTTTTCTCATATTCTAAAAACATAGTTTTAAAGAAAATTCATGTTATTAAACTTCATAAAGTTTATGGACAAGTTTACAGGTTTGACTGGTGACCTAGTTCACATGTTTGATGAATCTAACTTTTTTTTTTCCTTTTCAACATCTTAGTATTAAATAAAAAGTTATAATCCCATTGGAGTATGGTGTTTAATTTTGTGGTTGTATATTTTTGTTATCATATAGTTAAATAAAAAATAGTTTTGGAAAAAATTAATCCCGTTAGAATTCATAACCTCGTTCACAAGTTTGACGTGTTAACCTGGGTTATCCGGTTCATAGATTTCATGAGTTCACCCACTAGTCGAATATGTTTTTTGGTTGTTGCTCCTTTAATTGTTTTTAATAGTTTTTTTCTCGATTTTATCTTTTAATATTGAATATATAGGAAAATAAACTGCATTACCATATATTTTTATCATATAATGAAAAAAAGTAGTTTATCAAAAAATTAATAATATTTATTTCAGTTTGGTTCTTCTTCTTTTAATTTCTTATTTGTTTCCTTTTCCTATTTATTAAAGTTCTTATGATTTTTAATTTTATCTTTCAAAATAAGTTGTGGTGGTTGTGTTACCAGTGATTATAATAATAATAAAATTAATATTATGGAATGTATTGTAAAATAAAAAAATTATGTTTTTCTTGTATAGATTGATCTTATATAATATAGTATATTGCTCTAATTACCTGATTAAGACAGCCTCTTAATTAAAGTACCTAGGTTTTATCTTGTGAGCGCGAGACGGTGCGTGAATGAGTGTAAGAGATATGAGAGCATGCTTGTCGGTATGCGACAATTTGCGAGCTGAGGATTCACATCTTAATTTTGTTTCAAAAAAGCAAGTTGGTGTGGACATCACAGATCACATCTTAAATTCATTGGCTCGCTCCCATGAATTTGGAATCTCAATTTAAAATGGTTATCGTGTGATTATATCATCACATGATCGAGGTCAAAGCTTGAGAATACGACAATAACAATATATTAATGACGGCTAATGCACGACCACTCAAAATATAACGATCGTTTTGTCTCGGGCCAGTTTCAGATATGTTGTGATATTGAATTTAATTAGAAGACGAAATCGATGTTCACTTTTGTGTACTGAGAAGCTGAAAATATGTGGCAATTTCTTGAATGGTGACTAATTTACACTTGAAGCTACTTTCCATGGCTATATATTTTGATATTATATCATAGAGTATTGATGATTAAATAATTATGAGTTTAAATCTTATTATTTCTATTTATTTAATAAAAAAACACAAAATAAAATGAATTTATACAAGTTTCAAGTTCAAAAAACTTTATTTAAAAAGTGTATTAAAAAATAAAAAAAAATTATATCTTATATATGATTTCACTTAATAACTTAAATTTTTAGATTAAATTTTTAAATTAAAATGATTTGTAATTTGCTTTATCATCAACAACTTGTTGAAAGGTCAATAGGTTGTAACTTTAGTGTCTGTAGTTACAGTTTATGGATGAAATATCCTACCATAATGTTATTATTTGAGAAAATAAATAAAAATGAAATTTTGTTGATGAATATAAAAATAAAATGAAAAAAATTTGAAATTTGAAATTAGGGGATAACCGGTAAGAAAAACAACATTCATAAAAATAGAAATAGAAATTAAAGGCTTTTGAATTTGAGACATCCTGAGCTACAAGGCTCATTGACATTGAAATTATAGAAGAAAAACATATATGGTGGTCGATAGAGCACATGCAAAACAAAGAAGAAACGAAATATAAAGAACTTGGAAAATAGAACAATAAACAACAAAGTGCTACGTAACATGTATGGTTTCCATTTAGATAGCTTGATCAATATCTGTTCTTCCTTCACAGATCTTTCTTTCTTTCTTTCTCTTTTTTTAGGCTCAATTTGCACTTCTCACTGTCATTTTGTACCCACCTTGGTCTTCCCTGTGCAAGGTAACGACATCACCAGCCTTGAGACTCAGATGGCTAGCGATTCGATTCCAGCCTTTAGTAAATGCAAGCCTTCCTGATCTGCAGGAGCAGTGAACATCAACTTCCATTCCAGCTTCCTCAAACATGATTGGAATCACGTTTTCCCGTGCGCCTTGGAAAGGTGGCAAGGCTTCTCTCTTCGTATCGTTCGGTAACTCCAAATGTCTCTCAATGTCAACAGATATGAGTTGCTTCTTGAAGATCTCCATAGGTTATAATATGTGTTGAGATAATTTGCGATTCAAGAAGATAGTTTGCAAGCATTTTTATAGAGGGGAGAATCAGAAGACTTGGTATGATCTCTTCGTCTGGATGATGTCATATATATATAATTTTGATAAAACAAATTGTTAATAAACCAATCAATGGTTGGTTTGCTAATTGGAAATGAAGATTTCACAACTTATAAGTAACCAGATTGTCGGTGGATAGCTTTAGAAATCAAATGTTTGACTGAAAGCAATTAAAAATAAACTTGCTAGAATGTGAATAAGACTGCTTTAGCATATATATTGACCAAGTATTGTGCATATATAAACTTGCTAGAATGTGAATAAGACTGCTTTAGCATACATAAAATAAATAGAAATACTAGCAATAAATAAATAAATAGAAAACAGATAACAAATTATCAGGCTCGGGTATCAAATATTTTTACCAGTTAGTTAATTATAATGAACTAAACTTAATTAGTTGATTATAATGAGGTGACTCATTATGAAATGAAATATAGCTTCTAAAATATTTTAGTAAATTTTGTGCACCATTATATTATATGATCAGATCAAATCAAAGGCTGTCCAAAAACAAGTTAGAACATGCCTTCTAATAAATAAATAAATAACCTACGTGAGCTAGCCGGTTTTATTTTTTAATATTTATTTTTTGTATTTTAATTGAAATACATTATAAAAAAAGTACTTGACATGATATTAAATTATTATTCAGTTTTTTTATATTTCTTAAATAATATTATAGTTTTTTTAATGAGAATGTTAACCATTTCTTTTTCAATTATTATGTACTAATATGCAAAAAACAAAATTGCTCATGAATATTCAATTAAAAAAACTATTTATTTTTTATTTTTTTAATAGATTTTGACATGATTTTATAAAATTTATTATTTTTTACCTTCAATCATATACAAAATATTGAGATATTATTTTAATATTTAAAAAAAAACATAGCTTATAATTAGAAAAACAATTTTAAAATAATAAAGATATGCATTAATAAGGAAAATAAATTTTAAAAGAAGGAGTATATTTTTTCTACTTATTTTTAAAAAACAAAAGTTTTATCTTCATTGAATATTCATGAGGATTTTTTTTTTACTCTCAAAAAAATCTATAATATTATTTAATAGCCATGAAAAAATTGAAGAATAATTTAAATATCATGTTAAATATTTTTTTATAATACATATTAACTAAAATAAAATAAAAAGCTTAGAATTTTTATAATTATTTAATTAAATAAAACATATTCCAGGTAGTAAGGTTGTTAAATAGGCTAGGTCATGATCTAAGTCATGAGTTGCATGAGATAACTCAATTCAACCCGAACCCAAAACATCATTGTTTTAATATAATTTTTTATATAAAAAATTGTTAAATTAACATTGGTTTTCATTATTTTATGGAGGTATGTTTCTAGTAATAAACAAAACCATTGCTTCTTTTCGACCAACTCACTAACTCTATATATAAGATCTTACTAATCAGTTCTTTATCCTCGAATCTGTAACAAGATCAGAACACTCAAGTCTCATAATGAACCTAAATCAAACAATTAGATAGCAACTCTTAAATTGACACCTCCCGTCGACGCACATCCACATACGACAATTAATAATAAAACCTTTAATATGCAACTGAAACTTCAAAGATTGGTTGTAAAAGATTTTACCAAGCCATTTCATTATCTTTTTTTTATCAACTTTTAAGGATAAATCTCATTGAGAATTTATTTATCCCATGTGGATACATAGATAAAGCAACCAAGTATGAATGAATTGAAAATATATTTTTCAAAGCAATTTTATTATCATTTATAGGTCAATTTCTAAAGATAAAATCCGTTGGAGTTTTTTTTCATCTTATATCAATCTATGATAATAAAACCACAAATTTTATGAGATGAAAATATTTGTTTTTGAAGCGATATTTTATAATTTTTAGTTGACTTCTAAGGATAAAACTCATTAAGGTTTTTTAATTCTATGTCAATCTATGATAATAAAACCTTAAATCCTTTTTCAAAATTTATTTTTTGTATTTTGATCGAAATACATTATAAAAAATAATACTTGACATGATATTTAAATTATTGTTCAGGTTTTTCATAGTTCTTAAATAATATTATAGTTGTTTTTATGAGAATATTAAAAATTTGTTTTTCAATTACTATATACCTAATATGCAAAAGAAATAAAATAATAAATTGCTCATGAATATTCAATGAAATAAGGTTTTTTTTTTGTTTTTTTAATAATTTTGTGACATGATTTTATAAAATTCATTATTTTCTTACCTTCAATCATATACAAAATATTGAGATATTATTTAAATATTTTTTTGAAAAAGGATTGCTTATAATTAGAAAAATATTTTTTCAAAATAATAAAGATATACGTTGATAAGGAATGAAATTTTAATAGAAAAAAATATTTTTTTTCTACTTGTTTTGTTTTAAAAAAAGTTTTATCTTCATTGAATATTCATAAGTATTTTTTTATATATCCATAAAAATCTATAATATTATTTAATAGCCATGGAAAAATTAAAGAATAATTTAAGTTACGTGGGACAACCCAATTTAACTCAAGTTCATCAAAAAAAATTATTGCTTTAATATATATATATATATATATATATATATATATATATAATGTTATATTGAGTTGGCTTTATATAGGTATTGTTGAAGATCATCAGCCTTAATCAAAGCCTTTCCATATATACACAGCCCTAATCACAGCACAATCATATCTAATTCCTTCCTTTCCTCTTGCTCACAATAATGTATAACGTTACCTTCCTTTCTCA
>Ga0325400_1007970_pt1 | contig 10151 bp, 4 predicted proteins | sample PopdelMetagenome_2_FD_205662 | JGI IMG/M metagenome (GOLD analysis project Ga0325400, IMG submission 205662) | Populus deltoides microbial communities from Bellville, Georgia, United States - Xylem-PdKOR-R1 | ecosystem: Host-associated > Plants > Phyllosphere > Stem > Wood/Secondary xylem...
CTCTTTCTCTTTCTCTCTTTCTTCTACTTCTCAACCTTCCTTTCTAAAACTACAAACCACCATTGTTAAGGACATTCCTTAACACCCAACCACCATGATTAATCAGACTTGATGCCATCAAGCACACGGAACTTTTGACAAGATAGTTTCATCATCACTTCAATTGCAGCACACAATACCTCCATAAACTACTAATTTGCCAAATAAGATATTCTCGGCAATCCCTATTCAGAAATTCCCAGTAAAATATTCATACATTAACTAATTGAAAACTAATTGTACTTCAAGTCACATAGCTAAACAACAATACCTTATCAATGGGTTGCATGGTTCCACTGGTTGGATGTGAAATCTCATTCTGACCTCGAATAACAGTGCCATCCTAACATAAATTACTAAAATATTAGAAAAGAAAGAAAGATGCTGTCTAAAAATCTGCCAAGCATATAAGTGGTTTTAGTTTTGATGTTACATAAATTTTCTCTCTCTTGTCTGATGGCATCATCTTTCAAAAACAAATAGCGGCATAATTGCAAGAGAACATTATAAACCAAGAAAACTTTAGAAAAAAAAATACAATTTACATTGTAAGAATTACTTGTCATGCAAAACATCTTCTCCAATTGTAAAAAAAACAGTAAACAGCTACAGATCAATGACCTAGGTTGCAATTACAAAAAATAAATTTGGAAATGTTATACAGTATAATCTGCATATGTCACAAGCATACACACTTAACATAAAGTGGTAGCAATACCCATAATTCGCATCCTAATGTAAGCCTGTCATTCGTTGAGATGACTGGAAGAACCAGACTTTCTGCTGGAATATCTGAAACACGTGAAAATAAAAATATAGCAGCATCTAAAGATTGAAAAAATATGCGTGCACCTGCAAAGAAAAAATTTCCAATGCTGCAAAAAAGAAGCATGTCAGTTAAGTCATGATTGTGTAAAAAGCTTCAAAAAACACAGAGAAATTTAAGGTGGAAAGCTTTATCAAGAATGGGAAAAAACTTAAGGAAACAACAAAAATTATCCAAGAACATATGATTCTCTAGAATACATAGACTTCAAGGCAAATCACTCCTAAATATTGGCGGAATAGGAAGCCTACTCAAGAACATGATCATCAATATTCCAAATATAAACAGCACTGTGACACCACAAAACAGAAAGTAGCAAGACATAGTTACAATTGGATACAAGTACCTGCCATTACTAAAGCAAAATGATTCATTAGGCCGACGCAGGATCTGCATTCACAAAACATTTATTGATTTCATACTAACATTATTTCACAAGTTCTAACAAGTACTAAAGCATTTGACAGAAACAACACATACAAAAGTTGGAACCAATCTGGAGAAGAAGCAAAATAAATAAATAAATAATGACATCCAGCATACTTTCAAAAGAAGAACAAAATTAAGAGGTGTCACCATTAACTTTCCTATACCCTATCACCAATATTAACCACTTCATCTCTCACATAAAAGTTCCTCTCATTTTGTAGAAAGTTTACGTTAAGTCCATAGACCTTCGACGACATAGTTAATAGGTATGCAAGAAGCACGTTGCATGAAAATCAACAAGATGAAATGGCAATAAAGGGACAATCCAGTATCATTTTCAGCTTAGCCTACCTCATTTTGGAAATAAACAAGAAAAGCTCGAATTGTTTCACTATATGGTCTTGATACGCCTTTCCATAAAGAGTGTTCTCCTCCTACAATATCATACCTGCCAAATTCCAACTCAGCACACCGTTATTCAATACCCGCACCATATATATACCTAGCAAGTAGAACAATAGAAATTCAGGACAGAACCTATAAAACTGAATTTAATAGTAGACAACACAGTAATTTAAGGAATTTCAAGACACCTTTTACATGAACAAAATATACCTAAGCAAAAAATACAACATTACAGGACCATCAAGTTTTTGCACATCAAACTTTTCTCTAATATTTTATGTTCAAAAACAACCGGTCCAGCACTTTTAACACCTTTCTCTTTTCCTTTTTTTCTCAAATTTCCTACAATTTTTTACACTGATTTCATGAGGGGAAAAGTCAAATATGAAAAGCAACCAAGAAAACGTTGAAATGCACAAACACGGGGATAAATTAGTGTAAATCCAAGTTATGCGAAGAAACACATTTTGGAACCAATTAGTATGATGAATATTACGACGTAAAAGGAGAAGTGCTTTAAATTGAAATGCATTTAATGCTACATATTTAAATTAAGAAATCAACAAAATTCACAAGACATATTATTACCATTGGGATTTGGAATCTTGGGGATCAAGAGGTAAGCGATGCCCAAGCAATCTTCTGACAGCAAGAGCTTCAGCACTACTTTGATCAGACAATCTTAAACACCTCGACCGAATATCTCCAACCGCAGGACCACCTAAGTTACAGTTTAGAGTGTATCAATCATACCGGAAAAGAGAAAAAGAAAAGGTGCATCTGCTATTTACCGAGCACGCGGACAATCTCAGCAGTACTGCCACCATCATCAGAAACAGGGAGAACGTGAGCAACACTCGTTGTTAATTTCTTCAGTTCTTCCACTACGCCATTAAACGCAGTACCCCCTGCATATGCATTAAAAATTAATCATAATTTTTGGATCTAATTGAAGAATAAGGAAGTATAGTAGAGACCTGAGAAGACGAGGAGGGAGGGTTGTGAGGGCCTAGGGCTTGAATTTGAAATGGAAGAGGGCGAGGAGGAGCATTGAAGGGAAGTCATGGATAGGACAAGAGGTTTTGGTATTGGCTTAGGGAATGAAGAAAAAGGGAAGAGTAATTGAGGAGGAGAGTGGAGGAGAAGAGAGGGGGAGAACGCCTTGGAAATCAGGGGTCCCAAACACCTGTCCGCCATATTCCCGCGATTTCCTCCCTCCAACCAACAAACTTATTTACCTCACCACCTATATTATATTATTTTTTGTTCTTAAATAAATAAATTCTCATTTTTTTTTCTAATTTAGTGGGTTTTGTATTTTCAATCACATTTTTTTCTACACAAAAATAAAAATAGAGGATGAATTTTTTTCCCATTCAAATGGTAAATTTTGTTATCTTGGTATCTTTTGACAGGTTATTTAAAATCAATTTTGTATTGTAGTTTAATTCAGTTATAATATTTAATTTAAATTTAATTAATAAATAAGTTGATTTACATGTGTAAAAAAGATAGAATTTAATTTATTTAGTAATAATCTTATTTCTTCAAATGTATTTAAAAAAAAAGGGTAATTAGTTATTTTGAAAAGCTAGTTTTAACAATAATTTCTTGTAATAAATCAAAGAGGTTGATTTGAAATTTATTTTTGTACTATTTTAAAAAAATTAAATTGCAATTAAAATTCAATTCTTAACCTAAGATTTTATTACAAATTTTTAATTGAATTCAATTCAAAGATTATAAACATACTAATAATGTTTTTCAAGTTTTTTTTTTCTTTTTAATTTTATCATCAATTTCAATATAAAAAGAAAATGTGGGATCTTGTCTTATCAAACTTATAGTTGATAAGCTAAATGGGCATGTGTAAAGTAACAGTAAGGGCAAACTACATTTGAGCTCTTAAGGTATCACTTTAATTAGGGATCTCAATTATGCCAGATAATATCAGTAAAAAAAGAAGTATATATGATTAATGTTGATGTTTTTTTTTAAAATGTTGATGTTTTTTAAGGAAAATGTTTTGTAATGTTTTTTTTTGTTATTGGCTTGTGAGTTAATACAAGTGTGAACTAAGAATTCATAACATTTAATGAATAAAATTCTTTTATCACAAAATGTATTAACAATGTAAAACTACAATAACCTAAATTTAAATTCATCAAAGAATCTTAATAATATCCAATGCGAAGAAATGTTAAAGCTTAAACAAATTTTTAATTCAAAATTATTTTTAATGAGTTACCCATCATTAGCAATAAACTCATAAATAATTAAAAGTCTAAAAATCAATGGCGCGATCAACTCGCGCTTCCATTGTGCACAACAAATTAGTATAAGATCCATTAGTTTGATATGTTTTTTTTTCAAAAATCAAAGTACTCAAAAATATGTTTTGAATGCACCACTAGAAATTACTCGTCTAAAGAATTCCAACAATATAAAAATCAAGCAAATCAAAGCTAAAACAAAGTCAGACAGACCAGTCAAAGTTTGCCTATAAAAGTCAAAACGAGTGAATAAGAAAGAGTTCAATCCTATACAACTATCTAACCCGAATCAATTACCTGGCCCACATGGTTTGACCTAAAAACATGAGGATGACATCAGCATACAATTAGCATGTCACGTCAGTCGTCATTGTCCAATCAACTCACATGTAGCAAATGGGTCTAACTAGCTATGTTAGCGAGCCACGAGCCGGGTGATAGGGTCAAATGTGTGTGATCCTACATGTAACCATGTTTTTTGTTAAATCTGGCCCATCCATCATGCCATAATTATTTTAATCAAATCTTAGCAGTTTGAAATGCAATCAGGACGACTTCAATCTTGTTTTCAGCTAATCTAATCATTTTAGATGCAATGATTCAGTATGGTTGTGATATAATAAGATTGATTACTTGACTGTGGAGGTCATCTTGGTAGTGAAAGGAAAGGTTGCACATGTTAGCCCAATACATATATTGGATTGTAATTGAGGATTCAGCAGCAATGAGGAAAGATAAAATTAGGATACGGACACCTAGTCATGTAAAACATAAAAGATTAGGGTGTAGAGTAATGATGACTATGAGACCAATATTAATAAATTTAAAGCACTAGCAATCTTGCCAGATATATAAAAATCAAATGGATAGATAACCCATTAAATTCCAAATAACTTGTGATGGAGTCAGAGAGGAAATTTCATGATTATATGATGGAAGAAGTGTCAAGTATAACTGTAGCATACTTAGTATTGGTTATATATATGGAAACTTAATACAATGGATAAATATGGCCTAAAAAGTTCTATCTAAATATTTCCTAAGAACTTGTTTAGTTAAAGTATTATCTATATAGAGTTATTTTCATGTATGTGTTAGTTTGTAATGAAACAGTTGTAGTCTAGCAATATAACAACAAAAAAGACATTCAGAGTTCTGTATGTTCAAGGATTTAATAGAGCATTAGTTTCTCCAAAGATGCCAAATTTGATAACTGTGATTTCTTGATGGTAGAACTACGAAAGTCCCTGATAAAGTAAAAGAAATACAGTAAAAGGTAAATATTGGCACACTATTTTGACTCGAACAAGTGTTGTGATAAGATGAGGTGTTGTCAAACATAGGGAAGCAATAAGAAAAAATTTGGTGAATAGAAATAACATGAAGGTATATGGAGATTGTGCATGAGTATTCATAAGATATAATATGGTACTAAAATGAGACAAGTGCAATCATAAGAAGTTTTCACAATGAATCTCAAAGTAGAGACTATGTTAAGAATGTACAATAAAAAGTCTTATACGATCTTGATGAAAACAATATCATATGCCTTTCTAATACATGTAAATATAAATAAAAGAGTTATTACACTGACGCACCCAGTTGAAAAGGTGTAACCGCTTATGATAAAGGCGAAGATATTTTTGTTTAAAAGCGAGAATTGAGCCATTAAACATCCTAAGTAAACCAGTGCATTCACGATGATGAGAGGCATAAAAGCTTCAAACATAGAGATTGAGGTAAAGGGTTGTAAAAGGTATGCAACAACTCTGTATTTCTATATGATTAGTGGCAACAATCTCTCCTCTAGTACACATGGTGGTAAAGGATGGTGGGGCCACTTCGAGGCATCCCAAATCAAGAAGGATGTAAGCGCCCTATGATAATAGGTGAAAACACCTTGGTGAAAAGGTGTGAGGGCCTCCAAGGACAAATCTCCCAGAAAACAATTTTATGGCTGAAAACGAGTGGATACAATAAATACAAAATCAATAGTGGAGTATTGGATAAACTAAGTATAGAAAAAAATATATGAAGAGACTTTAATGGGTTAAACTCATGATGAAGTGAAGAGCAAAGTTAGACTTTTTTGTAAAATAAATATCATTTCACCGAAAAGCACAACTTGAAAGTAAATCCACTTATCTACTATTGGCGAAAGTGAAAGATGAGAATTATTTGATTAAATTTAACAAGAAAAAAAATCTTAAAAAATCTATGTAACAAAAATATCCATAAAGCTCTCAATCTTTAATAGTTGAAAAGAACATGGAGGTACTGGTGAGGGAGGTCATTTTTAAAAGACAATAGACTAATAACAAAAGAAATTAAAAGCCTTAAGAGTATAAAAAATTTATAGAGAATCTCATTTAAAAAACAATTATAAACGGGTTTGTTATTGTAGCATGTAAGGTAATTCACTGTGAATTTACACATTGTAAATACTATTTCTCCCTTTTATACACAAAGTTTTTACCTTGCTATCAATGGTAGAGTGGTGTTTTCTAGGGGGTCCAAAGGTCATTTGCAAATTGATTGGGAACAATTTAGTAGTTTATATTTTTTGGCATAGTTGAATTACATAGATTCCCTCAAAAGGCAAAAAAATAAAAATAAAAGGCTTTAAGGGCTTTTGCACAATTTTGTTTTTTTACAAATAGTACAATCACTTCATTGTTCTTAAAATAAAAAATAAATAAATGATGAGTCAAAGGGTATTTTAGCATTTTCTTTTGGTTTTGTTGGTGCGTGTGGTATCGTACAACAATCAAAATTTCTTAATCACTGTGTCATCTAAAGCTTCTAGTGGAGATGAAACTGTTGGGGCAGCACGTGTTGCTCAAATCACAACAATTCGGTGATAGTTGGGTTTTTTCTCCAACCCTTATTTTTTCTCTCCTCTCCTTGAAATTCATGTAATGTCAACAAAAAACCAGGATTGCCCTCTCATTTATTTTGTCTTTTATTTATGTTCCTTTGTCTTTTGATTGGTATTTATTTGTTTTGGAATCTTTTTTAGATTTTATTTTTTAATTTCATTCATTTTCATTTGATTTTTTAGTTTTTATATTAAATATGGCATTCATTCTTTTGATTATTGTTTTTCAATCCTTTTCTTGATTTGTTTTTTTTTTTTGTCAATTTTGTCCATAACATTTTATTTTATTTCATTTTATTTTTTTCAAATTTGATTTGCATTCTTTTAATTGCTCTTTTTTAATCATTTTCTTAATTTGTTTTTTCTTTCAATTTGTCCTTTAACATTTTATTTTATTTGTTTTTTTATTCAATTTTGATCCTTATTCTTTTAATTGCTCCTTTTTTTATCATTTTCTTATTTTATTTTATTTTATTTTTTGATTAAATTTCTCATTATTTTCTTTTATTAGTTTTTTTATACAAAATTTGATCTTCATTGTTTTTATTACAACTTGTTTTCTTTTTTATTTTTTATGGTTAAGAGTTTTGTTCATGATTTTTTTTTAATCTTTTATAGGGTCATCTCGGTCTCATAACCAAGATTGCTGGTTTTGAAAATTAGCTTGATTTAATTTTAGTCTTTTAAAAGAAATTAATTTTATCATTTGACATTAAGCTATTGGGCCTTGGAGCTTTCTATTTTTGTCCTTTTCCTTTCTCTAGGGTTATCTCAGATCGTAAATTAGTCAAGTTAACTCGACTTATTTTGAATTTTTTTCAATATTTTTAATTTTATTATTTGTCATTGAACAATTGGGTCTTGAGATCTCTCATATTTTATGTTTTTTCTTTCTATAGGGTTATCTCAGGTTGTAAGTTCATTAGGTTAATTTAGGGTAGCTAGGGTTTTTTTTTCAATGTTTTATTTATTTATTTAAACTTGATTTTTTTTTCTAAGTCATTTTAAAAAGAAATTAATTTTTTTATCCCAATTTCATATCATGAATTGTAGGTTAGTGGAGTGAATCCGTTGACTCGGATTTTTTCTTTCATATTTTGTTTTTTAAATTAATTTTTTTAATTTTATTTTTTAAAATTAGTTTTGCTGGAACTTGAGTTTTTTTTTTTTCCCCTTCCTCTAGGATTATTCCACGAATTAAACAAGTTCACTTAAGTTATCATCATCTAGATATCTTTAAAATCTGAGATGGATGCCAAATTTTTAAGGTAGGAGAGGGGCCGGGAAGAGCGTGAGACCGACCAAACAACACGTTAACGTAAAAAATTCCCAATAGATCCTTTTACACATTAATTAATCTCCTGTCCAATTTTCAATGAAGAATTTCAGAATGTGTTCCAAAAAAAATGGAAGGGCTTTTCTATTTTAGAAAATAAAATATGCATCTATAGTCATTTAAACGCATAGTACATATTATAATTAACAAAAGCAAATTATATCTATGCCATAAAAATGAAATTATTCATGATAAAATAATTCTCAATAACTTGTAAAAAAAATATTTTTTAATATAATTATAAATAACAAATGAATTAGTGATATTAGCCAGATATGAAAAAGGAAAATATAACATTTTCCTTTGACAAAAGGAAGCCAACTACAGTCATTACTTTTCTCCGACTAGAGACATTGCACATAGAGCCCTGCAATCATGAAAAAAACATCAACACGTTGCTGCAATGCTATTTATTCATAAGTAAATGGTTCCATTGCTTAGACAATGATGGACTCCCACGAGCCTTGAAAGGACCTAAATCTCTCTCGACCTCTATACAAATTATCAGGAATGTACTAGCCGAATTCAATCAAAGCATCTGAAACGAGAGATATTTCCATCTTTTATGTGCACGAGTGAGACAACAAAATCACTTCAAGTTATCGAGTTCATCATATGTTAATATATCTAGACTATCACCCACTCGGAATCAGAGAGACTGTCATCTGGTGTGGTAATAACAGATGATGCAAAACCTTCTCTCCGATTACTCGATTCTGGACCGAGATTTCTGTACCGAGCTGGTTCCTGATTGAAAACTTGATTCGCTGTCCTTTCCTGCAAGAAAAAAAGAGAGAAGAAACATCAGTTATCAAAAGTTTCAAACTTCAATAGTTCAGTGGCTCATTTCAAACTCGAAGGATGCCCAGAAGCTCTTATTTCAAAGGGTTGTATATTTAAGCTTTCAAGAGTTTTCTCCTTGAAGTAGAAGTAACCTTACGAAGTTGACAGGAAGCCATACCTTGGAAGACCAAAGTTGTCCTGCTTCAGAGGAAACAGAAGAAAGTTCATTACAATCTATTACAAAGCAACTCCCATCAAGCTTCACTGTACATGATAACCCCAGATTGGCAGCATCTTCAGTGGAGTTGTCTAATTGTCCTGTGAGAAGATAAGAAGAGTAAATTTTATCATAATTGCTCCTTTCTTTGATCACAATGTCAGCTAAATTAAGACAAACAAATAGTTTGTCAAATGCATAAGATAACAGCAGCTCCAACTAGGAAAGGGAAAGTGTGGAATATAATAGAGTGAGATATCAAGTAAAGCCTTTAAAAAATCACACACTGGAGAAAGGGGGGCCACATTCATCATAATGGAAGAAACATTTGGATACCAGTTTCAAGAGCAGACAATGTGATCTGGCTCAACTCGTGAAGAGAAGGTTCTGGCACCAATGTGGTTAAGGGGCTACATAAGTTTGTAGGCCAACCAATGCAGATATATCAATGGAGGGAAAGGAAAAGTGAAAGAGTAGCTAAGCAATAGTAGAAGGAAATACTTACTGATTGATTCAGCTGAGGTTTCACTGGAAGTAAATCCCAATTCTGGAACCTTGCTTTCGTTGGAATAAACCAAATTAACAGATTTTGAAGATGGCTTGTCTATTGGAATTACTTCTGTGAGAGAGTTACTTTCTAGTAGATCATACGATGTTGAGGACAACACTGAAATGCTCATATCTTTCTCTTCTGGGGTATCTAACTTCTCAAGCTGAACTTGCTTTTCCTCGGAATGAATTTCCTTAAAACTTGACACTGATTTTTCATGTATCTCAGCAACAACCATTTCCTCCAAAGATAGATCATCCTTTGTGGCCTTGATGGGTTCAGCAGAAAATGAATAAAGCGATTGCCTCAGATTGCAAGGTTCCATATCAAAATGGTCTTGGGCAATGCCTTCTTTTGACATTTTAACCACCTCAGTGTTTTTCACTTGGCAGGAGTCACTAGCTACACCATCCAC
>Ga0325400_1007972_pt1 | contig 10148 bp, 4 predicted proteins | sample PopdelMetagenome_2_FD_205662 | JGI IMG/M metagenome (GOLD analysis project Ga0325400, IMG submission 205662) | Populus deltoides microbial communities from Bellville, Georgia, United States - Xylem-PdKOR-R1 | ecosystem: Host-associated > Plants > Phyllosphere > Stem > Wood/Secondary xylem...
GCGCCCCCCCCCCCCCCCCACGCATAAATGCTTCTAAACAGCTACTGATTTCAAACATAAGGAATAAGAGAGATATCAACAGATTAGTGGAAGTAAAATTCAACTTCATACCATTAACCTGGAGATCTGTATCCTGCGGCCATTGCATCCTAAAGGGAACTTTGTCATTCAAAAGCATACACCAGGCCTAGATAGTAACAACATTACCAACAGACCATTAGCACATCAATAACTTACTAAAATATGAAATTTTATGCAGCTGCCAACCTGAACATCATATTCTTGTTTTGCCAACAGATCCTTGTCTGCCCTAGTGAGCTGAAATGTCTTCTCCACACCCTGCACTGGCCTTGAACTGGAAAATGTTGAATATTAAAATATCAAATAAGGCACAATTATACAAGAATGAGGTCTTCATAACAGGTTGACCTCCTTAATTCAAGAAAGTTGGGAGTGGGTGATAAAAGAACAGCCAACTGTAATACTAACTCCAACAAGTAAAGTACTATTATTATGGTGCATGTAGCATGCGCGTAGTGTATCATCACATCAAAAAGGTAGCAGCACTGCTCTAATAAAAAAAGGTCTGGCCCAGGTAACAACCATAAGCACAGAACTTACCACATCAACAATCTTTTGTGGATACAAACTTTATCAACCAAACACTTATTATTACCAGCATCATACACCAAATATCTCCTCTCTTCTGCATAACTAAAACAGAAGCAAAAACTATATCCTCCAGATATTTATATCCTTCCCAATCCCAAAATTAAAAGGGGTAAAAACCACTTCAAGTCTATCTAAAATCTTTTTTTCCCGTGTAACCTGATCACAAGATGTTCCTGGTAAGTCGCATTCACATGCGAAGAGGTGCTCAAGCTCTTAGAAGTTAGAAGAACATGAACCTGGTCTTTCCCTACAACCTGGGTCATGGAAAGAACCAATGCTATCATCTGTTTGTCTCACAAGCAGATGCCCCAAGGAACACCCATGACTTTCTTGCAATTTACATAAAATTGAGGACTTGTTTGGAAGAATGGTAGAGGTTGCTTTTCAAAGTGTTTTTCGCTTGAAAATGTATCAAAGTAATGTTTTTTTTTTATTTTTTAAAATTCATTTTTGACATCAGCATATCAAAACGATCCAAGAACACAAAAAAAATTATTTTGAAGAAAAAAATTTCAAAATTTCATGAAACTCTGGTTGCACCACTGCCCCAAACTGGCACTGAAATATATATAACACCATGATACAGGTGTTTCAATAATATTCATTGCTAGGCATTCAGCAACCAAACAGTTTAGTGATGAAATCCGGCTCACAAAATAAAAGCATTTGAACGTAATCTCCACATGTTGAATTTACCAAGACAAACAGTAAATGCAGTTCAAATCATTTTATTGAATAACTTTTCAACGAATTATGTGAACATTGGGTAGTAATTACCTCCAACCCAAACACAAGTGTTAGCACGTCAAATCATTAGTAAGATATAGGATGGCATGTATCATTGACTTACCCATCAGCTGGAACATTTGTAGCAACCAGCTTCACAGGACATAGAGGATGTGCAACTGTAACCCAAAAGCTGTAGATGGAGACAGACATTAAAAAAAAAAAAAAAAAACCTCCAAAAACATTCCATAAAAATGCAAAATAGCAGAATTGTAAAGGGATGGATTAATCAGGACACCAAACAAACAAAGATCAAAGATTAACAAAAACACATAGATATATTTCAAACAATACCAAGATAAATGACAGCAAGAAACCTCATTAAGCTCCAGTTCTTGAATGTCAACCCGCATGCTGGAAGGGGAGACAAGTGCCCACACAAGGTGCGCATGCACACAGCATTAATTTGTCTCTTTGGCCCAACAAGGCATTAAACTGTCATTCTTTAAAAGATTTATAGAGGACACCCGTAAAACTATCCCGATTACGCTAGACAAATAGCACACTCATTAGGATACTTGTGTTCTGCATAGAACTATCACACTTTTCATGATAATATAGGCAAACATATCCTATGTTTTACCAAAGCCTTTTCTTTGTCAAAATCTACATCCAAGGATCTCCACGGACACAAAATCTTACTTCTTCCTACTTCAATCTTTCTTGATTCTAGCCTCTCATTTCCAACTATATGCTATTTCCCTACTTTTCCCACACCACTTTAGCCCTCACCATCCCTTAACTATGATCAATTTATCCTCTCTAATAGCTCATAAGACCAAACAATATACAAAGTAGCTTGTTCTCTTATCCCAGGTTGATGGCATCTCCAACTTGCTTAGAATATCACCATAATTCTTTCTTACCTTGAAAGGCCTCACCACTCATCTATCTAGACAAATTCATTTCCCTGCTAGCACTTGGCTAACATTTTTATGCACCAAAGTAGGGAAGCACACTTTGCTTTAAACCAAATTAAAGAATTACATTGCCAACAAGAAGCATTGTGATAGTAAAACAAGTTCAGAAAAATCATGAAAGCCTTTAATGGTTTGATGCGTAAATCTCAAAAGTTAAATTGTAGCTGAAATGTGATGTTACACTGCCAACAAGAAAGAAGCATGGAGTCAAAAAAGGTAATCTTGGAGAAGGAAGGGGAACCATTTCATTCCACACATAAAACAGTAAGCAAAAGAGGATAGAACATATATGATACATACGGGTCAGCCCTGCTTAGTCGACAAATCTCACAATAGAACACATCAGGAACTTGTGGGATGCCCTCCATGGGTTTTTCTGGAATTATAACGCAACCAATGTGTTGCCAGACGTGACATTTAAAATCTTCACACTGTCAATTACAAGAAAATAAAAATTAATAGGGGCAAGGCAGATTGGAAAAGCTTTTAGGATAGAATTAAGTGCAAGAGTAGTGAAGAAAAAGGGGAAAAGAAAACAGCTTATGTATCCATTATTAATGCATGCTTCTTCTTCAACAATGAATAGGAATAGCACAAAAGAGTAGCAAATCCTGCCATTGTCTACACATGCATAGATGAGAACTATTAAGGTTTCTGCAAATGATCCCTTAGCACTTCCTTTAAACAAAATATTTGCCGATAATTAATGTGATGCACTGAAAACATATATAATAGCACCATTGTGCCTCAGCAGTCAGCACTGATTGTGAAAGGTTATTGGAAAAGAATGGTGTAAATATACTTTGGAGCTCAACATAATGTAATAACTCAACAGAAAAATCACACACGGAGCATTAAACATTCTTGAGAAGCAATCAATTATGTTAGAATTTTGGTGAACAAAATAGTCAAAGGAGCTAGCTATACTGCGATTATTAATTTCCAGTAACTAGAAATGCAAACATAAAAATCCATGGGGATGGTATAGGTACAAGAATGAAGTGTAGAGATTAGGCTACATAAAGGAGGACATCAATTTAGATCCCACAGTAGCACATCCAATTAAGCAAGAAAGCGATTCATAACATGGAACCTGCAATCCATATGCTTAAAATGCAGAGCCTTGGTTTTAATCAAACTTAGACCATGCCTCAGATGCTTAAGAAGTAAAAGAACTTCCAGCAAATCATCCATCGGGCATACACTACAGCTTATAAAGAATGGAAATTTACTAGAGAGAAGGATCTTTTAACCTTAATCATTGACTCTGTCTCCAATGAGCTTCCACATGGACAGCGAACTTTTGTATCTGAGTGAGATGGATCGTCCATTTCACCATTAAACTTTGAATTACTGCAATCAGAAGCAACCTGTCCCCGTGATGCTAAATCAGTGGCCCCAGACACTTGCATTTTCCTGGGGATGAGATCAGAAGGTGTAAGTCAACAAACAGCATAAAAGCAAGACCTCCAAGAGCATTAATGGTTGTCCAGAAAGAAGAAAGTTAGCTAGAGGGCCTCATGAAGCATGCAAATACTATAAAAAAAAATTAACACGTTAAACAGAAAAGAGAAGACAAAATCTAACTGCAGACTCTAATCATGGAGTTGCAAGCAATGATGAACCTGTAAGTGTCATCCACTAGCTTTGCCACCTCTTCCTTTCCAATGGCACTCTTCTTTGCCCATAACTTGGAAACTACAGATACAATAAAAACTCAAGTTTATTATTCCAAAACTATCACAAAGTCAAAGCCATGCACAAGAAAGAGTTTGAACATGTTGATCATAAACTGGATGCTCAACAACCCATTAGAAACTCTATGATTATCAACCATTCATATCCACACCCAATCATCAAGAACCAAAAAAAAGAGGGAGGGAGGGGGAGAAGACCCCATGAAATTGAAATCTGAGATGGACCATTGATGGGGATTTGGGATCACACCTCTCACATAAAAAAGTTAATGAAAATGAAAGAAAATCATAGCTATGGATATTAGATCCACACCATCAATAAAAACATATACCTAAATTTGGGGGAATAATAATCGGAGAAATCTCATTGCTCAATCCCAAAAATTCAAATTAAGAGTTAATTGCACATTATTTCCATTTAACATGTATCAATAAATTTCTAGAGTTCGCAAAACATCCATTAAAGCCTGCTGAATTAAGATTATGTGACACCAGATTTATGATCATTCCATTTTATTTAGCATGAAGAAGTTATTGGCAGAGATCGAATCCAAGAATCCCCAAGTGGTGGCATTACAAGTTTCCTAGTTGGTAGTCCCCATTAATTATGCAGCATATGTAAAAGATAACTATATGCGTATCACACAGATAGAGATAATAAACATTGCAAAAAACAAAAACAGAGCATCAAACACTAAAATCAAAAGCATTGACTTGGTAGCAGGGGAAAAAGCAATGATGATAGAATACAAAGATAAAATATTTCTCAAATGGCCTTCAATAAAGGGTTTCATGTCTCTAGTAACCTGTGAGAGAGAGTCCACATGTTCAAAATTATAAAAACTGTCTCTATTACAAACAACAATATTGCAAGGTGGGAGTAATTTACCTTGTTCGTCAGAAAGAATAGCTAAAATCCGGTCAACAAGGTCCTACACATTTAAAATTACAGAACAATCATATACACGAGTCATAAGCAGTACATGCCACATACAGTCAAAAGCATATAGAGTTTATGAAGAAATCATTATTTTGCGGGCAATGAGAACACAAAACCATCACGCGCACCCAAAGGCAAGGGATGGTCTTGTAAATCTTAAGACAGCATATAGGCACAATTATTCCATTTTTTCACGGTCCAATTCAATATACTGATTGTCAATACAACAGAAGCTTAATGTCTATCCAGTACCATTATGTAATGGCAATTTCAAGCATCATATACAAGAAAATTAAGCCAAAGACAAGATGCGCCATTTACCTGCTTCTTCCCCTGCTTTGAAAGACCTAACTGAGTCAGGACATCCTTGAGCTCTTTAATTCGAAAAAATGCCAATTTATCCTAGAGAGAGAGAGAGAGTAAAAAAAAGTGTTTCATAATCTCTTCGCTAAAACAACACGGAAAAAGATAGAAACTGCTTGATTACAGGATATTCTGATGCCTAAACAGCATGAGAAGGGAGCAGAGCCACAAAGAAAGACCAATGACTCCAATTCTGAGTTCAATAGTATGGGGGCAAACTCTTATTAATTTACTCAATGACTCCAGTGATAGGAAGGACCATTGCAAGGTGCAATGATGGAGTAGCAAGTTTTTTAGGCCAAAACAAAATTATATAGAATTAATATTAGAGACTTTTTGAAACAGAGTAGCAATTTTTGGAATTAATATTAGAGAATTTTAGCATAGAGAAAGCCTCTTGCAAATGAAGTGGTTTCCCTAAGTTCTATAGGAAATATCATTTCATACACAGGCCACACGGAGTCTTGGACTTACAACCACAAAAACAAAGGTTCAAGTTATGAGGGCTGCAACCTGATAACTTATCTCAAAATTCTCATCCGGTGAATGTATGAGTAGAGTTTTAGGTTCCATAACCAAGAAAAGCAGTATGAGAACAAATGGTGCATACAACTTCAAAAGAAAGTACATACAACGACACTGATATTCAAAATGAGAAAGCACATGAGAGGTGATTTGAAGATGCAGCCCAAATCAATCAATAATATTCAGTAGAAATCATTTCAAACTTGCTTTGCTTTTGTAACAATGATGCGAGGAAGTGATATATAAATAAAGCACCCACATGATAAATTCAAATGTGATTTCCATTATCAGACGGGCGAAGAATTAGAGCCATTTCAGCATATACCAACAAATCTAGGAGTTGCACCACCGTAAGGTATGTTTAGTGGTAGGCACATGGAAATTAATAAATAAAAATTAAGTTCATTCAACCATGACTAATGGACAAATATCATTCCAATTCTGCTAATTGATATTTACCATTTACACTAGTACTGGTAGAAGAAACTAAATCAAAACCAACGACAGCACAGTAAAGTCAATTTCAATAGAGCAAATGAATTTGTAGAGCTGCTAAATTACCTTGCAACTAGCAACTAAATCCATCTTTCAACGTCCAAAAAACCAAAATTAGACCGCGGATTAGTAGATAAGCAAAGCAAGCACACCAGCTTGTACAGTCACGGAACAGCGATCGATCTATTGAAAAATAAACCTACCACACAACTTGAATAATCGGAATTATCAATCTTAGATGCATAATCATTTAATTACAAAAACGAACAGAGTAGAAAATAGAATCAAATAAAAAAAAACACTTATGTATTTTGATGATAAAATTCACTAAAAAAGATAGAGATTGGGGATGAACTAGGGTTTCAAACGCGCTTTGCTTGTTTCAAGAAGGAAAAAACAACACACCAACAACTACCTTCTAATTACAAAAGGTCCCGGACCTATCGGCGATTATCAAATCCGGTTTTTTTAACGGGAACGCGTCCGGGTTTCGTTTCTCTACTTTTGCTCTGCCTGCGTGTCGCGCGATGATGCACGCCCTTACGTTGTCTCTCTCTCTCTCACGTGCGAATTTCTAGAGGGGAATAATTAACATTAACAAATAACGAACCCTTGATCATCTGCGGACTCTTGACATTTCACTATTCACGTTGCTGTTAAGAGTCAATTTTTTTTTTTCCTACCATATTTTTTTTGTTGAAAAATAATTTTTTTTTGGTAAAATAAATTTAAAAAAAAGTAAATTTTAAAAAAGTATTTTTTGATATTTAATAATATAATAAAAAATAAATTGAAAAATATTTTCTAGTGTTTGATTATGTCATGGAAAATGAGCTGGAAAATAACTTATTAATGTTTTATTTTTTTCAAGTTTATTAAAATAATACGTAACAAATCTTATAAATTAAAAAGTTGAATGAGAATAAAATTGAAAAAAAATATAATTTCATAAATTATCTCAAATAAAATAAATAATGATCAAAATAATAGAGATCAAATAAAAAATAAAAAAATTGAAAGATGAAGAAATTAAAATAATAATAATAATTAACATTTCATATATTATTTCAAATAAAATAAGTAATAATCAAAAGAATGAAGATCAAATTTCATAAATAAAAAATTTCAATTAAAAAATGATAAAGGAAAAGAAAAATAAAAATGAGGATCAAAGTTAATATAAAAAATAAATTCTAAGGAATGAAATTGAAAAATAAATATTTAAAACAAAATATATATATATATAGCAATCAAAATTTTAAGGACCAAATTTGATATAATCGGCAAATAATATGATATTTCTAAATTTTTTACAATTTCCAGAAAGTGTTTTTCGCCCAAAATAAAAGAAAAACACTTTCCTGGAAACCAAGCCAAATTTTTCTTTGACTGGAAAGTGTTTTCCGTTGGCAAACACACACATGAAAGTTTGGAAAGTAATTTCCCAGAAATTACTTTCTGGTAAACAAACGCCCCCTTAATTTCTAAATTTCTTTCTTTATACAGTTCATTCACTTAACTTTATTCTTTTTAATTTCATCGTCAACACAGTTCTATATACTGATGTTTACTTTAATTTGTATGATCTTGTTACCTTATATTTTATTAAATATTTCTACGTCAAATTAGAAATCAGTTTTACAAAATTAAATTTTGAATTGTTCTTAAATAGTTTTAAATTTCATGTTTCACACATTTAGTTTTTTTAATTTTTATATTTTAATCATGAAAATTTATTTATTTTTCATTTTAATTCATGAACATTGAAGGAAACAAAAAATCACCGAGAAAAAAAAAATGAGAGTGAAAACTCTCAAGTGATCACATTTTAGCCACCAATAACTATGATTTTGGTATTTGCAATATTTTTAAGAAAAATAACTTAATGAAGGTGATCTCTACCTTCAATGATGTCCAACAACGTAGATCGATACTTGATAATTTTTTTGATTTGATTTGATTTTAAATTATTAATTTGATTAAAATATATTTTATGGTTATAAATGATGTTTTAGAGGTCCATGTCATGTTTTATTTTTGTGTTTTTGAGTTAAAAATGATAAAGATTTGGGATTTTAAGATCAAAAAACTTGGACCTGATTTTTTATTTACTAAAACCACATTTGGTAGCCATATAACATTATAGATGAATGGTGGGTTATTTATCTAAGCAAGCATCGTGTTATCCATTCAATTTTAAAAAACAAAGGCGGACAACGTGTCCTCTCTTTAAGAAACCTAGGTGTGCAGGATTGAGATTTTTATTTATAGGCGTTTGGCCTTTTTCATAATGTAAACACTTGTCAAAAAATAAAATGAAAATAAAAAAATAAATTTTATGTAAGGTGTAGAAATTTAAATAGACATTGTGTGCAAACACGAAACAATCACGATGAAAAATGGTAAGTAAAAATATTTACGATTAAAAATTTATCTGCATTAAACCTTAAATAATTAAGAAAGTGGCATTTTTGTAAATAAATCAATAACAACCCCTCCCTCTTTTAAATAATGAGCCAGCTAGAACTAGAAGAAAAGAGGGAGATTTATTTATTTCTTCTCATTTTTTCTTTTGCTCTTCCCAATAAAAAAGGCTATGTTGTTTCATGAAGGTGTTGAGCTAGGATTTGAACAACCAAGTAAGTCCAAAAGAGATAGAGTGACATGAACAATGTAAGTAGAGAGAAAAAGAGTGATTTTAAGAGTGAATAAATAAATCTTTGGAAGAGATTGCGAAAGGAACTGGGCAAACTTGATTAATTGATGCAGGTAAAATATCTTTCTTAATTTAATTTCATTTATGTTGATAAATTTTCATAAGGATTGAAAATCCCTGATAATATATAAATCAGAGTGTATGTTGAAATGGTGTTGGGAGAGATCTTGTATATTGGTTTAAATAATGGGACTAAGGATGGAAATGAAAGGAAAAAAAATCAAATGGAATGAGGTAAATTGTGTGCTTGGGTGGCTGGCCAAAGGTAGAGGAAAATAGTGGGGTTGTGACATAAACTAGATGATGTTAACATTGTTGATTTAATTGTATTATTAAAAAAGTTTGGGTTGGGTTATGGTGTTTTATAAACTGTTAAGAATATGTCAACGAACACTTATTACAATGAGATTTAATTAGTGTCAATGTTTTGGTTGTGTTGTAAGAATGAATAGTGTAAGTATAAATTTATATAGGTAAATTAGAATTTGATGAGTATATAAGTGTAAATGTGTAAGTTAGATTGTAAGAAAAGTTAGATTGTAAGAAAAGTTAGTGTGAATGTATGTTTAAATGAATGCTTAAATTCAAGGAAATGTTTATTAAAGAAATTGAAAATTTGACTGGTGAGAAGTTGGTGTTATTAAGGGTTCATCTAGAGTGGAGTCAATACTCTTAAGAGCACATGTCTCGAGATCTCCAGGTATGGAATCGTCTCTACTCCTTGAATGATTTTGTTTTTTCAAATTGATGAAAGGTTATAGCTTACGTATTGATTGTTGGTTTTAAAACAATGCAAGCCTTTGAGGCATGATAGTAGATTCTAAGAATTGAATTGCTTCAGGGCAAGAAAATACAATTTAAGAATTGAATTGTCTTTAGGGGAAAAAAAATAAAATTTGAGAATTGAATTGCTTTTTGAGCAAGATAATAAATTCAAGAGTGAATTCCTTTTGGGACGAGATAATAAATTTCAAGAATTGGTTTGCCTATAAGATAGGATGGGGAAATTGAAGAATTGATTTATTTTTAGGGCA
>Ga0325400_1007974_pt1 | contig 10147 bp, 8 predicted proteins | sample PopdelMetagenome_2_FD_205662 | JGI IMG/M metagenome (GOLD analysis project Ga0325400, IMG submission 205662) | Populus deltoides microbial communities from Bellville, Georgia, United States - Xylem-PdKOR-R1 | ecosystem: Host-associated > Plants > Phyllosphere > Stem > Wood/Secondary xylem...
AAACCCGCTCGACCAGCGCGCGATCAACGAGGGCGCCAAGCTCGACACGCCCGAGGGCTTGGCGATGGCGGGGCAGAAGGCGGCCAACAACGCGGCGCTGCACAATGCCATGCAGCGGGACGTGGCGGCGCTGGGCGGCGTACCCGACCCAGGCGAGGTGATGCACACCACCGCCCGGTCGCTGGCAACGGCGTCCGACCGCGAGCGCGCGGAGGTGCGGCGCCTCTACGACCTCGCGGCGCTGGAGCACGGGCATACCGCGCCGGAGGGGCTCGAGCCGAACCTTGCCGACACCAGCATGGCCGCTCCGCACTACTCCGACCAGCGCCCGCGCGTGGACGTGCCGGACGAGTACGACGAGCTGGCGCGCAGCCGCGTGCCGGGCCCGTCCGGCCGTCCGGTCCACCGCCGTGGCCCCATGGACATGGTGACGTGGCTGCGCAGCCGTGGCGGCATCCAGGAACAGGCGGGCGAGCTGCGCCACGCCGGCATCGACAACCGCGCGCGCGATCTTGAGTTCGCCCGCAACGAGGGGTTCCTTGGCGGGCTGATCCGCCCCGGCGGCATGACCCTGGACGACGCCGCGCAAGCGGCCCACGAAGCCGGGTTCTTCCCCAACCACTACGATCGCCCGAGCGTGCGCGAGTTCCTGGAGACGCTGGGCGACACGCACCGCGGCACCAACCGCGCCTATCGGCCGGAGGACTTGGACGAGATCGACCGCTTCGAGCGGACGCGGGAGGCCCGCTACGATGCCGAGCAGCGCGCGGACGGCATGGCGCGCGATGGCGATACCTCGCCCGTGGGCATGTCGGACCTGGACGGCCAGCGCGCGCCCGACGCGGCCTACGCCGACGATCTGGGCCGCATGGGCGGGAGCGTCAGCGCCAAGCCGCTGCACGCCCTGCTGCACGACGACGTGGCGTTCCGCGCGCCGGTGACGCCCGAAGGTCGCGCATTCGTCTCCGGGATGCGGCGTGCCCTCGCGGCGCTGTCGGACGGCGGCAAGCGCGGCCTCCCGCCCGCGGACCTGGAGCGGCTGCGCAAGATCGCCAACGGCGCGTACGATCCGATGGGCGGCGAGGTGAACCAGCTCGTCGGCCAGACCAAGGGCATCATCGACCGCCTGTTCGACGAGCTGGGCGACGCCTCGCCCGCCTACAAGGCCGCGCGAGCCAAGCATCGGGGCTGGGCGGAGGCGTTCGAGCAGCCGGAGGGCGTGTCCGGCCTAATCCGCCGCGACGCGCAGGGCAGGTTCGTGCAGGACGATAACTGGCGCAAGGCAGAGCAGCTGTTGATCGGCAGCGGCGACGATCGCCCGTTCATCCAGATCGTGCGGCGGCTGGAGGCCAGCGGCGATCACAAGACGCTCGCCCGGATCAAGGCGGCGGTGATGCAGCGCGTGTACCAGGCCGCCACGGGTGCCCAGGCCGGCAAGGCGGTGGACCAGCTTAGCAATAGCCCGTTCTCGGGTGCCGCCATGTTCGCGGAGCTGACCCGGATCGGCCAGCCCAAGCTCCGCGCACTGTTCTCGCCCGAAGAGCTGGGCCGGCTGGCGACGATCGGGCGCGCGGCGGCGCACATCAACGAGGCGGTGCCGGGCACGCACAACCCCTCGGGCTCCGCGTCCACGATGCTGAATGCCCTCGCGCGGATGAACGGCACGCACGCCAAACCGATCGTCGGCAAGGTGCTGGACGCGGGGTTGACCATCGGCGGCCAGGTCGCTGGTCAGCATGTCGTGCCCGGCGTGGGCGGCGTGGTGGTCGGCATGGCCGGCAACGTGCTCAAGGCGGGGTTCGAGCAGGGAGCGAAGGCCAAGGCGGCCCGCGAGGTGGCTCAACAACTCAAGCACCTGTCCACGCCCGCGGACGCCCGCGCGGCCAACAGTATCGCGGAGAAGCGCCTGGCCGAGCTGCTGGCGCGGCGATCGTCAGGCCGGGCGGCGGCGCCCCGCGCGGTCCAGGTGGCCGCTCTTGCGTCGGCCTTGCGAGACCAGAAGCAGCAGGATCGGGCGCGACGTGCAGCGTTGGTGGCTGGACTGGAGAGAGTGGGGAGGCGCTGATCCGCTGGGCTATGCTCCACATCATCCACCATCGTGGGGAGAGCGGAAGCCGAGACGAGGTGCCGCCAGCGGTCTGATTGTAGGCTGACATCGTCAGTGATATCCGCTATGCTGGATAAATGGATAAGGACGTTGCCATAGTCGCGCTGGGCGCGCTCGCTCAGGCCACCCGGCTTGATGTGTTCCGCTTGCTAGTACGGCACGAACCGGGCGGCATGGCAGCGGGTGAGATTGCCCGCCAACTCGATATTCCGCAGAACACGATGTCGGCGCATCTTGGCGTTCTCGCGCGTGCCGGCATTGTTCGATCCGAGCGGCGCAGCCGCTCGATTATCTACCGTGCCGATCTAGACGGGCTTCGCGCGTTGACACTGTTCCTCGTCAAGGACTGCTGCGCCGGCAACGCCGAGCTGTGCGCGCCTCTCGTGGCCGAACTCACCCCCTGCTGCTGATCGGAGCCGCCATGTCCGCCGTCGATATCGTCATCTACCACAATCCCGCCTGCGGCACGTCGCGCAACACGCTCGCCATGATCCGCAACGCCGGCATTGAGCCGCATGTGGTGGAGTACCTGAAAACCCCGCCGACACGGGCGCTGCTGGAACAGCTGCTCGATCGTGCCGGCATGAGCCCTCGTGAGCTGCTGCGCGAGAAGGGCACGCCGTATGCCGAGCTGGGGCTAGGCGATCCGACGCTGACGGACGCGGCTCTGGTCGACGCCATGATGGCGCACCCGATCCTCATCAACCGGCCGCTAGTCGTCTCGCCGCTCGGCGTGAAGCTCTGCCGGCCGTCCGAAGCCGTGCTGGAGCTGCTGCCGACAGCGCAGCAAGGCGCGTTCACCAAAGAGGATGGCGAGCGCGTGATCGACGGGGCTGGCGAGCGGGTGTCCTGATGGCGACGCTCGCGACGCCCGCGCCCGCCCGGCCGACGATCGGCACCTTCGAGCGCTACCTGACGGTCTGGGTCGCGCTCTGCATCCTCGCCGGCATCGGGCTTGGCCAAGCGCTGCCCAGCCTGTTCGCGACGATCGCCGAAGCCGAGGTCGCCCACGTCAACCTCGTGGTGGCCGGGCTGATCTGGCTGATGATCATTCCGATGCTGCTCAAGATCGACTTCGGGTCGCTCGGCAGCGTGCGTCAGCACTGGAAGGGCGTCGGCGTCACGCTGTTCATCAACTGGGCGGTCAAGCCGTTCTCGATGGCGCTGCTCGGCACCCTGTTCATCGGCTGGCTGTTCGCCCCGCTGCTGCCGGCCGGACAAGGGCCGTCCTACATCGCAGGGCTGATCCTGCTGGCGGCTGCTCCTTGCACGGCCATGGTGTTCGTCTGGTCCAACCTCTGCGAGGGCGAGCCGACCTATACGCTAAGCCAAGTCGCGCTGAACGACGTGATCATGGTGTTTCTGTTCGCGCCGCTCGTGGCGCTGCTGCTGGGCGTTGCCTCCGTCACGGTACCGTGGGACACGCTGCTGCTGTCGGTGGCGCTCTACATCGTCGTGCCGGTGGTGCTGGCGCAGCTCGTCCGCGGACGGGTTTTCGCTATGGGAGGCCAACCCGCCCTCGATCGGCTGCTTCGGGCGCTGGGTCCGGTGTCGCTGGTCGCGCTGCTGGCGACCCTCGTGCTGCTGTTCGGCTTCCAAGGACCGCAAATCGTGGCGCAGCCGCTGGTGATCGCGCTGCTTGCCGTGCCGATCCTGATCCAGGTCTATCTCAACGCCGGCCTGGCCTACTGGCTAAGCCGCCGGTTCGGGGTTGCCTGGTGCGTCGCTGCCCCTGCCGCCCTGATCGGGGCATCCAACTTCTTCGAATTGGCGGTTGCCGCCGCGATCTCGCTGTTTGGTCTCAAATCCGGGGCAGCGCTGGCCACGGTCGTAGGTGTCCTGGTCGAGGTGCCGGTGATGCTGTCGGTGGTCGCAATCGTGAAGCGCACGCGTCCCTGGTACGAACGCGCAGCGCACGCATGACCGCCATTTTCTATGTAGGGGCAGCGCTTGCGGAAATTGCGGGCTGCTTCGCTTTTTGGGCATGGTTGCGGCTTGCCAAATCGCCCGCTTGGATCGCTCCGGGTATAGCTTCGCTGATCCTGTTTGCCTGGCTGCTCACGCGGGTCGATGCCAGCACGGCCGGGCGTGCCTATGCCGCCTATGGTGGCATCTACATTTGTGCGTCGCTGTTGTGGCTGTGGGCAGTAGAGGGCGTGCGCCCTGATCGCTGGGACGTGAGTGGTGCCGCGCTTTGCCTGATCGGCTCCTGTGTAATCCTTTTCGGGCCGCGAACGGCATGACCGGACTTCGTGTCAGCCGGCTCGATCCCAAAGGCCTTTGTCAGTTGCGCGACGCACTTGCCGCCGTAGCCCTACCCACCGCCGATTTGACCGAGCCCGGCCGGTTCTTCTTTGCGTTCGCTGATGCTGCTGGCCTGGTCGGCTTCGGCGGCATTGAAGGCGGCGGCCTTGATCGCCTGCTGCGCTCGCTGATTGTGGTCGCTGATCGTCGCAGGAATGGTATCGGCGGAGCGATGCTGGCGTTGTTGGAGCGCGAAGCGATGCAGCAGAGTACTGTCCGTCTGCACCTACTCACAACGACGGCTGCCGCCTTCTTCCGCTCGTGGGGCTATGCCGATGCCGATCGCGCGCTAGCACCACCGTCAATCGCCAGCTCGGCCGAGTTCATCGCGCTTTGCCCGGCGAGCGCTTCCTACCTGACCAAGGCTCTGACCTGATGCCGTTGCGTGTGCTTAGCGATCCTGACCATCTGCCGGCGTTCGATCGCGCTTATGCCTTGGCCCGTCCCGCCTTGGGCCTGGGGTCGAATGATCCAGCGCCCCGCATTTTGCTCCTCTATGGCAGCCTGCGCGAACGCTCCTTCTCGCGGCTAGCAGTTGAGGAAGCGGCGCGTCTTCTCCACCTGTTCGGCTGCGAGACCCGCATCTTCGATCCGTCGACGCTCCCCCTGCCGGACCAGATTAGGGGCGATGATCACCCGGCGGTGCACGAGCTGCGGGAGCTGTCGCTCTGGTCCGAGGGGCACGTCTGGTGCAGCCCGGAACGGCACGGCCAAGTGTCCGGGATCATGAAGGCTCAGATCGACCATCTGCCGCTGTCGATGGGCGGTATGCGCCCGACCCAGGGGCGCACGCTCGCCGTCATGCAGGTGTCGGGCGGCTCGCAGTCGTTCAACGCCGTCAATACGCTGCGCCTGCTCGGCCGCTGGATGCGGATGGTGACGATCCCCAATCAGTCGAGCGTCGCCATGGCCTACAAGGAATTTGACGAGGCGGGGCGCATGAAGCCGTCAAGCTTCTACGACCGCATCGTTGACGTGATGGAAGAACTGGTACGTTTCACGATACTGCTGCGCCCTCATACCGTCAAACTAGTCGATAGGTACTCAGAACGGAAAGCGGCAGGCGTGTTGATTGACCCGGCAACCGACCCGTCGAGCATAGCGAGAGGACCGTAATGATCTGCCTGACCAGAGTGCCGGGCTAGAGCGAGTGCACAATTCTTGAAGCGCCGCGTTAGGTTAACGCCTGAATTTTATAAGAGCACTCCTTCGTAAAGGACCAGAATGGAATAGGCTTTCAGGACTACGCGGGGTAGGGCGGCGATCAGTTCCAGAAATAGATGCTAATCCAAAACAGAGCAGGGCTTTTATCAATCAACGCACATAAGCTATCAAGCGCTGTGGAATTAGAGGTACCTCGCTTCAGCAAGCGCGCGGTGGAGCGCGCGGGCAAGGTGCTGCGTGGGCAGATTACAGCCGTCGATGCGGCGGCGCTCGACGCCTTCGAGGTCGCGCATAATTGGCGAAACGCGCATGTGCTGCCGATGCGGCGGCTGCGCGCCGAGCTCTCCCATCGCGCGAACCGCACCAATCCGGCCAGCATTACCGCCGGGCGGCTCAAGCGCATGAGGTCGATCCGGCGCAAACTCCACCGCCTGCCCTACACGCTCTACCAGATGCAGGACATCGCGGGTTGTCGGGCGATCGTGCCGACAATTGGCGACCTGCGGCACGTCGTCGCCTCGTACGAGGCCGGCTCTAAGCACGAGCGCATCGGCGATGACGACTATCTCGCCGCGCCCAAGCGCGGCGGCTATCGCAGCCATCACCAGGTGTTCCGGTTCCTGGGCTTGGGCGAGGAGGAGGCGTTCCGCCACCAGCTCGTTGAGGTGCAGGTGCGCACGCAGCTCCAGCACGCCTGGGCAACCGCGGTGGAAGCGGTCGGATTGGTGCGGGGCGAAGAGCTGAAGAGCGGCGAGGGCGATGCCGATTGGCTGCGCTTCTTCGCGCTCATGTCGGGCGAGTTCGCGGCGGAGGAACGCGCGGCCATGGTGCCGGGCGTCCCGGAGCAGCCGGCGCACCGGCGCGAGGAGGTGCGGGAGCTGGATGCGCGGCTGAACGCCGTCGCCAGCCTATCGAGCTATCGGCACCTAATCCAAGAGACGGAGCGGTTCGCGAGTGGGCCGGGATCGATCTTCATAATCCAGTATCGGCCGGGCCAGCACGAGGTCGCGATCCGTGGGTTCGACAGCTTTGCGACCGGATCACGCCGGTACGAGCAGGAGGAGCGCACGCAGGGCAGCGGCACCGACACTGTGCTTGTGGAGGTGGACCGTGCCGCCGACCTTCGCAGCGCCTACCCGAACTATTACCTCGACGTGGGGATGTTCCTTGAGCGCGTGCGCGACTGCATTGCTGGCCGGCCGCGGCCTGAGGCGAGCGTTGTTCCTTCGCCGGCGCTGCCACGCGCGCGCTGGGCGCCTATCGACATGAGCTGGTGGAGGAACCGGCCGAAGCGCTGAGCCTTCGAGCGGGCAAGGTGGCCCTGCGGAGGCGCTGCGCCGGTCGCAACGATCCCGATCACCGTGGGTCCATAGTGGGTCCGCAAGTCGGCCGAGCGCCTAACCGCCGTAAGACGTGACGGCCTTCGAGCGCGGTAATCTGCGCTTGAAGGTGGTGGACGCACTTGGGCTCGAACCAAGGACCCGCTGATTAAGAGTCAGCTGCTCTACCAACTGAGCTATGCGTCCGGACGCCAAAGGCGCCGCGGCGGCGAACCGCCGGGAGGCCGCGCGGTTAGCAGCGAAGGCGCGGGCTGTAAAGCCTCAGCGGCGCCGTGCGCGTGCGCTGCGGTCGATACACATCAGCAGCCCCAGACAGAGCAGAACCGTCATCATCGCGGACCCGCCGTAGCTTACGAGCGGCAAAGGTATGCCCACCACGGGCGCCAGCCCCATCACCATCAGCAGGTTGATCGCGACGTAGAAGAAGATGGTGGTCGACAGCCCGCCGGCCGCGATGCGCCCGAAGCGACTGGTTGCGCGCATGGCGACCGCCAGTCCCCACAAGGTGAGCGCGATATATGCGCCGATCAGGCCGATCCCGCCCAGCAATCCCCATTCCTCGGCCATCGTGGCGAACACGAAGTCGGTATGCCCCTCGGGCAGATAGTCGAGGTGGCTCTGCGTGCCGCGCAGCAGCCCCTTCCCCGCAATCCCGCCCGATCCGATCGCGATTTTGCTCTGGATGATGTGATAGCCCGTCCCGAGCGGATCGCTTTCGGGGTTCAGGAAGATCTGGATGCGGCTGCGCTGGTAGTCGTGCATGTGCGACAGGGCCACGGGCGTCAGCGCGACGGCCGCTGCGATCCCGCCTGCGAACAAGCGGACCGGCACGCCCGCCAGGAACATGGCGGTGACGCCGCCGAAGGCAATCATCAGCGCAGTGCCGAGGTCGGGTTGCACCAGCACCAGCGCGAACGGCACGGCGATGGCGAGCGCCGCCGGCCAGATCGCCGAAAACCGACGTGTCTCAGCGGCGGGCAGGTGATCGTAGAAGGCGGCGAGTGCCAGCACGATAGCAGGCTTCATCAGTTCGGACGGCTGCAGGCGGATGAGCTTGAGGTCGAGCCAGCGTCGACTGCCGCCACGCACCGCGCCCAGCCCCTCCACCCCGAACAGCAGCAGCACGAGCAGGATGTAGGCCGGCCATGACGCCGCCTTGAGCTGATCCTCGCGCAACCGCGACAGCACAAGCGCTCCCGCCAGGAACATGCAGAAGCGCGCGCCCTGCGGCAGCGCCCAAGGCATCAGCCGCCCGCCCGCCGCCGAATAGAGCACGACCAGGCCGAAGCCGGCGATCGCGCTCACCAGGAACAGCGCGCCCCAAGGCAGGCGCGCGAAGGTCGTCGGGACGATGGACGTGCTCAATCGGGCTCTCCGTCCGCCTCGGCGGGCGCGTCGTCGGCGGCGGTGGGCGCGCGCGCCTCCGCCCAACGCTGGCGGTCGGTGGCCATGCGCTGCGCGATGTCGCCGCCCCACCCCGCCTCGAGCCGCGCAAGCGCCGCCATCGCGCGGTCGGGCGCGAACAGCCACGTCATCACGTCGCGCGCCACCTGCGCCGCCGCGGCACCGTGATTGCCATGCTCCAGCGCGACGGCGATGGCGTAGCGCGGCTCGGCCGCGGGCGCGAAACCGATAAAATGGGCGTGGTCGCGGTATTTCCATGGCAGCGCCTCGCTGCTCGTTCGGCCGGCGCGGCGATCGGCCAGCGTGATGCGGCGCACCTGCGCGCTTCCCGTCTTGCCGGCCAGTTCCACTCCGGCGAGCGGCAGCCGGGCGCTGCCGGCGGTGCCCGCGCCACCCGTATTGATCACGTCGCGCATCCCGGCATGGATAACCGCAAGCTGGCTCGAGGGTATGTTGAGCGACGGTCCGAGCGACGGGTAGCGGCGATTGGCGATCAGCCGCGGCTCCAGCGCACGGCCGCTGGCGATGCGCGCCGCCATGACCGCCAGCTGCAGCGGGCTTGCCAGCATGTAGCCCTGGCCGATCGAGGCGTTGACTGTATCGGCGGCGGTCCAGGGACGTTTGTAGCGCCGCATCTTCCACGCGCTGTCAGGTACAGTGCCGTAGCGTTGCAGCGGAAAGGGCAGGTCGAAGCGCTGGCCGAGCCCCAGCGCGCGCGCCATGGGCGCGATCTTGTCGATGCCGATCCGCCGGCCCATGGTGTAGAAGTAAACGTCGCAACTCTGCTGGATCGCCCGGTGCATGTCGACCGGCCCGTGGCCGCGATGCCGCCAGCAGTGGAACAGGCTGGAGCCGACCCGGTACACACCCGGACAATTGACATGCTCGGCCGGATCGACGCCCCATTGCAGCAACGCCAGCGCCATCATCGGCTTCACCGTGGAGCCCGGCGGGTACAGGCCGGCAATGACCTTGTTGGTTAGCGGCAGGTGGTCGTTACCAGACAGCATCGCCCATTCGGCGGGGCTGATGCCGTCCGAAAAGCTGTTGGGATCGTAGCTCGGCATCGAGCAGAAGGCGAGCAGCCCGCCATCCGCTACATCGATCACCGCCAACGAGCCGCTATTGGGCCCGAGCCGGCGGGCGGCGTAATCCTGCAGCCCGACGTCGACGTGGAGCTTGAGCGGATTGCCCATCCGCTCGGGCCGGGTGGTCAGTTCCTCCACCAGACGGCCGTGCGCGGTCACCTCCGTACGCTTGGCACCGGCCTGCCCGCGCAGCCACGGTTCCATCGTCTTCTCAAGACCCTCCTTGCCGATCTTGAAACCCGGCGTGATCAGCAGGGGGTCGCGCGTCGCTTGGTATTGCTCGATCGCGGCAGGGCCGACATAGCCCGTCAGGTGGCCGACGGCGGCTCCGGCGGGATAGGCGCGCGTGAAACCGCTCGACGGCGCCACGCCCGGCAGTTCGGCCTGACGGAGGCTGACGGCGGCGAAGCGCTCGTAATCAAGCCCCTCGATTACCGGCACGGGCAGATAGCCGGGCGAGCGATCGAGTGCGGCGCGGATGCGGCCGACATCATCGCTCGACAGCGACAGCATCTGCCTGAGTTCATCGATGATGCGGTCGGGGTCCTGCAGCCGATCCGGAATGAGGTCAACGCGGAAGCTCGCGCGATTGATCGCGATCGGCCGGCCGTTGCGGTCGACGATCCAGCCCCGACGCGGCAGGATGAGCTGGCTCTGGACCCGGTTGGACTCCGCGAGCTTGTCGTACTTGTCCCTTTGAGCGATCGAAAGCCACGCCATGCGGCCCGCCAGCAGCGCGC
>Ga0325400_1007977_pt1 | contig 10145 bp, 9 predicted proteins | sample PopdelMetagenome_2_FD_205662 | JGI IMG/M metagenome (GOLD analysis project Ga0325400, IMG submission 205662) | Populus deltoides microbial communities from Bellville, Georgia, United States - Xylem-PdKOR-R1 | ecosystem: Host-associated > Plants > Phyllosphere > Stem > Wood/Secondary xylem...
CCGCCCCCGGATCGTCAGTTCCGCAGGCTCTCCGGAACGACGCCGCCGTTCTCCGCGAGCTTGGCCATCACCGCCTTGTGAAGCGCGATGTTCTGCTCGGCGCTGCCATCGTCTCCGGCGTGCACGCCGAGCTCCGCGCCCAACTCCTTACGCGCCGACAGGCTGGAATCGAGATCGAGCAGCTTGAGCAGGTCGACGATCGACGTCTGGTAGTTGCCACCACCGCCCTTCATCGATGCCATCTCGGCCAGCACCGCGCCGACATCGACCTGCGCCGCGGGATCGGCCGGTGCGGCGGCGGGGGTCGGCGTGGACGGCGCCGGCTGCGGTGCCGCGGCGCCCGGCGACGCGGTCGGTGCCGGCTGCGGTGCCGCCTTGGCCTTCGGGTGGCCGAAGATCTTGTCCTTGATGCTGCTGAAGATTCCCATGCGTTTCGCTCCCGTGGAAAGTCGTGCTGTCCAACGGTGCGGGCACGCGAAAGGTCCGGTGCCGGGCACAAAGCCGGCGGCCGGGTGTTGATGCGCTCGACGCCGGCCGCCGGTGCGGCCGGGAACAGGAGACGATCATGACCAAGCACGTGATGGCGACCGCTGCGGCCGTAGCCGCGCTGGCCCTGGCCGGTTGCGGGCAGAAGGCCGAGACGACCACCACCAACACCGTGACGGCGGAGACGACGACCCCGACGACGGCCGAGGCCACGCCGGCGATGGGCGCCGGCCAGACCTTCGCCAACGCCGCCGCCGCCAGCGATACCTTCGAGATCGAGAGCTCGCGACTGGCGGACACCAACGGCGCTTCGGCATCGGTGAAGCGTTTCGCCGCCAGCATGATCGCGGCCCACACCGAATCGACCGCCAAGCTGAAGACGGCAGCAGCCGGCGCCGCTCCGGCGATCACTCCCGATCCGACCCTCACCCCGGAGCAGCAGGCGAAGCTCGACGCGATGAAGGCGGCGCGCGGAACGGAGTTCGACCGGTTGTACATCGCCGGGCAGCAGGAAGGTCATCAGAAGACGCTGGACACCCTGCGCGCCTATTCGAGCGCGGGTGATGTGCCGACGCTGAAGGCGTTCGCGACCGAGATGGCGCCGAAGGTGGCGGCACATCTGAACACCGCCAAGGGCCTGAAGGCCTGAATCGCGCGCCGCGGGGTCGAAAGGGCGTGGGCCGCGTGTGACGCCCTTTCCCCCCGCGGCGCCTTGGGCTAGGCACGTCCACGTGCCGGATACGATAACATGTGACGTGGCGATCGTCGGCGGCGGACTGGCTGGCGGGCTTATCGCACTCGCGCTTCATCAGCAGCGTCCCGACGTGTCGGTGGTGGTCATCGATCGCGGGGCGACGCTTGGTGGCAATCACGTGTGGTCGTTCTTCGGATCGGACGTGGCGCACGGCGACCGCGACATCGTCATTCCGGCGATCGCCCACGTCTGGCAGGGTTACGACGTCGCCTTTCCGGCGCGGCGGCGCACCCTGCCGTCCAACTATTACTCCGTGACCTCGGAACGGCTCGACGCCGCGGTCCGTGCGGCGGTGCCGGCCGACCGCATCCTGACCGGCCGGAAGGTTCTGGGCGCGAGCGCCACCGCTGTCGTGCTGGCCGATGGCGAGCGGATCGAGGCGGGGGGCGTGATCGACTGCCGCGGTCCGGCGGACCTGTCGGCGCTTGACGTCGGCTGGCAGAAGTTCCTCGGTCAGGAACTCAGCCTCAAGCGCCCGCACGGCGCGGTTCGGCCGACCGTCATGGATGCCACGATCGAGCAGGTCGACGGCTATCGTTTCGTCTACACGCTGCCCTTCGGCACGGACCGCATGTTCGTCGAGGACACCTACTACAGCGACACGCCCGACATCGACCGCGCGATGCTTGCGGCGCGGATCGGCACCTATGCCGCTGCCAGGGGATGGAAGGTGAAGGCGATCGAGCGCGAGGAGGCCGGGTCGCTGGCGGTCGTCATCGGCGGCGATTTCGATCGCTACTGGGCAAGCAGCGGCAAGGGCGTGGCCAAGGCGGGGGTGCGCGCCGGCCTGTTCCACCCGACCACCGGCTATTCGCTGCCCGACGCGGTGCGAAGCGCCAGCCTGATCGCCGCCACGCGCGACCTGTCGGGCGCGAACCTCGCGACGCTGACCCACGACCATGCGGCGCGTGCGTGGAAATCGCGCGGCTTCTACCGCATGCTGGATGCCATGTTGTTCCTCGCTGCCGAGCCGGGTGAACGCTACCGCGTGCTCGAGCGTTTCTATGGATTGGATGCCAAGCTGATCGCACGTTTCTACGCCGGCCGCTCGACCTTCGCCGACAAGGCGCGCGTGCTGATGGGCAAGCCGCCCGTACCCCTCGGCCGCGCCGTCCGTGCCATCCGGGGGGCACGGGCATGAGGACCGCGGTCGTCATCGGTGCGGGCTTCGGCGGCCTCGCGCTCGCCATCCGCCTCCAGTCGGCGGGCGTCGCGACGACGATCGTCGAGGCGCGGGACAAGCCTGGCGGGCGCGCCTACGTGTGGGAACGCGACGGCTTCACCTTCGATGCCGGCCCCACCGTCATCACCGCGCCCGACGTGCTGCGCGAACTATGGGCGCTGTCCGGCCGCGACATGGCCGACGACGTCACGCTGCTGCCGGTCAATCCCTTCTACCGCCTGAACTGGGCCGATGGCACCAACTTCGACTACACCAACGACGATGCCGTGCTCCACGCCGAGATCGCGAAGCTGAACCCGGCGGACATCGCCGGCTACAACCGCTTCCTCGAATATTCGGCCGGCGTCTACCGCGAAGGGTACGAGAAGCTCGGCCACGTCGCCTTCCTCGACCTCAAGTCGATGCTGTCGGCTGCCCCCAGCCTTGCCAAGTACCAAGCGTGGCGCTCGGTCTACTCGATGGTGTCGAGCTTCGTGGAGAACGAGAAGCTGCGCGAGGCGCTGAGCTTCCACACGCTGCTGGTCGGCGGCAATCCGATGACGACCAGCGCGATCTACGCGCTGATCCACAAGCTGGAGCGCGACGGCGGCGTCTGGTTCGCGCAGGGCGGCACCAACCGCCTGATCGCGGGGATGGTGCGCCATTTCGAGCGGCTGGGCGGCATCCTGTCGCTCGGGGTCCCGGTGACCTCGATCGACACGATGGGCGATCGTGCGACCGGCGTGACGCTGGCCGACGGGACGACGATCCAGGCCGATGCGGTCGCCTCCAACGGCGACCTGATGCACACCTACCGCAACCTGCTGGGTGGTTCGCGCAGTGGCCAGCGCGCCGCCGCGAAGCTGGAGCGCAAGCGCTTCTCGCCGTCGTTGTTCCTGGTCCACTTTGGCATCCGCGGCACGTGGCCGGGCATCCCGCATCACATGATCCTGTTCGGGCCGCGGTATAAGGGGCTGCTCGACGACATCTACACCACGGGCATGCTCAGCGAGGATTTCTCGCTCTACCTCCACCATCCGACCGTCACCGATCCGGCGATGGCGCCCGAAGGCCACTCGACTTTCTACGCGCTGGCGCCCGTGCCGCACATGGGCAAGTTCGTCGGCGACTGGGAGGCGATCAAGCCGGTCATGGAGAAGCGCATCCTCGACGAGATCGGGCGGCGGCTGATCCCCGACATCCACGACCGCATCGTCACCAAGTTCAGCTACGCCCCCAACGACTTCGCGCACGATCTCGGCGCGCATCTCGGCAGCGCGTTCAGTCTGGAGCCGGTGCTGACCCAGAGCGCCTATTTCCGCGCGCACAACCGCGACGACGCGATCCCCAACCTCTACTTCGTCGGCGCGGGCACCCATCCGGGCGCCGGTATCCCGGGCGTCGTCGGCAGCGCCAAGGCGACCGCCAAGCTGATGCTCGAAGGGCGCGCCTGACCTCCTCAACGGACACGACCATGAACCGTCTTGCGATCTACTGCGGCTCGGCGACCCCGAGCGATCCCGTCTTCGTCGATTCCGCCCGCGCGGTCGGCCGCGCGCTGGCCGAACGCGGGATCGGCGTCGTCTACGGTGGCGGCAGGCTGGGGCTGATGGGCGCGGTGGCCGACGCCGCGCTCGCGGCCGGGGGTGAGGTGATCGGCGTGATCCCGCGCGCGCTGGTCGATGCCGAGGTTGCGCACCGTGGGTGCACCGAACTCCACGTCGTCGACACGATGCACCAGCGCAAACAGGCCTTCACCGATCTGTCGGACGGCTTCGTCACCCTGCCCGGAGGCACCGGGACCATGGACGAGCTGTGGGAGGCGATGAGCTGGGCGCAGATCGGCTACCACGCCAAGCCGGTCGGGCTGCTCAACGTCGCCGGCTTCTACGACGGGCTGATCGCCTTCGTGGGGACGATGGGAGAGGTCGGGTTCCTGCGTCCGCAGCATCAGGGGCTGCTGATCGTCGATACCGCGCTGGACGGACTGCTGGCAAAGATGGCGGACTTCACTCCGGCGACCACGGTCGGGCAGATCGGCGCGAAGGACCTGTGAGCTCCCGTGCCGAGCTGGTGGCCGCGGCGGGCGCGACCATCGCCGCGGGATCGAAGAGCTTCGCGGCGGCCAGCAAGCTGTTCGACCGGCGCACGCGCGAGCGGGCCTGGCTGCTCTACGCCTGGTGCCGGGCGTGCGACGACATCGCCGATGCGCAAGAACTGGGCCACGGACAGCAGCACGCGGACGATCCCGGGGCGCGTATCGCGCGGATCCGCGACTGCACCGCGCTCGCGCTCGCCGGAAAGCCGACGGGGGATGCTTCGTTTGACGGGCTCGCGGTCGTGGTTGCGGAAACCGGACTGCCGCGCCGCTTCATCGACGATCACATCGCCGGCTTCGCGCTCGACGCCGACGAGTGGAGGCCGCGCAGCGAAGCTGACCTGCTGCGCTACTGCTATCATGTGGCGGGCGTGGTCGGGTGCATGATGGCGGTGGTGATGGGTGTCGACCCGGGTGACGAGGTGACGCTCGACCGGGCCTGCGACCTCGGCCTCGCCTTCCAGCTCGCCAACATCGCCCGCGACGTGGAGGAGGACGACCGTTCGGGTCGTTGCTACCTGCCCGAGGAGTGGCTGGTCGAGATGGACTTTCCGCCGGGCCAGCACATGAAGCCGCCTTTCCGAAAACGGCTGACGGTGCTCGCCCGCCGGCTGGCGACCATGGCCGAGCGGTACGAGGGCAGCGCACGCTACGGAACGCCGGCGCTGCCGTACCGCTCGGCGTGGGCGGTGCTGGCGGCGGCCGACATCTACGGCGGGATCGCCCGCAAGGTCGCCGCGGCGGGCGATCACGCCTGGGACCACCGGGTCTCCACGTCGAAAGCGGAAAAGATCGCCGCCATCGCCAAGGCTGGGACCCAGGCGGCGGCGCGAGGGCGGCTGTATCTTGGGCGGGAGCGCGATCCCGACTTGTGGACACGCCCGCGCTGATCGCGCCGGGTGAACGATTCTTCAAGCCGCCATGCCCGCGGTTGCCGCAACTCACCCGTTCGCATTTGTGCGATATCTCATGAAATCAAAAGTGTAGCCGATCGACCTACTACATTCGCGCGACGGTCATAAGCTTTCCGCGGCAAGTCGGGATATCGGCCCGAACCTTGCGCGCTAGCGGCATTCGGCGATCAGCCCCGCGAACGATCCCCGCGGCTGGCCATCATCATGCCGCGCCGCTCGCACGCTGCCTGGACCACGGGGAATGACAGGTCTGTGTTCCGCTGAAGCGCGGAACCCATCGCCGCCTGACAGGCCGCAGCCGATTCGTACCGCGCGGGCTCGATGCGAGCCTGCTGACAGGCAGAGCCATCGTCACCGCAGCCGAGGATCGCCATCACGTAGTAGAGCGGTTGCATCACGCTATCCCCTTCGCCGGAATAAACAAAAGCGGCGGGAGTCGGTTCCGGGCTAACGGTCGGTCAGCCGGGCGCTTGGCGATCCGGGTGGTCGACCCTATCTCGTCGCGATGCCACCCCAGTCCACCGGATCGGGCGCCGACCGTCCTCTGGTCGCGACGCTGCGGCGCTTCCTGCCCTATCTCTGGCCGGCCGACGCCCCCGCGCTGAAGGTCCGCATCGTCGGTGCCATGGCGCTCGTCGCGGTGTCGAAGCTGGTCCAGGTCTACGGCGCCCCGTTTGCGTTGCAGGGCGCCGTCGACCGGATGGCGAGCGGGGATCGCGGCGTCGCCACGCTCGTGCTGTTGTTGGTGATCGGGTATGCGGTGGCGCGCTTCTCGACCGTCGTGTTCGACAACCTGCGCAACACCGTGTTCGAACGGGTCGGGCAGGACGCGACGCAGCGGCTGGCGGCGGCGGTGTTCCGGCACCTGCACGCGCTGTCGCTGTCGTTCCACCTGGAACGGCGCACCGGCGCGGTCACCAAGGTGGTCGAACGCGGGACAAAGAGCATCGACACGATGCTGTATTTCCTGCTGTTCAACATCGCGCCGACCATCTTCGAACTCGCGCTGGTGCTCGGCATCTTCTGGACCCGCTTCGGTGTGTGGCTGGTCGTCGGCACGCTGGTGATGGTCGCGGTCTACATCGCGTTCACCCGCGTCGTCACCGACTGGCGCGCGGCGCTGCGCGAGCGGATGAACGAGCTCGACACCGGCGCCGTCGCCCACGCGGTCGATTCGCTGCTGAACTTCGAGACGGTCAAGTATTTCAACGCCGAGGAGCGGGAGGCGAGGCGCTACGCCAACGCGGTCGCGAGCTACGCCGATGCCGCGGTCAAGTCGGAGAACTCGCTCGCCTGGCTCAACATCGGTCAGGCCTTCATCACCAACCTCATGATGGCGGGCGGCATGGCGCTGGTCGCCTGGGGCTGGGTGAGCGGGCGCTTCACCCCCGGTGACGTGGTGCTCGTGTCCACGCTGCTCGCCCAGCTGTTCCGTCCGCTCGATCTGCTCGGCATGGTGTACCGCACGGTGCGGCAGGGGGTGATCGACATGGGCGCGATGTTCGACCTGATCGATACCGAGGCGCAGGTGCGCGACGTCCCCGGCGCGCCGCCGCTGGCGGTCGGGGCCGGCCACCTCCGGTTCGAAGGCGTGCGCTTCTCCTACGGCGACGGTCGCGAGATCCTGAAGGGCATCGACCTGGACGTGCCGGCGGGAGCGACGGTGGCGGTGGTCGGGCCGTCCGGCGCGGGCAAGTCGACGCTGGCACGGCTGCTCTACCGGTTCTGGGACGTGACCGGCGGGCGCATCACGATCGACGGGCAGCCGATCGACGCCGTCACCCAGGCTTCGCTACGCGCCGCGATCGGCATCGTGCCGCAGGATACCGTCCTGTTCAACGACACCATCGGCTACAACATCGCCTACGGCCGCGAAGGTGCGGGCGCCGACCAGATCGCCGCCGCGGCGCGCGGCGCGGCGATCGCGCCGTTCATCCAAGCGCTGCCGGACGGCTTCGACACGCGGGTGGGCGAGCGTGGGCTGAAGCTGTCGGGCGGCGAGAAACAGCGCGTCGCGATCGCCCGCACGCTGGTCAAGGATCCGCCCATCCTGATTCTGGACGAGGCGACGTCGGCGCTCGACAGCCGGACGGAGGCGGAGATCCTGTCCACGCTGGAGGCGATCGAGCGTGGGCGGACCACCATCGTCATCGCCCACCGCCTGTCGACGATCGTCCACGCCGATCGCATCGTGGTGCTGGAGGCGGGGCGGATCGCCGAGCAGGGCACCCACGCCGACCTGCTCGCGGCGCGCGGCCTGTACGCCGAGATGTGGATGCGCCAGGCCGCCGAAGCCGCGGCCGGAGAGGCGGCGTAGCGGGTCCAGCGACGTTCTACGGGTCGATCGTGGAGTGTGCGTGTCGAGAAGGTGGAAGGCGCGCTAGGCGCAGTGCAGCCGGATCAGCTTCGCGCGCTTGTCGAAGGTGACGGACGAGCAGGCGGCGAGCGCGTCGGTGCCGATGCTCAGCCGATCGCCCCGGCGGTCGCGTTTGCCCTTGGCGGTGACCAGCACCTCGTCCGGGTCGGGCGTCTCGCCCTCGGCCCGGATCCCCTCCGCGTTGCCGAAGTCGGTGGTGCGGACGCTGATCGCCGCCACGGACAGCGGGCCGATCGCGAGCGGGCGGCGCAGGGTGAGGGTGCGCACCGGCCGCTCCACCCCGAACACGATCGGCACCATCCGGCGGTCGTCGGCGAGCCGCCCGTCGTGGACGCGCGCGAGCGTGGAGGCGAAGCCGGCGCTGACCAGGTTCTCGCGGCGGCGCAGGTCGAAGCGGATGCGAACCGGTTCGCCGTCAACGGTGACCTGCCCGAACAGGCCGATCGTGCCCCCGAACAGCCCGCCGCCGTCGACCATCGGCAGCGTGTGGTCGCGCTCCCCCGGCGCGGGCGCGCGCAGGACGAAGCGGATCACCTCGTCCTCCAGCCCGCCGGGGCCCACCGATCCGTCGACGCCGGGAATATACGGCCGTTCGGCCCAGCCGATCCGCTTCCTGACCACGCCGCGGCCGAAATCGACCCGTACCACCGCGGTACGCCCGGGCACGCGGACCGGCCCGACCAGGTAGTTGAGCGCGAACGGCCCCGGCTTCAGCGCGGCGCGGGTGGCGATCTCGCCGCTGACGAGCGCGAACGACGGCGCCCCGGGATCGACCAGGATGCGCGCCGGCACCCCCGCCACGGTGGCGGCGATCGTCTCGCCCACCCGGATCACCCGCTCGGGCGGCGGGGCGGCCCCGATCAGGAGGAGCGGCAGGGCGGCGCGGAGGGCGGGTTGCATCGCGGACCATGCTCGCGGACGATCGTGTCAGCATTGCGGCCGGTTGCCGCACCGATCCCCCGTGCCTAAGTGCGGCCGGGTGAACGACGCGCTGGCCACTCTCCACAGGATCTTCGGTTTCAACGACTTCCGCGGGGTCCAGGGGCAGGTGGTGGGTCGCGTGCTCGACGGCCGTTCCACGCTGGCGGTCATGCCGACAGGTGCGGGCAAGTCGCTGACCTACCAGCTGCCCGCCGCGATGCTGGGGGGGACGTGCGTCGTCGTCAGTCCGCTGATCGCGCTGATGCACGACCAGCTGCGCGCGGCCGAGGCGGTCGGCATCCGCGCCGCCACGCTGACCAGCGTCGACCAGAACCGGGCCGAGACGCGCGGCCGGTTCCTGGATGGCGAGCTGGACCTGCTCTACATCGCGCCCGAACGCGCCTCCACCGCCGACTTCCGCGACCTGCTGGAACGCGGCAACGTCAGCCTGTTCGCGATCGACGAGGCGCACTGCGTCAGCGAGTGGGGGCATGATTTCCGCCCCGATTACCGGCTGCTGCGCCCGCTGCTCGACCGCTACCCGGACGTGCCGCGCCTCGCGCTCACCGCCACCGCCGACGCGCATACGCGCGCCGACATCCTCGATCAGCTCGGCATTCCCGCAGAGGGGCTGATCGTCGCCGGGTTCGATCGGCCCAACATCCGCTACGCGATCAGCCCGCGCGACAACACGACGCGCCAGATCGCCGATCTGATCGCGGCGACGCCCGGACCGGGCATCGTCTACGTGCCCTCGCGCGCGGGCACCGAGAAGATGGCGGAGGCGCTGGCGAGAACCGGCCGCCCGACCCGCGCCTATCACGCGGGTCTGGACCCGCAGGTGCGCGCCAGGAACCAGGCCGACTTCGTGGCGAGCGAGGACATGGTGATCTGCGCCACCGTCGCGTTCGGCATGGGCATCGACAAGCCCGACGTGCGCTTCGTCGCCCATGCGGGGCTCCCGAAGTCGATCGAGGCCTATTATCAGGAAACCGGTCGCGCGGGCCGCGACGGCGACCCGTCGGTCGCGCACCTGTTCTGGGGGGCGGAGGACTTCGCCAGGGCTCATCAGCGCGTGGGGGAGGTCGAGCCCGCGCGCCAGGCGGGCGAGCGCCAGCGGCTGACCGCGCTGGCCGGGCTGGTCGAGACGGCGGGCTGCCGCCGCGCCGTGCTGCTGCGCCACTTCGGGGAGGATCCGGGCGAGAGCTGCGGCAACTGCGACAACTGCCTGACCCCGCCGACCGGCGTCGATGCGACCGAAACCGCGCGCAAGTTCCTGTCGGCGGTGTTCCGCACGGGGCAGCTGTTCGGTGTCGGCTATGTCGAGGACATCCTGCTCGGCCGCTCGAGCGAGCGGAGCGCGACCAACGGGCACGATGGCCTGAGCGTCTTCGGCATCGTCGATGCGCGAGAGGCCGCGATGATCCGCCCGG
>Ga0325400_1007978_pt1 | contig 10144 bp, 5 predicted proteins | sample PopdelMetagenome_2_FD_205662 | JGI IMG/M metagenome (GOLD analysis project Ga0325400, IMG submission 205662) | Populus deltoides microbial communities from Bellville, Georgia, United States - Xylem-PdKOR-R1 | ecosystem: Host-associated > Plants > Phyllosphere > Stem > Wood/Secondary xylem...
GGACGGCCTTTCTCCTGCAAAACTTCAGACGCTTTCCGCCAGCGCACCAGGTCCCGCCAGCGGTGCCCCTCCAGCCCCAGTTCGACCACGCGCTCGTGCATGAGCCAGTCTTTAAAACCTTCCTTGCCCAGTCCCGCCGGTATGCCGGTTAGTCCCGCCCGGGTTCGCACCCGATTGATGGCCGCGTAAGCGTCTGCCGTTGGTCCCTGTGCTTCGTTAACGGCCTCGGCGTACATCAGCAACACATCCGAAAAGCGCATTAGCCGGAAATTAATGTCGGTTCCGGCGGGGTCGAATTCATCACCGGCATCTTTCTGAAACTTCCGAACGGCCAGATCAGCGGGCTGAACCTCGGACCAGGTCTGGTAACCAAACAGTTTGTAATAATCAATGCCGTCGAACTGACTGCCCTGAGGCCCAAACACGGATTCCAGCAGCCGGGTATCACCGGGTTCGAACTGCTTTACGTACCAGCCCGATGGAATGACGTTGTTGTACGCCCGATCCCGAACGCCCATCTCGATAGCCCGCAGACCGCCCGTTCCGCAGGCATCGCAGGAAGCGCCCGGGTCGACGGTGGTTGAAAACTGTACTTCAAAAAGTGATTCGTTGTTGTTCTCCCGTTCGGCGGTGTGATTATCCCGGTAATTGGCCAGCAGGTCGTACACATTCGAATCAATGATTTCCTTAAACAGCCTGGCCGCTGCGGTATAATCCGCCTGGTTGTTGGTTAAATTGCCCCGGTACAGCAGCGCTTTAGCCCAGAAACCCTTGGCGGCTCCTTCGGTTACGCGTCCAATATCGTTGCCCGCGTAGGTAACCGGAAGGCGTTTCTCGGCTTCCATAAAGTCATTCAGGATTGCTTCATAAACCTGAGCCACGGGGGTACGCGTGGGCTGCTTTTCCGACGGGTTACCCACATCCACTACCTTCAGTTGCAGGGGAACATCACCAAAATTGGTCGCCAGCATAAAGTAAAACAGGCCGCGCAGAAAATAAGCCTCGCCCAGCAGACGGCTTTTTCTGGACTCGTTCATGGGAATAGCCGGAATGCGTCCAATCGCCAGGTTAGCCCGGTAAATGCCCTGATAGCAGCCACTCCAGATAATATCGAAGGCTTCGTTACCGGCGTTGGTCTCGAACTCCCGCATAGCAACCAGATTGTCGGCCGTCGATTTGGTGGCTTCCGCTTCGTCCGACATCAGTTCCTGCGTCAGGTGCATCATCCGGGAATACAGGTCCGGAGAGGCCAGCGCTGCGTAGGCGGCATTCACGGCCTTGACCGCATCGTCTTCGGTTTTATAAAACGTATCGGTCGTGCTTTCGTTAACGTTCGGTATGTCCAGCGCGTTGTCGCTACAGGCCACGGCGAAAATTGCGATCAATAAAAATAAAACTCTCGTTTTCATGTTGAACTAAGCTCAGAAGCTGAGTTGAATACCACCTAAAAAAGTACGGGGTTGCGGTGATACACCGACATCAATGCCTTCGGCCACGGCCCGGTTGCTGGCAAATTCGGGATCCAGACCAGAATAGCGCGTGCTGGTCAGGAGGTTCTGCCCGCCCACATAAACCCGCAGTTTGGAGATGCCCCAGTTGGACACCAGCGTTTCGGGAAACGTGTAGCCTATCTGTACCGTCTTCAACCGAAGATAACCGCCGTTTTCGATGAATCGGTCGGAGGGCCGGAAATTAACGGTGTTCGAAGCATCCGCGCGGGGCTGCGTCGTTGACGGGTTGGTTGGCGTCCAGCGACCCAATACTTGCGTTCCTGCGTTGTAGTGGCCCTGGTACCCATTCAGCCAGTAGGCATTGGCGTTGTAAATCTGATTGCCAGTCATGCCCTGAATCAGAAGCGATAAATCAATGCCTTTGCAGGCAATCATCCCCGACAAACCATAGTAAAACGTGGGAATAGGGCTGCCAAGGTAGGTTTTGTCGGCGTCGGTTATCTTACCGTCGCCGTTCTGGTCAGCGTACCGAATGTCGCCGGGTTCGGTTCCCGGCAGACCGGGGCGTTGCCGGATCTCATCCCCGTTCTGGTAAATACCATCCCGCTGAAAGCCGTAAAAACTACCAATGGGTTGCCCTACGGCCGTTCGGGTAACGGTTTCGGCCTGAACCGCACCATCGGCAATTGGATCGATACGATCCCCCAGCGAACGGACCTGGTTATGCTGCCACGACGCAAATCCGGCCACGTTGTATTCCAGCAGTTCATTGTTTCCTTCAATCCGCAACCCCAGATCCAGGCCCGTGTTAACCACCGAACCGGCATTGGTCAACGGGGCAACCGCGCCCACGGATGACGGCAGGGGGACCTGCACCAATAAGCCGCTGGTGCGTTTGCTGAAGTAATCAACGCTCAGCGTTACCGTATTTCTCAGCGCTCGAATATCCAGCCCAACGTTGCTCATGGAAGTCGTCTCCCACCGAACACTCGTATTCGGCAACGTACTCGGGTAAGCGCCCAGGCCAAGGTACGAATCCGTCGGCCCGAAAGGGTAGTTATAATTGGGCGTGATGCGGGACGAGTACTGAAAATCACCGATGTTGTCGTTACCGGTCTTGCCCCAGCCCGCCCGCAAATGCAGCTGACTCAAATACGGTACTCGTTCCAGAAAAGCCTCCCGACTGATTGTCCACCCCGCCGATACGGACGGGAATGCCCCAAACCGGCGGCCCTGCGCAAACCGCGATGAGCCATCACGCCGGACACCAGCCGTCAGCCAGTACTTCTCGCCGTAGTTATACGCCAGTCGACCCAGCAAGCTCACAATCCGGTAGTTGTTGTACTGCCCACCGACAGCCCGGTCGTTAGCCGACTGGCCCGCAGTAAGCGCCGTAATGCCATTACCCGGCAGGTTGTTGGTGTACGCCGTTATGTTGTCGACGTAATAATTTTGCCGACTCCCCGCCAACACGGCGGTCAGGGCATGACTACCGCTTTTGACCTCGTAGGCCAGCTGATGTTCAAGAAGGGTATTGTAACTGCTTTGTTTGGAACGGTCAACTGCCGGGGTCAGGTTGACGGCGTATTCACCCATGTTATACACCGACGTAGCCAGCAGCCGGTCGTAGTTGCGAAGGTCAAAGCCGAGGGCTGCTCGGTAGGTTAATCCGTCAATAATCGACCATTCGCCAAACACATCGCCCACCAGCCCAAGCGTCGCCCAGCGCGTGTTGACCAGATTAGCGGCACCGACCGGATTGAGCGCGTTATTGCCCGCATCCAGATAATTAGGTCCGTTGTAACCACCCATGAACTGAGCGTTGGTAATGGCCAGATAAGGTGCGCTTTTCAGAGCCTGCTCGATCAGCGTTTTTCCATCCGTACTTTCGTGACCACGCTGGATGGTCCGGTTTACGGTCAGGTGCTCGCCGACTTTGATATTGTCCGTCAATTGAAAGTCCGTGTTCAACCGAAAGGACAATCGCTCGAAATCGGTACCCAGCAGAGCGCCCTGTTGCCGGAAATGATTGGCCGAAAACAGATACCGCGTGGATTCATTGCCACCCGATACGGACACATAGGCATTCCGGACGGGCGCCTGCCGAAAGAGCGCACCCACCCAATCGGTGTTTGTTCGCAGCAGCGTATCAAGCGACGCCTGCGTCGTTAGTTTATAGGCGGGCAGCAAACCGTCGTTCGCCCGACTTTCGTTAATAAAATCGATGTATTGCCGCGTGCTGAGCAACTGAGGCCGCTGCGTCACCTGCTGAACGCCGGTGTACACCTCTGCCGTCACGCGGGGTCTCCCCTGCTGACCGCGCTGGGTGGTAATGAGAATAACGCCGTTGGCCGCCCGCATACCATAAATGGCGGCCGCCGAGGCATCTTTCAAAACCTCGACTCGTTCGATATCCTGCGGAGTCAGCCAGCTCAGATTATCGGTCATGCCGATAACCAGGCCGTCGACAACAACCAGCGGATTGGTATCGCCAAACCGGCCCGCGCCCCGAATCTGGGCTGTTACACCCGCACCGGGGTCGCCGGAATTGGCGCGAATCAGTACACCAGCCAGACGGCCCTGGAGGCTTTGTAAGACATTGGCGGTAATTAGTTGGGGCAACGCAGTTTTATCCACCGAGTCAACCGAACCGGTCCTGTAGGCATTGGCCAGCCGGTTGTAATGGGTTGATAGTGAATCGGGCGGATGAGCCGCTGACGAGGTAGCCTCAGCGGAAAGTGTTCCGAGACAGGCAACGGCAAGCCAGCCATCGGCCAGAACTCGCACGATTTTTTGCAGCGTTGACGGAGAGCGCCGGGTGGGCGACGGTAGCACCATCTTTGATATGAGATTGGGTTATGGGATGCGTAAAGGCATTACTATACTAAATCCCTCAACAATGATACCAATAAAAAAACCTGCGTGTTCTGGATGACGCGCAGGTTTATTCGATAGACAGCTAAAGTTGTAATGCTCAAGGCATTTACTCCGTAAAAATAGAGATTATTTACATGGTAAACAATCCTGTACGGGTCAATTTTTGACGAACTCCCGGTGGTAAGCCGCCTTATAAAGCTCTTCTTCGGGCAGATTCCGGAAGTAGTCATACGTAATCCGCAGTCCTTCTTCACGGGATACTTTCGGCTCCCAGCCCAGAATGGCTTTGGCCCGCGTAATATCCGGCTGACGTTGTTTGGGATCGTCGGTCGGCAGCGGTTTATAGATTACTTTCTGAGTCGTGCCAGTCAGTTTAATAATTTCTTCGGCGAACTCACCAATCGTGATCTCACCGGGGTTACCGATGTTAACCGGATTGGCGTAATCGCTCAGCAACAGGCGGTAGATGCCTTCAACCAGGTCATCCACGTAGCAGAACGAGCGCGTCTGGCTCCCATCGCCAAACACCGTCAGGTCCTCGCCCCGCAACGCCTGTCCGATGAACGCCGGCAATACCCGGCCATCGTTCAGTCGCATCCGCGGACCGTAGGTATTGAAGATACGAACAATGCGGGTTTCAACGCCGTGGTACGTATGGTAGGCCATGGTCATAGCCTCCTGGAAGCGTTTAGCTTCGTCGTACACCCCACGCGGACCAACCGGGTTAACATTACCCCAGTAATCTTCGTTTTGCGGGTGAACGTTCGGATCGCCGTAGATTTCAGACGTGGAAGCAATCAGGACCCGGGCCTTTTTAATCCGCGCCAGACCCAGACAGTTGTGAATCCCCAGCGAGCCTACTTTCAAAGTCTGAATGGGAATCTTCAGGTAATCAATCGGGCTAGCCGGTGAAGCAAAATGCAGAATATAATCCAGTTCACCCGGTACGTGGATGAACTTCGACACGTCGTGGTGGTAAAATTCGAAGTTAGGCAGATGGAACAGGTGCTCAATATTCCGGATATCCCCCGTAATCAGGTTATCCATCGCAATCACATGGTATCCTTCCTTGATAAACCGGTCGCACAAGTGCGATCCTAAAAAACCGGCTCCACCGGTGATAAGTACTCGTTTCATGCAGATACTACAAAGGTTAAACGTTCTTATAAAGTTGTGTCGCCAAACAGGGTCACGCTCCCCAAAGGGAAGCAAAGGGTTGCTTCGCTAAACCCGGCAGGCCTTTCTCTGCTTTGCGACACAACTTATCTGAATAAGCCATTAAGCGTTTTGCGCAACTTCCGGCGTAACCATTTCGCGGCCAATGCTGTAATAAGTGTAACCCATCTCTTTCATCTGATCGAGTTCGTACAGGTTCCGGCCATCGAAAATGACTTTGTTTTTCAACAGTAAATTCATCTTGTTGAAATCCGGCGTGCGGAACAGCGGCCATTCGGTCATGATAACCAGCGCATCCGCGTCGTCCAGCGCGGCATAAGACGTGTGCGCGTAGGTGATCTGGTTGCCCAGAACGTTCTTGACGTTGTCCATTGCCTCCGGATCGTAGGCCGTTACCTTGGCGCCGGCTTTGAGCAGGGCGCGGATATTTTCCAGCGCGGGTGCTTCGCGGATGTCATCGGTGTAAGGTTTGAAGGCCAGACCCCATACGGCGATGGTTTTGCCGTTCAGGTCACCGTCGAAGTGTTCGTTGATGACGGGCAGTAACCGCGTTTTCTGCGCCTGGTTAACCGTCATCACGGATTTCAGCATTTTGAAATCGTATTGGTATTCTTCGGCGGTTTTGGCCAGTGCCTGTACGTCTTTCGGGAAACAGCTACCTCCGTAACCAATACCGGCGAACAGGAAGCGCTTGCCAATCCGGCTGTCCGTTCCGATACCCCGGCGAATATCATCCACGTTGGCGCCTACTTTTTCGCAAAGGTTGGCGATTTCGTTCATGAACGTGATCTTGGTCGCCAGGAAGGCGTTAGCCGCGTACTTGGTCATTTCGGCCGACCGCTCGTCCATGAAAATAACGGGGTTACCCTGGCGGACGAGGGGTGCGTAAAGACGATTCATCACGGCTTTGGCCTTCTCCGACTTTGTTCCGATAACCACGCGGTCCGGCTTCATAAAGTCCTCAACGGCAACGCCTTCCCGGAGGAACTCAGGGTTCGATACAACGTCAAAGTCAATGTTGGTACCGCGGGAAACGTGCAGCCAAACTTTTTCGGCCGTTCCGACCGGTACCGTACTCTTGTCGACAATAACGGCGTATTGCTTCAGGATCGGACCCAGATCATCGGCTACTTTTAAGATGTATTTCAGGTCAGCGGAACCATCTTCGCCGGGAGGAGTCGGCAGCGCCAGGAAGATGACTTCCGCGCCTTCAATCCCCTCGACCAGGTCGGTCGTAAATTTCAAACGTCCCTCCGCCGTATTCCGGTGAAAGAGCACATCCAGGCCGGGTTCGTAGATGGGCATGATGCCGTTATTGAGTTTTTCAACTTTCCGCTCATCAATATCAACACAAGTAACTTGGTTACCCGTTTCTGCGAAGCATGTCCCTGTTACTAAACCAACGTAACCGGTTCCTACAACTGCTAATTTCATAGTTTTTAAATTAAGTTAAAGAAAGATAGCTGGTGCTAAAGCGATAGAAAATAAAGGTTGTATCTAATTATATCCACTAGACTGATTTCGACAAAAATATTACTTTTTAGTTAACTTCCTAAGTGGCTAACTCTTTTATGATCAATTGGTAAACGTGTTTAATTAACACTTTAAATCCATTTCTGGTCTTTTATCTGTTCGTTAACCGCTGAGCTAACTTGCAGAAATTTATGAATTTAACGTAAAACCGCGCTTTGCCTTTAGTCAACGGTGTCCTATTTTCCCCTTGCTGACTTCCCGCAAAAACCACTATTTACAAAGCTCCTTATAATTGGACAAAAACCATAATTAATTGCCTGCTCAAGACAATCTATCATTTATCTAATTTTCTTTTTAGCAATAAGTAGGCCAACTGTTATATATAGTATCCATAGATTATATGATTGTTCGTAATTGGTTACTTATAAGAAGTCGAGAAACAACGCGTTGCCCACCGGCGTTGGCCTCTTCTCCCTAGTGGATAACACAAAAAGCGGGCTGATAGCCCGCTTTTTAGTACACCGCAATCTATGCGTCAGGATTAGCTGGTCTTTTTGACCGTTTTTTTCGTTACCGTTGTTTTTTTGGTCATGCCCTGCTGCATTTTTCCTTTGTTCATCTTATGACCTTTCATGTTACCAGCAGACGTAGAGTCCTGAGCGAAAGCAACCGGGGCGGAGAACAGGGCGGCACATACCGCAGCAATAAGTATTTTTTTCATTGTCGTAGGATTGATTGTTGTGTGTATCGGGGCTTAAGCCCTTGCGGGTATTAACTAATGAAGTGGGGTTTATGCTATTAAATTCCGCTTAAATTGATCAACAGGGTTAAGGAGAGCCTGTCATTAAGTCATCGCCCGATTGCTGCGTAGCCTATTCTTAATTAATGCTTTTCGGTTGCTTCGCTGCGCTCATCCCGGTCTGCGTCCTTTCATTTATCCTTTTTTCTGATTATCATCGTATCCCTTGGAACGCATCTGCTTTTCCGTCAACTTTCCGCCATCAATCATTCCTTAACCTGCTTTTCAACAATGAGCTACGTCTTTTTGATTCTCGTTATTCTTGCGCTGCTGGTTGTTTTCATGACCGTTAAGGTAGTGCCGCAACAAACGGCCTACGTGGTCGAACGGCTTGGTAAGTTCTACGCCGTCCTCCAGCCGGGCGTTAGCTTTATCATTCCGTTCTTCGACCGGGTTGCTTACAAACACAGCCTGAAAGAAACGGCGCTCGACATCCCGGAGCAGATTTGCATCACCCGTGACAACGTTCAGGTACGCGTCGATGGCGTTATCTTTATTCAGATCATCGACCCGCAGAAAGCCTCCTACGGAATCAATGATTATAAGTTTGCGGTGAGTCAGTTATCCCAGACGACCATGCGGAGCGAGATGGGTAAGATTGAACTCGACAAGACCTTTGAGGAGCGGACAACCATCAACCAGGCCGTTGTCCAGGCGATCGACGAAGCGGCCATTAGCTGGGGCGTGAAGGTGTTGCGGTACGAGATTAAGAACATTACCCCGCCCCAGACGGTTCTGAACGCAATGGAGAAACAGATGCAGGCCGAACGCGAAAAACGGGCGGTGATTCTGGAATCCGAAGGCCAGAAACAATCGGCGATTAACCTGGCCGAGGGCCAAAAGCAGAAGGTAGTTCTGGAGTCGGAAGGGGTTCGGCTGCGTCAGATCAACGAAGCGGTTGGTCAGGCCGAAGCCATTCGTTCCATTGCCGACGCAACGGCGGAAAGTATCCGGAAAATTGCGTCCGCGACGCAGGAAGATGGGGGGATGAACGCCGTTCAGCTGCGGGTTGCCGAGCAGGTCGTGGGGCAATTTGGCAAACTCGCCAAAGAAACGAATACGCTTATTCTGCCCGCTAATTTCGGAGACCTGTCCTCCATTATCTCCACCGCGATGACGGTGGTTAAACAACAGGAAAAAACGCAGTAACCCAATGGACCTTCTTACGTGGCCTCAACTATGGTTAGCGCTCGGTTTTCTGTTCCTGATTGCCGAACTGATCAACCTATCGTTTGTCTTTGTTTTTCTGAGCGTGGGCGCTTTTGCAACCGCTTTGCTGGCCTGGATTGGCGTTACACCCGGACTCAATAGCCAGTTGCTGCTCTTCGTGCTAGTGACCCTGGTCACGCTGGTGGGGGGGCGGAAACCCCTCCGCCACTGGTTCGAAGCCCGCACCAAAAAGCAGGAATATGTCGAATACGTCGGCGATCAGGCCACCGTAACCCGGACCATTCCGGCGACCGGTGAAGGCCGCATTGCCTATCGGGGCACCGAATGGATTGCCATCTCCGAACGAAAAGAATCAATTCTGGCCGGTCAGCACGTCGTTATTCGACGGATGGATGGGATCCGGGCCATTGTTGAATTAGTCTGACTTCCGGCTGGCGCTGTGTCCAACCGGAAGTCCTGATAGCCTTTATTTAATTGCTTCGCTTACCGGATTCCCGATGTTTCCGCTGGGTTCCAGGATGTGCAGCAGAGCCGAAACCGTCGGGGCAATATCCGCAATCTGGGTACGTCGGGTTGTCTCACCCGCCTTTACCCCCCATCCGTAGAACAACAGGGGAACGTGGGTATCGTAGTTGTATACGGTGCCGTGACCCGTACCGCCCTTCTGGTAGCCTTCCAGCCAGTCTGATTCGTAGATAATGTACAGGTCACCGCTGCGTTTAGGATTGTACACATTCCGTAACATGGACAACCAGTAATCAGGAACGGCCACAGCGGCCAGATCATGGAAATTAACGACGTTGGCGACGCCCGGTTGCTGAAGCAACGTCAGCCGAATGGCTTCAACCGCATCCGCCATTTTAATTTTCTTCTCACGCAGTAGATTCTGATTCAGGTACAACTGCTGGTTTTCGTATTTTTTGATCCACTCACCCGGTCCAAAGGCTTTCTCAACCGCAGCCTGAGCTACTTTAATGGCATCGCCGGAATTGCGGAAACCCGCAGGTAATTTCATGCTTTGTGCGTAAGCCGGGTTATCGGCGGCTCCGTGGTCAGCCGACAGAAAAGTCAGGTAGTTGCCTTTACCCACCTGCGCATCCAGGGCGGTCAGCAGCTCCGCAATGGCACCATCCAGACGCAGGTACTCATCCTCGGCCTCGATCGACGCCGGACCAAAGCGGTGACCAATGTAATCCGT
>Ga0325400_1007986_pt1 | contig 10137 bp, 11 predicted proteins | sample PopdelMetagenome_2_FD_205662 | JGI IMG/M metagenome (GOLD analysis project Ga0325400, IMG submission 205662) | Populus deltoides microbial communities from Bellville, Georgia, United States - Xylem-PdKOR-R1 | ecosystem: Host-associated > Plants > Phyllosphere > Stem > Wood/Secondary xylem...
ATACAAGGTTCTGTTTGGGTAACAGAATTCAGGAAAGAGTGTTTATTTTTGCTTTGTTAGTAGAAAATTATTCTTCCGATTGCCGTTTTCTAGGGTAGAATCAGAAAAAATTTCGTTATGACCAATCTGGACAAGATCGACCGCCAAATTTTAGCGCTGTTGCAGGAGAATGCGCGTCTGACCATTCAGGAGATTGGCCAGCGGATCAATCTCTCGAAAACGCCGGTTCATGAACGAATCAAGCGACTGGAGCGCGAGGGCGTGATTGAAAAATACGTAACGGTCCTCAACAAAAAAAAGCTGGGCAATCTGCTGGTGGTGCTGTGTCACGTCACGCTCGATAAGCAGACCCGCGACACCTTTCTGGTGTTCGACGGGGCCATTGCCGCGCTGCCCGAAGTGATTGAATGCAGTATGGTGTCCGGCACATTCGATTACCTGCTAAAAGTGGTGGTTCACGACATGGAAGGCTACAACCAGTTTTATCAGGAGCGGCTCTCGGTCATCCCCGGAATCCTGCACATCAGCAGTTTTTTCGTTATGTCGGAGGTGAAAAATACGACAGTGATTCCGGTTTAGCTTAAACGCTCAGATCAACCGTTTTTCCGTGTGTCTGCTCCATGACGCTTCGTAGCAGGGGTTTGAAAGTCCCAAAGGCGGTGACGGCCAGTTCCGACAGCCATTCATCGCCAAAAAGCCGCTGAACCGTCCGGCCAATCCACAGCCGACGGGCAAACCGCGCCGACCAGGCCGATTGGTACTGCTGCTCTAGTTGACTCCGACTGATAGCCCCTCGCAGATAGGGGGAGGCCAGTCCGCTGACCAGATGGCCACCGTGGATCGCCATTGCCATGCCGTTGCCGCAGAGGGGCGTGATCAGCCCCGCCGAATCGCCGGCCATCAGGATATGGTTTTCGACGGCCTGTTTAGGGGCAAACGAAATCTCGTTGATGACTTCGGGTTTGTCGTAAAGAAAAGTTGCGTTCTCAAAAACGGCCTTCAGGTGCGGATTGCGGTGCAGAATCGCCCGTTCCATATCCGGAATGTTTTTGTACGGGCGCAGATTGTCACGGGTGGTCAGGTAGCATAAACAATACTTACCGTCTTCGATTGCCGACATGCCGCAATAGCCGTGGCGAAAATTGTGGAGCGCAATCAAATCCGTCGGGAAGTCCGTGCGAATGTGGTATTTGACGCCCAAGTAAGGCGACGGCTTCTGCATGAACGCCCGGTTCAGGGCTTTGTCCAGCTTGGTCCGCTTCCCAAAAGCGCCAAGCGCCAGCCGACTCCGGAGCGTCTGTCCGTCGTTGAGCGTAATCGTAAACTGATCGTTTATGAACTGAACGTCGTCCACCTGCTTGCCGAGCAGAAAGGAAACGCCGGCGTTCTGCGCCAGTTGATATAGAGCATGATCAAGCGTGTAGCGACTAATGCCAAAACCACCCAGATCCAGGCCGCTTTCGAGCAGCCGACCGGATGGAGAAGAAAACCGAAACCGATCGATGTGGGCCACTCCCAGCGCCTTCAGGTCCACGCCCAATGATTCGATATACGGCCGCACTTCGTTGGAAACATACTCTCCGCATACCTTGTGGAACGGATACGTTTTTCGCTCGACCAGAACCACCGAATGGCCTGCCCGCGCCAACTCGAGGCTGCTAATCAATCCGGCCAGTCCACCACCGATGATCGTAACGTCAATCACTTCTGCCATTATAAAACCGGAAGCCCCCGCCGGGTCTTCGTGACAGCGGAAAAGCTTCTTTCTTACAGGACCAAAAAAAGAGGTGTTTGTTTTGGTCCCGAGCCGAATGGACACAAAAAAGCCCCACTGTAAGCAGCGGGGCGGGTAACGGATTTCTTTATTTCTAAGCGCTTTCGTCGCCGAACGTAATTTCGGGAATGGCTTTGTCGATCATATAACGACCAACGCCTTCTTCGCCAATCACGTCGAATAGTTCAACGGCCCGGCGGGCGATGTATTCCTCTTCGATCTGTTCTTTGACGAACCACTTCATGAATTCTTCAGTACCGAAGTCAAACGACCGGCGACAGGCGTCGACAATCCGGTTGATTGAGTGCGTAACGGCAATTTCCTGTTCCAGAGCCGATTCGAACACGTTGCGGAAACTGTCGAACTCCTGCGGAACGTTCATTATTTCCGGCGAAATAGCCGTACCGCCCATGTCGGCCACGTACTTGAAAATCTTCAGCATGTGGTGCCGCTCTTCGTCGGACTGTTTATATAAGTATTCTGCGCTGTGCAGAAAGCCATTGCGGTCGCACCAGGAAGCCATAGCCAGGTAGATAGCTGATGAATGGGCTTCCATTTTTATTTGCTCGTTCAGGACATGTTCAATTTCTTCCTTTAACGAAGTCCGCATCCGAACCAGATCTTTCATAGTCGTATATACTTTATGGTGTTTTTAGATGGGTAAAGCAGGCTCTGCTTGCCTACCGTGTAGCAAGTATACCGGATTCAGATCAAAAAAGTTTACGCGGAAAAGAAGACGGAGAATATTTGGAAACAGTCTGAATTACAGTAACAATGCCGGACATTCTTGTCCGGCATTATTTAAAGAGCGGGGACACTATAAATACGTTCGTTCAGTAACGAGTTTAACTCCAGCGTAAAGCGGGTTCCGTTCAGCAGATCACGCAGGGCCACCAGATCGCAGAGGGTAAGGACAAACGAGTGGTCAGTCCGGGGCGCTCGGATGATCTCTACGTCGTATGCGTCATCGGTGTTGAAGATCATGGTATGAAGATCAACCGAATCAACCTTTCTTTTGAACGTCAAAAAATCACGAATGCGAAGGGCTACTTGTACGTCATCAAACTCAACAATAATTCGGTTGGTGGCGTCGCATTGGAAGGTTGAGCCCTTAGGGTTACTATATAACTCAATTAAAGAAGAATCCGACACAGCTTGTACAGTTAAAAACAAAGTTGCCTCTTCCAAAAGAAGATGAACAAATTTACCGCTCTTCGAGAAAGATGTCAAGTCTTGTTTGAATCTATTCTAAATAAATAGATCATAAAGCGAAAAAAGTTAGCAAACGAAATAACGCCGACTTAGTTAATTACATACATAATCCATTCACGTTCAACTTACTAAATGAAAGCCATGACGATGAATAAAGCAATGAACGGCCTCCGTCAACTTATACTGACCGGCGGAGCCATTCTGGTGGGCGGTCTGCTGCTAACGGCCCAGGCTCAGACGACGGGTTCGGGCCAGACCGCGACCGGGCGGGCCAATCGCGCCGGCCAAACGCCCAATACCGGCAAAGTAGGGGCGATGCTTATGCCGGCAATGGACCGGATGCTGGAGCAAATGAAAGCCGCTCCTAAAACGGGCAACCCCGATCGGGATTACGCGACGCTGGTGAAGATTCATCATCAGGCGGTGCTTGAGCTGGCTCAGCAGGGCATGCAGAAAAGCAAAAATACGGGTCTGGTGAGTCTGGTTAAGGACCAGGCGGCTCAGAAAGAAAGCGAACTGGCCCAGATCAATAAACTGCTTCCGCAACTGGCGTCGACGCCCGCCAACCTGGGGTTTTCGCAGGAACTGAGTCAGAAGCTGCAGGCGATAACGATGAACACGCAGAACGACATGAACGGGACGCTGACCGGCGATTTCGACAAAGATTTTCTGCAGGCAATGATCCAGCACAATCAGGACGATGTGGATCTGGCGCAGACGTATCTGAAGTACGCCCAGGACTCAGCGCTGCGTACCGAGGCCGAACAGATTCGCGCTAACAGCCAGAAAGCGATCGACTTATTGAAACAGCAGATCAGGTAAGCCCATAATTCAGGATAGCGGACGAAATTAATTTCGTCCGCTATCGAAACGAAGACTACCTTTGTGGCGGGTAAACAGTCCATTCACGCATGAATCGTAATCTGATTGACGGCTTAAATTTCTTTTCCAAAGTAACCCCCAAACGGGCCTGGAATGCGCTGAAAGTAGTGTCCAGCTATTACGAATCGAAGCGAACGGGCCGGGCTGTACACCGCGGACTGCCCATTGCCCTGTCGTTTGAGCCAACCACGTCCTGCAACCTGCGCTGTCCGGAGTGCCCCAGTGGCCTGCGGTCCTTTACGCGCCCAACCGGTATGCTTCAAGACGATCTCTTCAAGCGGACCATCGACGAACTGGCCGATACGCTGCTTTACCTGATTTTCTATTTCCAGGGCGAACCGTACCTGCACCCCAACTTTCTGGATTTAGTCGGCTACGCGTCCAAAAAAGGCATTTACACGGCCACATCCACCAACGCCCATTACCTGACCGACGCCAACGCCCGAAAAACGGTTGAGTCGGGACTGGACCGCCTGATTATTTCCATCGACGGCACCACGCAGGAAGTCTACCAGCAGTACCGGGTCGGTGGCAAGTTGCATAAGGTTATCGAAGGCACGAAGAATATCCTGAAATGGAAGAAGGAGCTGAAGTCAAAGACGCCCCACGTGATTTTCCAGTTTCTGGTGGTGCGGCCCAACGAACACCAGATTGAGGATGTGAAGCGGCTAGCCGAGGAGCTGGGCGTGGATGAAGTAGGCCTTAAAACGGCCCAGATTTATGATTACGAGGAAGGCTCGGAGCTTATTCCTACTATTGATAAATACGCCCGCTACGCCCGGCAGACGGATGGTAAATACACCATCAAGAACGCATTGGATGGGCATTGCTGGAAAATGTGGCACTCGTGCGTGATTACCTGGGACGGGCTGGTTGTGCCGTGTTGCTTCGATAAAGATGCGCACCACCGGCTGGGGGATCTCAAGGAACAGTCGTTCCAGCAGCTTTGGCAGAGCGAGCCGTATCAGCAGTTTCGTCAGACACTTATCCGGTCGCGTTCTGAAATCGAGATGTGTAAGAACTGCACCGAGGGAACGCAGGTGTGGGCCTGATTGGGTCCGCAGCCACTGGCAGCCAGCGGTTTTACGGAGAGCCTGTGAAACGTTTCTTAAAAATCGTGAAACATTCCTTGTTTTAATAGCGGCAACTCGTGATATTTGGGTCTGTAACGAACTGACCCATGGGTAAAGTCATTGCCATTGCCAACCAAAAGGGGGGCGTCGGAAAAACCACTACTACGATCAATCTGGCTGCCAGTCTGGCGGCTCTTGAATTTCGGACGTTGATTATTGACGCCGATCCTCAGGCCAACTCCACATCGGGCTTAGGCTATAATCCAAAAGAAATTGAGCACAGTATCTATGAGTGTATGGTAGAGGGCATCCCGCCCCGCGAAGCCATTCTACAGACGGATTTTCCGAATCTGGACCTGCTGCCGTCGCACATCGATCTGGTTGGGGCTGAAATCGAAATGATCAACCTCAAGAACCGGGAAGAGAAGATGAAAGAAGCCGTCCACACGATTAAGCAGGACTACGACTTCGTCATTATCGACTGCTCGCCGTCGCTGGGTCTGATCACCATCAACAGCCTTACTGCCGCTGATTCGGTCATTATCCCGGTGCAATGCGAGTATTTCGCCCTGGAAGGGCTGGGCAAGCTGCTGAACACGGTCAAGATTATCCAGTCCCGGCTGAATACGCATCTGGCCATTGAAGGAATCCTGCTGACCATGTACGACCTACGGGTTCGCCTGTCCAACCAGGTAGTGGGCGAGGTAACCTCCCACTTTCAGCATATGGTTTTCAACACGATTATTCCGCGCAATATTCGCCTGAGTGAATCGCCTAGTTTTGGACTACCGGTTTTAGCTCAGGATGCAGACAGTAAAGGAGCGATCAGCTACCTGAACCTCGCCCGCGAGATTCTGACCAAAAACGGCATGTTGCCGCAAGACCAAACCGTAGCCTGAAAGGAGAAACTAGCCAATCATGGAGAACACCAACACGAAAGCCAGCGCGAAAAAGATGACTGGTCTGGGCAGGGGGCTGGGGGCCTTGTTGCAAGATACCGAGCAGGTCAACCGGTCGAATAAGCCCTCGGCGTACGATTCGATCTCAACGATGACCGAAATCAATGTCAACTACATTGAGACCAACCCGTACCAGCCCCGGACCCGTTTTGATGAAGAAGCGATGCAGGAGCTGGCCGAGTCGATCCGGACGCAGGGCATTATCCAGCCCATCACGGTGCGGCAGCTGGGCAAGGATCAGTACCAGCTGATTTCGGGTGAACGGCGTCTGCAGGCATCCAAAATGATCGGCCTGACGCACGTGCCAACCTACGTTCGGCAAGCCAATGATCAGCAGATGCTGGAAATGGCCCTGATCGAAAACATTCAGCGTGAAAACCTTAATTCGATCGAAATTGCCCTTAGCTACCAGCGGCTCATCACCGAGTGTAGTCTGAAGCAGGAAGAACTGGGTGAGCGGGTTGGCAAAAACCGGACGACGGTCAATAATTACATCCGGTTGCTGAAGTTACCGCCGGTAATTCAGGCTGCCCTGCGCGATAACAATATCTCAATGGGCCACGCCCGGGCGATTATCAACATTGATAATCCGGAAGTTCAGATTAAATTATTCAAGAAAATTGTCGAGGAAGACTGGTCGGTTCGGCGCGTCGAAGAAGCCGTTCGGAACCTGTCCGCCACGCCGGAAGCTGAGCCAGAACGCCGTTCTACGCCTTATAAACAGGAAATTCGGAGCCTGCAATTCAAGCTGTCGTCCATGTTTGGTACGAAAGTGGCGATAAAAGCGGATGAGAAACACAAGGGTGAAATCAAAATTCCGTTTACTTCACAGGATGAGCTCGACCGCATCCTGGAGGTACTGAATTTCAAAGCGTGAAGACATGGGAAAGCGGATTTGGATTAGCGTGCTGATGCTGATGCTGTACGGTGCAGCAATGGGGCAAAAGACTCGGGCCGTGCGGGATAGCATTCCCGTTGGCTCTTCCACGCTGATCCCGATCCAGGGTGATACGCTTGGTACGGCGTTACTGGATACAACCGCTTTGACTCCGAAACAAAATGCCGCCATTCACCGGATAAAGCCCCGGACGGCGACGATGCGTTCGCTCATGTTTCCTGGTCTGGGTCAGGCCTACAACCACCAATACTGGAAAATGCCGATTGTCTATGGCGGTTTTGGGGTGCTGGGCTACTTGTTTAACAACTACCGGAAAGAATTCCTTTTCTGGCGGGATCTCTGGGATAAGGCTTACAATAACAGTTCTTCGCAATCGATTTCCTTTACTTATAAGGGACGGAGTTACGAGAACGTAGGCCAGGCTACGCTAGGCCGGCAGACCCAACAAGTTATGCGGTACCGCAATTTAAATGTCATCCTGATGGCAGCGCTGTGGGGCCTGAATGTGGTTGACGCCAACGTAACGGCCCACCTGAAAACGTTTGATATGTCGGAGGACTTGTCCATGCGCGTTGAGCCGACTGTCCTGATGGCTCCGGTCGGCCCTATGGCCCCGGTGCCGGGTGTCCGGGTCGCGTTTCGGTTGAAAAAGTAATTTCTATTTTTCTGTTTGTTAGCCTGATCCCTTCTGGCGGTTCGCGCTAATCAATCAGTAGCATCTTTTTTGCATTCGATTGATGAATATCCTGTTGTTAGGCTACGGCAAAATGGGTAAGACCATTGAGCAGATTGCGCTCGATCGGGGTCACCAGATTGTGGGCCGAATTGGTAGTAATAACCGCGCCGAACTAGACACGCTCGATGGAGTCGATGCCGTCATTGAGTTTAGCTCACCCGAGGCTGCCGTTGAGAACATCCAGCACTGTTTAAAAAAAGGGTGGCCGGTTGTATGCGGCACCACCGGCTGGCTGAGTCACCGCGCCGAAATCGAGGCTCTGTGTGCGCAGACCAACGGCGCTTTCTTTTACGCTTCGAACTTCAGCATTGGCGTTAATTTATTCTTCCGGCTCAACAACGTACTGGCTCAGTTTATGCAGAATCAACCCGCATACGCGGTTTCGATGGCGGAGATTCACCATACTCAGAAAAAGGACGCTCCGAGCGGAACGGCGATTACGCTTGCGGAAGGGTTGATGGAACATCTTCCGGGCAAAACGCGTTGGGTAGAAACAAGTCAACAGCCTGAGGCTGAATCACCTGAGGACGCCGTGCCGATCGAATCTGTTCGCGAGGGCCTGGTTCCGGGAACACACATTATTCGTTACGATTCGGAAGTAGACACCATCGAAATTAAGCACGAAGCCCACAGCCGGCAGGGGTTTGCCCTGGGTGCGGTTACGGCGGCTGAATGGCTGGCGGGCAAGCAGGGCGTTTTTGGCATGGAAGATCTTCTGGGAAAAACAATCCGTATTTAAATTTATGTCAGTAGTAAGAAATCAGGAGCCGGGAACAACGCGAGTCGTCCGTCAACAAAAAACACCTTTCCGCGAGTGGCTCGACTCGATTGTGTTTGCCGTCGTAGCGGCTACGCTGATCCGGTGGCTGTTTATGGAAGCCTTCACCATCCCGACCCCGTCGATGGAAAAGAGTCTGCTGGTTGGGGACTTTCTGTTCGTGAGCAAGCTCCATTACGGAACCCGTACGCCCAAAACTCCGCTGCAGGTGCCGTTGACCCACCAGAAAATCTGGGGTACCGACATCCCGTCGTATCTGGACTGGATTCAGTTGCCGCAGTATCGGCTGCCGGGCTTCTCGTCCGTGAAGAAAGGCGATGTAGTGGTCTTTAATTACCCGCCGGAAGATCAGTATCCTACGGATTTGCGTACTAACTACATCAAGCGCTGCATCGGTACGCCGGGCGACGTTCTTGAGGTTCGCGAACGGCAGGTTTACGTCAACGGCCAGGTGTTTCCCAACCCGGCAAAATCGCAGACTTCTTACTTCATCAAGACTAATTCCGTCATCAGCGAACGCGTTTTCAAGCGGTACGACATCACGGATTTTGAGCAGGCGACGTACAACTACAACGATACCATTGCCGCTAATGATGCTTCCGGTTATATCGTGCATACGCTGCCCGAAACGGCGGCCTTGCTGAAGCAGCAGGATTTTGTGCAGGGGGTTGAGCCAATCAGTGAGCCTAAAGGCGTGCGGAACTTCATGATCTATCCGCAGTCCGCGCTTTTTAACTGGAACGTCGACAACTACGGCCCGATTACCGTGCCTAAGAAAGGAGCAACGATCCAACTAGACGAGAAAAATATTGCGCTGTACGGCCCCGTCATTCAGAAGTACGAAAGCAACGATAAAGTAGAGCTAAGCGAGAAATCCGTGAGCATTGACGGAAAGCCAGTGACTTCCTACACATTTAAGCAAGACTATTACTTCATGATGGGGGACAACCGGCACAACTCGGCGGACTCCCGTTTCTGGGGCTTTGTTCCGGAAGATCACATTGTTGGAAAAGCCGTTTTCATCTGGATGTCCATTGATCCCAGTCCGGAAAGCGTGCTGAAGAAAATCCGCTGGAATCGGTTGTTCCGAGTTATTGACTAATCTGAACAGTCCATAAAAAAGGGAGAACTGGCTGAGTTCTCCCTTTTTTGTTACCAGTCGATCTCTGGCAACCCTTTACTTCTCAGGTACTCGTTGGCCTGACTAAAGTGCTTGTTGCCGAACCAGCCGCCCCATTGGGCAGCCATGGGCGATGGGTGTTTGGATTTCAGAATCAGGTGTTTGCTGGCGTCAATAATGGCCCCTTTCTTTTGGGCGTAGGCGCCCCAGAGCATAAAAACCAGATTTTCCTTCTCGTTGGAAAGATGCTGAATGGCGGCATCCGTGAAGGTTTCCCAGCCCTTGCCCTGGTGAGAACCCGCCTGACCCGCCCGCACCGTCAGCGTAGCGTTCAGGAGCAGGACGCCCTGACTGGCCCAGCGTTCGAGGTTACCGGATTTAGGAATGGGCTTACCCAGATCGTCCTGAATCTCCTTGAAAATATTAATGAGCGAAGGCGGCTTGGTAATTCCGTCGCTGACGGAAAACGCCAGACCGTTGGCCTGACCTTCGCCGTGGTAAGGGTCCTGGCCCAGAATCACAACTTTGGTATGTTCGAAGGGGCTATGGTCAAAAGCGTTGAAAATCAGCCTTCCCGGTGGGTAACAACGTTGAGTGGTGTATTCCTGGCGAATGAACTCAACTAATTTGGGAAAATAAGGCTTCTCAAATTCGTCGTGCAGTCGCTGCTGCCAGGAAGGTTCAATGACAACTTTCATGAAATGA
>Ga0325400_1007987_pt1 | contig 10137 bp, 5 predicted proteins | sample PopdelMetagenome_2_FD_205662 | JGI IMG/M metagenome (GOLD analysis project Ga0325400, IMG submission 205662) | Populus deltoides microbial communities from Bellville, Georgia, United States - Xylem-PdKOR-R1 | ecosystem: Host-associated > Plants > Phyllosphere > Stem > Wood/Secondary xylem...
CGCATTAAACACGGTGGGTTATACCGAATTGTTTAATTACCTGGATGGGAAAACCGATTTGGATACGGCCGTTTCGCTGATTAAGCAAAACACCCGTCGCTTTGCTAAACGGCAGCTAACCTGGTTTCGTAAAGACACTACTATCCGATGGTTCGGTCCAAATGATATAAACGCCATTACCCACTATATCGACGAGTGTGTTAAGCCTTCTGCAACCTTTTAATACAAAGCTCAAGACTTTCGCGCCAGTACGGAATTTTGATACCGAATGTAGTTTTGATCTTCGTTTTATCCATCACCGAATAGGTTGGCCTCACCGCTTTGGTCACGTATTCGGATGTACGTACCGGCAGCACGTTGATATCGGTACCTGCAATATCGAAAATCCCCATCGCAAAATCGTACCACGATGTTACGCCCTCGTTACTGTAATGGTAAATGCCATACTGCTGCTCATCGTTGGCAATAACAGCAAGTATACATTCGGCTAAATCAACAGCATACGTAGGCGTACCTATTTGGTCTGCAATAATTTTCAGTTCGTCTTTCTCGGTACCCAGGCGCAGCATGGTCTTTACAAAGTTGTTGCCATGTTCTGAATATAACCAGCTGGTACGTATAATGTAATGCGCTTTAAGTTGTTCAGTTATAACCTTCTCGCCTTCCAGTTTAGTTAAGCCGTAAACGTTAATAGGGTTAGCCGCATCGGCCTCTGTTAACGGGTAAGGTGTGTTACCTTCAAATACAAAGTCGGTAGATACATGAACGAGGGTAGCCTGGTACTGCTGGCACAGCTTAGCCAGATTGCCTGCACCGTCCCTGTTCACCTTCAGGGCAACATCCCGGTCATCTTCCGCTTTATCTACAGCGGTGTAAGCCGCGCAGTTGATACAATATTGGGGCTTGTGTTCGGCGAAAAGCTTTTCTAATGCAGCTACATCTAAAATATTGGCTTCGCTTTCAACCGGAAAAAACACATCCTGCGACTGCTGTTCTGCAACTACCTGTTTTAAACAATGTCCTAATTGCCCGGAGGCACCAAATACGATAATATTGCTCACAATAACACTTATAACGATGTAACTAAAATTATGTAAGGCGTAAAAATAGCAATACATCCCGGATTGTTATACAACGGATGCAGATACGTAATAGTTACTCATATTGATTTTTAATAAGATAGCCCGATTGCTGTAGTAACTTCTCCTTTTGGAAGATTGCCAAATCGTTAGTAACCATATCATCAATCAGCTCCGGCAACGTATATTTTGGCTGCCAGCCCAGTTTTGTGTTTGCTTTGGCCGGGTCGCCCACCAGTAAGTCAACTTCGGTAGGCCGGTAATAGGCAGCATCTATTTTGACAACCGTTTGGCCAAACTTGATCTGCTCAGGATCCAGTTGAAGCTGTTGCATCAATTCAGCATCGGTATCAATCACCACGCCCCGCTCATTCAATCCTTTGCCGCTGAACTCTATCTCGATACCTACCTGCGCGAAAGCCATACGGACAAACTCTCTTACCGGGGTGGTGACACCGGTGGCAATTACATAGTCGTCGGCTTGCTCCTGTTGTAGTATCAGATACATAGCCTCTACGTAGTCTTTTGCATGGCCCCAGTCGCGCTGCGCGTCCAGGTTGCCCAAATACAACTTGTCCTGCAACCCCAATGCTATTTTGGCTACAGCCCGCGTAATTTTTCGCGTTACAAACGTCTCGCCCCGCAGCGGGCTTTCATGATTGAACAATATACCGTTACAGGCATAAATGCCATACGCCTCACGGTAGTTTACCGTAATCCAGTACGCATACATCTTGGCTACTGCATAAGGTGATCGCGGATAGAAAGGTGTGGTTTCTGATTGTGGTACCGCCTGCACCAGCCCATACAGCTCTGAGGTAGAAGCCTGATAAATGCGGGTCTTCTGTTCCAGTCCCAGTATACGGATGGCTTCCAGCAGGCGCAGTGTACCAATGCCGTCGGCGTTGGCTGTATACTCCGGCGTATCAAAGCTGACCTTTACATGCGACATGGCACCCAGGTTGTAAATTTCGTCGGGCTGTACTTGCTGGATAATACGGATCAGGTTGGTCGAGTCGGACAGGTCGCCGTAATTCAGCTTAAAGCGTACATCGCTTTCGTGCGGGTCCTGATAAAGGTGGTCGATGCGGTCGGTATTGAACAGTGAACTTCTGCGCTTGATGCCATGCACTTCATATCCCTTGCTTAATAGCAACTCTGACAAGTAAGCCCCATCCTGCCCCGTTATGCCTGTTATTAATGCTACTTTACTCATGTGATCATGCTGCTGTTATGCTAACAACAGGCGTCTGGCAAGTTACACTTGCCCAACTGAATGATTAATGAAATTAAGCCTGGCCTATAGTACCACCAAAATTAATTGGGAAGTCAGGTGCTTCGTTTTGTATTTTGATACGGCCGTTTGCCGCTTCAAACTTCTGGATATTGTCTTCCAATGCACCTAACAGGCGTTTGGCATGCTCCGGAGTCAGGATGATACGCGATTTTACTTTGGCTTTGGGTACACCGGGCATCACCCTGATAAAATCAACTACAAATTCAGCGTTAGAGTGGGTGATTACAGCCAGGTTAGCATATATGCCTTCGGCAATATCTTCGGACAGCTCAATATTCAGCTGATTTTCATTATTCTCTTCCATGCCTCTAAATTAACAAAGGTTGATGATAATAACGATTGGCGGCCAACCGATTTGTTATTAAAGTTCATGCATCCAGCATATTCACAAGCCTATGCAAAAAGAGAACCCGTCTGTACAGGACGGGTTCTTCCTCGTTAATATTTTGTTTTCCAAACCAGCGATACAGCCATTAGAGAGTTCAAAACTATATAGTAGGTGAACCACCGGTTACCTGAATGGTTGAACCCGTCATATAACTGGAACCTTCGGATGCCAGCAGCACATAAGCGGCAGCCAGTTCGGCCGGCTGTCCGGCACGTCCCATGGGTACATCCTGGCCAAAAGTTTTCACCTCTTCAGCACTCATGGTAGATGGGATTAGCGGTGTCCACACCGGGCCGGGCGCTACGCAATTTACCCGTATGCCTTTTTCGGCCCATATCTGCGCCAGGTTCGAGGTGAAATTTTGGATAGCGCCTTTCGTAGCTGCATAAGCAATCAGTGTCGGGCGGGGCTTATAAGCATTTACAGAAGTGGTGTTGATTACCGCACTCCCCGGTTTCATATATTCCTCGGCCATTTTACAGAGGTAAAACATGGGATAGATATTGGTTTTAAACGTACGGTCCCACTCCTCACTGGATACTTCCTGCAGTGATTTCCGGGACATCTGGAAAGCCGCATTATTCACCAGGATATCTATCTGCCCGAACTCTAATACAGCTTTGTCGATAATCAGCCGGCACTGTTCTTCAACAGCTATATCACCCGGAACCAATACAGCTTTCTGGCCGGCCTCTTCGATCAACCGGGCAGTCTCTTGTGCATCCTCATGTTCGTTCAGGTAAGAGATCAGCACATCTGCTCCTTCCCGCGCATAAGCGATAGCCACAGCCCGGCCTATACCCGAGTCGCCGCCGGTAATGATAGCTTTGCGACCGGTTAGCTTACCAGTTCCCTTGTAGCTGGTTTCGCCATGGTCAGCTCTGGGCTGCATATCGGCTTCAGTGCCCGGTACTTCCTGTTGCTGCTCGGAAAAAGGGCTGCTTTCGTATTTTTTGGTAGGATCTTGATTTTCCATAACGTTTTCTCTTGTTGATGTTAAACTTTTAAGGCCATGTAATCACGCCTTATTAAGGTTAAGATATTTACAACCTTATTGTTTAATATAATAAAAAACGTCACTTAAATAATCAGCACCTTTATCACAATATCAACGTTAAAACTTATTTATAAGATTATCCGAATACGGATGAATAAATGAAAAAAGATATTAAAGTTTACAAGTAAACATGACAAATTTCTTGTTAAACATGGCTTTGAGCATGACATCTCCATGCATCTGCATGTAAGTTAAGCAGTATATAGCTGACCTTTTTAACAAAAAAGGCCACCCGATTGGGTGGCCTTGCTTATTCTATAAAGGAAGTAATTATGCTTCTACTTCTTCGGTTTTCGAAGCCATCAGGCGGTCGAATTCTTCCTGCGAACCTACACGGATATTGTCGTAAGCACGTAAGCCAGTTCCTGATGGTATCAGGTGACCTACAATTACGTTCTCCTTCAGGCCCAGCATTTTGTCCTTCTTACCGGCAATGGCAGCCTCGTTCAGCACCTTGGTTGTCTCCTGGAAGGATGCCGCCGAGATGAACGATTTGGTACCTAACGATGCACGGGTAATACCTTGCAGTATCGGGCTCGAGGTAGCCGCAATAGCATCACGTACTTCCACCAGCTTCATATCTTTACGTTTCAGTATGGAGTTTTCGTCTCTTAAACGGCGTAACGATACGATCTGGCCTGGTTTTAACGACTCGGAATCCCCTGGCTCTACAACAACCTTCTTGTCGAAGATGTCGTCGTTTTCCAGCATGAAATCCCAGCTGTCCACTGCTTCTCTTTCCAGGAAACGGGTATCGCCCGGATCTTCGATAGCTACCTTCTGCATCATCTGGTGTACAATTACCTCAAAGTGCTTATCGTTGATTTTCACACCTTGTAAACGGTAAACTTCCTGTATACCATTCACCAGGTATTCCTGCACGGCAGCCGGGCCTTTGATAGCCAGAATATCTGCGGGGGAAATAGAACCATCGGACAATGGCATACCTGCCTTGATAAAGTCATTATCCTGCACCAGAATGTGTTTCGACAATGGCACCAGGTATTTCTTTATCTGTCCGTCTCTCGACTCGATAGTGATTTCGCGGTTACCACGTTTCACACCACCTAAAGTTACCACACCATCAATTTCGGTTACCACGGCTGGGTTAGATGGGTTACGTGCTTCGAACAACTCGGTTACACGTGGTAAACCACCGGTAATATCCCGGGTTTTCCCGGTTGAACGCGGTATTTTAGCGATTACCTGTCCGGTTTGCAGTTTCTCACCTTCTTCAACAGCAATGTGAGCGCCTACCGGAATGTTATAGCCTTTAATCATATCACCGCCTCTGTCAATGATCTGAATTACCGGATTCTTGGTTTTATCGCGGGTATCGATAATTACCTTTTCGCGGTGACCGGTTTGCTCGTCCGATTCTTCACGGAAGGTGATACCTTCCAATACGGCGTCGAACTGTGCTGTACCGGCAAACTCAGAGATGATAACGGCATTATACGGATCCCATGAACAAATACGATCTCCCTTTTTGATAGTGGCGCCATCCTTGATATACAGGTATGAACCATAAGGAATGTTATTGGTCATGATCACCTTGTTGCTACCCGGCTCAATAATGCGGAACTCGCCTGAACGGCCTAATACCACATCAACAGCACCATCTTCGGCAGTTTCGTAAGTTACAGTACGTACGTTCTCAAACTCAATGATACCGTCGTAACGGGCATTAATCTGCGACTCGGCCGCAATATTAGAGGCCGTACCACCGACGTGGAAGGTACGCAGCGTTAACTGGGTTCCCGGCTCACCAATAGATTGTGCTGCAATTACACCTACTGCCTCGCCTGCCTGCACACGCTTACCGCTGGCCAGGTTACGGCCATAGCATAAACCGCAAACACCACGCTTGCTTTCGCAGGTTAATACCGAACGTATTTCGATACCCTCCAGCGGAGAATTTTCAATTTTCTTGGCAATATCTTCTGTAATATCCTGACCGGCGTTTACCAGCAGTTCATTCGTCAATGGATCGAACACATCATGTAATGCAGTACGGCCTAAAATACGGTCATACAACGGCTCTACGATATCCTCGTTATCTTTTAACGCTGTAGTAAAGATACCACGCAAGGTACCGCAATCAGTTTCACCTACAATCATATCCTGTGCCACGTCATGTAAACGACGGGTCAGGTAACCGGCATCCGCCGTTTTCAAAGCCGTATCAGCCAAACCTTTACGCGCACCGTGAGTAGAAATAAAGTATTCGAGTACCGATAAGCCTTCCTTAAAGTTAGACAAGATCGGGTTCTCTATAATTTCACCGCCTGAACCTGATTTTTGAGGCTTGGCCATCAAACCACGCATACCGGCCAGCTGACGGATCTGCTCCTTAGAACCACGTGCACCCGAATCCAGCATCATATAAACAGAGTTGAAGCCCTGATTATCAGTAGACAAAATTTCCATTACATTCGCGGTTAAGCGGTTGTTGATGCGGGTCCAGATATCAATAATCTGGTTGTAACGCTCGTTATTGGTGATGAAACCCATATTATAGTTGTTCATCACTTCTTCCACTTCGCGTGAGGCTTGCTCAATCAGGTCGACCTTTTGTGCTGGAATGTTTACATCCTGCAGGTTAAACGATAAGCCACCCTGGAAAGCCATACGGAAACCTAATTCCTTAATATCATCCAGGAACTGAGCTGCACGGGCCATACCCGTATTTTTCACTACTTCACCAATGATATCGCGCAGCGATTTTTTAGTAAGCAGTTCGTTGATATAACCGACTTCTTCGGGCACATGCTGGTTGAACAGCACACGGCCTACGGTAGTCTCAGTCAACTTATGTACGATGCTGCCATCGCGCTCTTTAACGTTTACTTTTACTTTAATAAAGGCATGCAAATCTACTTTCTTCTCGTTGTAAGCGATAATTACTTCTTCGGGAGAATAGAAAGATAAGCCCTGACCTTTTACCACACGCTTGTCATCCGTTTTACGGCCTTTAGTAATATAATAAAGACCCAAAACCATATCCTGTGATGGTACAGTAATAGGTGTACCATTAGCAGGGTTCAAAATATTGTGTGAAGCCAGCATCAGTACCTGGGCTTCCAAAATAGCGGCATTACCCAGGGGTACGTGTACAGCCATCTGGTCACCGTCAAAATCCGCGTTAAAAGCCGTACAGGTTAATGGGTGCAGCTGGATAGCTTTACCCTCCACTAACTTAGGCTGAAACGCCTGTATACCTAAACGGTGCAGCGTTGGCGCACGGTTTAATAATACCGGGTGTCCTTTTAATACGTTCTCTAATATATCCCAAACTAACGGGTCTTTACGGTCAACGATCTTTTTAGCTGATTTTACTGTTTTAACCACACCACGCTCAATCATTTTGCGGATGATAAATGGTTTAAACAGCTCGGCAGCCATATCTTTTGGTAAACCGCACTCGTGCAATTTTAGGTTTGGTCCAACCACAATTACGGAACGTGCCGAGTAATCCACACGTTTACCCAATAAGTTTTGGCGGAAACGGCCTTGTTTACCTTTCAGGATATCCGAAAGTGATTTAAGCGCACGGTTACCTTCTGTTTTAACGGCATTTACTTTACGTGAGTTATCGAACAACGAATCCACAGCTTCCTGCAGCATACGTTTTTCGTTACGTAAAATTACTTCCGGCGCTTTAATCTCGATCAAACGTTTTAAACGGTTGTTACGGATAATTACACGACGGTATAAATCGTTCAAATCGGAAGTTGCAAAACGGCCACCTTCCAGTGGTACTAACGGACGCAATTCAGGCGGAATAACCGGCACAATCTTTACGATCATCCATTCCGGATTATTGTCGATACGTGTTTTGGCATCACGGAAAGCTTCTACCACCTGCAGGCGTTTCAAAGCTTCGTTTTTACGTTGCTGTGAAGTTTCGTTAGCAGCCTGGTGACGCAGGTCGTAAGACAGTTGGTCTAACTCCAAACGTTTTAACAACTCTTCCAAAGCCTCAGCACCCATTTTGGCAACAAATTTCTGTGGATCTTTGTCGTCCAGGTACTGATTCTCTTTAGGCAGTGTATCTAATACATCCAGATATTCTTCTTCTGTCAAGAAATCCATTTTGGAAATACCGTCCGCTTCTTTAATACCCGGCTGAATTACTACGTAACGCTCGTAATAAATAATCAGGTCTAATCTTTTGGTTGGCAAGCCAAGCAGATAGCCAATTTTGTTAGGCAATGAGCGGAAATACCAAATATGTGCAACCGGAACCACCAGATTAATATGGCCCATACGCTCACGACGAACTTTCTTTTCGGTTACCTCAACACCGCAACGGTCGCAAACGATACCCTTGTAACGGATACGTTTGTATTTACCGCAATGACATTCGTAATCTTTAACCGGACCAAAAATCCGCTCGCAGAATAAACCATCGCGCTCGGGCTTGTAGGTCCGGTAGTTGATGGTTTCCGGCTTTAAAACCTCGCCGCTCGAACGCTCCAATATAGACTCAGGTGAGGCCAGACTGATGGTGATCGTGGTGAAGTTACTTTTTATTTTATTATCCTTTTTGTAAGACATAGCTCTATTTGAGTTGAAAGTGTAAAGTATAAAGCTGAAAGTAACTCAACTTATACTTATGTTTTGATGACTTTATATGCGTAAAGCACAAAGTTGAAAGTGGTGTAAACCTTAACTTTCAACTTTATACTTTCAACTTAATCTAATGTGATATCCAAACCTAAACCTCTTAATTCATGAACCAGTACGTTGAAGGATTCAGGAACAGATGGCGTTGGCAGGTTTTCGCCTTTAACAATAGCTTCGTAAGTTTTAGCACGGCCAATTACATCATCCGATTTAACGGTCAGGATTTCTTGCAGGATATTGGCAGCACCAAATGCTTCCAATGCCCAAACCTCCATCTCACCAAAACGCTGACCACCAAACTGTGCTTTCCCACCTAATGGCTGTTGTGTAATTAATGAGTATGGTCCGATAGAACGGGCGTGCATCTTATCATCAACCATGTGGCCCAGTTTCAGCATATAAATAATACCTACGGTGGTTGGCTGATCGAAACGCTCGCCGGTTAAACCGTTGTACAGGTACGTACGTCCGGTAGCCGGCAAACCTGCTTTGGCAATCCAGTCTTCCACTTCCTGATAGCTTGCACCATCAAAAATTGGCGTAGCGAACTTCAAACCCAGTTCTTTACCTGCCCAGCCCAATACAGTTTCATATATCTGGCCCAGATTCATACGCGAAGGTACACCCAGCGGGTTCAACACAATATCAACCGGTGTCCCATCTTCCAGGAACGGCATATCTTCGTCGCGAACGATACGGGCAACAATACCTTTGTTACCGTGGCGTCCGGCCATTTTATCACCCACTTTAAGCTTACGCTTTTTAGCGATGTATACCTTGGCCATTTGCACGATACCTGATGGCAACTCATCACCTACACTGATGGCAAACTTGTCTCTGCGGTAAGCACCCAGTTCTTCGTTTACCTTAATGTTATAGTTGTGCAGCAGCAACTTAATCTGATCATTCTTATCATCGTCAGTTGTCCACTTGGTTGGATTGATGTTTTCGTAAGGAAGCTCAACCAGCATCTTTTGAGTGAATTTCACACCCTTAGGTACCAACAATTCTTTGTAAACATTGTACACACCTTGTGACGTTTTGCCATTCACAATTTCGAACAATTTATCAACCAGTGTATTTTTCAGGTCTTTAACTGCTTTATCATGTTTGGTATCCAGCTTTTCTAACTGTGCTTTTTCTTCAGCCTTGGTAGTCTTCTTAGCGCGTGAGAAAAGTTTGGTATCAATAACTACACCACTGATAGATGGCGGTGTTTTTAAAGATGCGTCTTTTACGTCTCCAGCTTTGTCACCAAATATAGCACGCAACAGCTTTTCTTCCGGTGATGGGTCCGACTCGCCTTTCGGGGTAATCTTACCAATCAAAATATCGCCTTCTTTAACCTCTGCACCTACACGGATAATACCGTCTTCGTCCAGGTCTTTAGTAGCTTCTTCCGATACGTTAGGGATATCCGGTGTCAATTCTTCCTCACCACGTTTAGTGTCGCGAACTTCCAGTTCAAATTCTTCTACGTGTAACGAAGTGAATATATCCTGAGATACCACACGTTCAGATATTACAATCGCATCCTCAAAGTTATAACCCTGCCAAGGCATGAAAGCCACTTTCAGGTTACGGCCCAAAGCCAGTTCACCATCTTGAGTAGCATAGCCTTCGCAAAGCACCTGTCCTTTTTCTACCCGCTGGCCTTTGGTTACAATAGGCTTCAGGTTCATGGTGG
>Ga0325400_1007990_pt1 | contig 10135 bp, 6 predicted proteins | sample PopdelMetagenome_2_FD_205662 | JGI IMG/M metagenome (GOLD analysis project Ga0325400, IMG submission 205662) | Populus deltoides microbial communities from Bellville, Georgia, United States - Xylem-PdKOR-R1 | ecosystem: Host-associated > Plants > Phyllosphere > Stem > Wood/Secondary xylem...
GATCTTTAGAATATGTGATAATATATATATATATATATATATATATATATATATATATATATATATATATATATATCCTTTATTTATGGCACAAATCGTTATTGATCCACATACTTTTGCATGTATTAGATCTAATAATTCATTAGATCTTTCATTCTTTCTAGTAAAGGGTGTTTTAATTAATCATTATACCTAATAAATAACCTTCACAAGTTTTATATGATTCATAATCAAAAGGATTAAAATATCCTTATTTCTATAACTTGGTGATTCTTGTTTCATTGATATGAACTAATTTATAATTTCATTAATAAGATGGATATTGATTATTTAAAATATTTATCTTGTTGTTTATATTGAACATAGGCATTTCTAAATCAAGTATATACAAACTATTTGTATAAATACCAAATCTGTAATAAACATTATTATTATAGAAGAAATAACACTATACCTCAATAATAAATCTAAATCCATTCAAAGCTAAGTTAGAAATGGATACAATGTCTCTAGAGAGTACTAAAATAAAATAATAATTTTCAAGTTCTAGTATCAGCCCACTTAAAAAGTTAAGTAATAAGTTTCTACAACTAATACAACAACTCTTGCTTCATTGCTAACACATAGGTCCACTTTGTCTTTGGGTATAGAAATGGATGAAGCTAAGGTGAAGGCTATACAAGCATGACCTACACCTAAATCAATCATAATTTTAGAAGTTTTCATGATTTAACTAGTTTTTACAGTAGGTTTATTAAAAACTTTAGTACACTAGCCGCACAATTGACTAAAATAGTTAAGAAATCAGTAGGATTCAAAGGGGTGATAAACAAGAGAATGCTTTTAACTTATTGAAAGCAAAATTAGTTTCGACACCATTGTTATCTATACTTGATTTTAATAAAGATTTTGAGATTAAATGTGATGCTTCAGGAATAGGCATTGGAGCTATTATGACATAGGAGAAATGGCCTATCGCTTATTTTAGTGAGAAACTTAATGGTGCATCTTTTAATTATTCAACTTATGACAAAGAGTTGTATGTATTAGTAAGGTCTTTGGAAACTCGACAACATTAATTTTGGCTTAGAGAGTTTGTGATCCACACCAATCACTAGTCTTTGAAGCACTTAAAAAGCCAATATGTGATTAAATATAAGCAAGATAAGAAGAATGTGGTTATTGATGATTTATCATGAAGAAAAACATAGTTGGTGAAAGATTTGCATGCTATGGTACGATAACACTTTCGCACGTGGACGCACGATGTCAGGGTGTCGAGGAGTCGCCACCTAGTTGTTTGGTTCAGGGTCGCTAAGAAACTCGAGGGTACTAATTTTATTAGAGATTCTAAGTGTAAGAGATTTGTTGTGGCTAGAGAAGATATTAGCACCCCTAGTGTACTCTACCTGATGTAAGCTGCAATGTGTGATCTGAATGTGGTTTAAAGATTTTGATGGGTTCCTAACCAATGGTCAATCTATAGCTCAGGGTAAAGATTCAATCGTGTGAATAAATTTGGCTTTTCGAATTCATTATGGGCTCGTGTGCCCAAACAAATTCTTATGGAAATAATCCATGTAGGTGCCCTAATAGGGTTCACCTATCCTAAAAGGCGGAAAGGTTTTCCACAACTCGAGTATTATGGTGAAAAATACTCTCAATTAAAATTAGTGAATATTTAGAATAATTCCAAGAATTTTCTAGTGAATTCCTGATATATAAATATTAGCCTACTTGTAGGTATGCAAATATATATTTTTTGAATTTTGTATAGAAATGCTAAAACACCATATATTTTATTTTTTAAGCAATTTATGATTTTATTTTTATTTTTGAGAGATTTAATCGTATGCCCACAAATAAAATCATATCCTTTTATTTTGTAAAAATTTGCACAAACCAAACATTGCCTTAGAGGCTAAAAGGTCCAGCTCAACAACGCAGGCTGGGTTTGGGTAAAAAAAAACCCTAGCATTTAACCCAACATGCCATGACCCATTAAACCAACAAAAACAAAATACTTGCATATCACGTCTGCATTTCTAGCATTCCTATTCTCCCACCATTATTTACATTTCATGCAAAAAAAAAAAAACATGAGAAAGAGAAAGGTGACTTACGTTGAGGATGTCACGATTGAATTTGTTGGTTCTGGGAAATCTTTGTTGATGGTGGTGGTTCAACTAAGAAAGGTTGTAGCTAGTAGTGGTTCACGGTTGAAGCTGCTGGAGATGAAAAATGTTGCACTAGAGAGGCTCAAGGTGCCACTACCAAAAGTTACTAGTCTGGTTAGAAAGAGCCTACGGTGTTGCTGCTACTAAAGAAAAGCATGACTATGAGAAAGAATGCTTCTGGTGCTACTGTGATGGAGGAAGATCCTTTATTGCTACTGCTGAAGATGACGCTAATTGAAAGGTAAGTTGCTGTAGAAAAATTCTTCATTGTTGCAGTTGATTGAAGATGAAATGAATGTTGTTGTTGTTATTGGTTGCCATAGATAGGGAGACTTTAACTGAGCTGCTGGTTGGATTAATTGGTCGTTATGTTGATGCTGATATTGCTAGAGTTCACGTGGTGTAGAGCTGTTGTGTTAAAGTGCTAGAGCTGGAAGACCACAATGGAGGTTCTCGCAGCTTCTGAGGAGAGACTATTGTTGTTGCTCTTGAAGGAAACAAAAGAGAAATCAACAGATACTGGGACCTTGGGGAGCTACAAATGTTGGAAGCTATTGTTATTATTGTTGCAATATCAAAAGGGTATAACTGGACTGTTGTGAAATCTTTTTCAAAGAGATTAACCAAGTTATTGTTGTTGTTATTGAGCTCTCCCCATCACCTTTACTACTGGTTGTTGGTGGTGTTGCTGGTCTTTTAAACCCATAGACAAAACAAGGAAAGGGAAGGAATGACAGTTGCTACTATTGTCACTGTATTAACATTTTTATTTTTTTTTCTCTACAGAACTTTGCTAACAGTGGGCTATTTTTAGCTGAAGCAGGAGATTTTTGCTGCTGCTGAAGGCCTTTGAAGGTGATGGACAAGGAAGCTAGTGGTGGTGCCACTCACGAGGGTTGATGGTTGCTGATGGTGTGTTGTGGAAGGAGTTAATTATTTTAGTTTCTTTTTTTTGCTTGGCTTTTCAAGGGAGAGAGGACAATGAGGGTCATGGTTTTTTTTTCCTGTGCTCAACTAATTGTTTTATTTTTCTAAAATCTCTCAAAAAAATTATCCCCTCAAATCTTTCTCCCCCAACCTTTTATGTGTGCATGTGTGTGTGTAAACCTATTTATAAGGGTTTTTTTTTCCTTAAAGGAAAAGCAAACCAAGATTAACCATTGGATTTCAAAAATAAAACTCAACCATTCATTTGTTAACTTGGAGAGAAAGTAAAGAAAAACGGATCCTTGGATTAAGAGAATGATTGTAGACCATTTGATTAAAAAAAAATAGGTTACTTGGTGAGAGGGTTTCTAATTTTCAAGTTGGTCCTCTCCCTTCCATAATTATAACTAGATGACTAAAAATTAAATGCATATTTTTATCTTTCTTTTTCTTTTTTTTTTTATCTTTTTTATTTTTTTTTAAATTCTTTAGAAAAGATGTCAAAAACGACGCAAATACGACAAAAATATATTTTTTAGGTTTTTTTTTGTTTTTTTCATAAACGAGGTAAAAAATTAGGTATCAACAGATGCCTTCTATTTACAATAATTATATAAGAAAGATTGTTAAATTTTTTGTGTAGTAAGTTTGTAAAGACAAAATGTTTGCCCGACTTGCTGGGTGACCCACCAATCTAAAAACTTTGCTCTTTTAAGGAAAACGGTCTCGTGATCATGAGTGACCTGCCCCCTTTTAAAACCTAATCTATTTTCATAAGTGACCTGCCCATTTAAAGAAACCGGTCAATTTTAATGGGCAACCCACCCTTTTCAAAAATTAGTTTATTTTCACAGGCGACCTATCCATTTAAAGACCAGTCTATTTTCATGGGCAACTCGTCCTTTTCAGAAATGGTCTATTTTCATGGGCGACATGCCTATTAAAATACTGGTCTATTTTCACGTGTGACTTGCCCATTTAAAGAAACCGATCTATTTTCAAGGGCGACCTGCCCTTCTTAAAAATTGGTTTATTTTCACAGCGACTTGCCCATTCAAAAATTGATCTATTTTCACGGGCAACTTGCCCATTTAAAGAAATCAGACTATTTCCATTGGTGACCTGCCCTTTTCAAATTCCAAAAAGAACTTTAGCAAGCGTTCATGCTTCCCTGAAATTGATCTATTTTCATGAGCGAAATGTCCATTTTAAAAATTCAAAACTGGTATGTTTTTCACAAGCTACTTGCCCATTTTGCAATTCAAACTAGGATCTGGGTATTTAGCCATCTCCTAGGGAGTTGGTTGGTAGAACGTTGTTCTTTACATGTAATTGATTTCTCTTAAAATTGTTAGCCAATACTTATAGAGGAAAGACTTGTTAAGTGCTTTACGTAGTAAGTTTGTAAAGACAAATTAATTGTTCTTCCAAAACTAATCTTTTCAAAGCTTCTAGTTTGGTTGACCTAAAACTCTGTCTTTGCTGTAATCCCCTTTAACTATGATTAAACTATTTATAGTTCGGTTAACCTGAAATTCCAATCTGGCGATTCTCTTTAACCAGAACCAAAATATTGACTTTCGTTCGATCAATCTGAAATCTTGACTAAAGACCCCATTTAACCAGAACCTTAGTCTTTTTTTTTTTTAAGTTCGGTCAACTTAAGATCCCATCTAGTGATTTCCTTTAACTATAACCAAACTCTTTGTTTGCAACCCAATTAACCTGAAATCCTAATTTGATAATTTTCTTTTAATAAGAACCAAAATCTTTGTTTATAGCTCAATCAACTTGAAATCTCAATCTGGGGATTCCCTTTAACTAAAACAAATATCTTTGTCTACTAGGAGAACCTTATTCTCACAACTATTTTCCTGCACAACTATCTTTTTTTTTTCAGCTTATTTGACTTGAAATGTTGAATCTTTGGGATCCTCTTCAACTAAAACTTTCTGAGGGTATCTTTAATTATTTGAATAAATCCCAAACATTTTGATTGTAGAATTGAAAATTGAGATTCCTGATGACAGGTTTCCCAAAACTTAAATTCTTGATAATATGCTTTTTCTTGTTCTTCCTGATGATAGGGTTTGAACTTTTTTCTTTTCTTGAGAATTTCCTAATAGTTCTCACTTTTCTTCCTGATTACAGGGTTAAAAAAAGGATTTTTAATGGCAGGGTGCTTCCTTTTCTTTCTTCTTGATGATAGGGTTTGATTAAGTTTTCCTTAAACTTTTCTAGTGATTCCTTATTATAGGGTTCACCTATATACTTTTCCTGATGATAAGGTTGAATTTTTTGGTGCTTCCTGATTGTAGGGTTGACCTATCCTTCCTAATGATAAGGTTGAATTGATATATTCCAATCGTAGGGTTTGAACTTGATATTTCCTAATTGTAGGGTTAACCTCATACTTCCTGATTGTGGGGTTGGAAAACTTGGAGCTTCCTAATTACAAGGTCGACCTATCCTTCCTATGAGCATGTTTTTATATGATAAACTCGCCCTTCAAGGGGTGACACATGGTCGTAACTCTTACATGATGAATAAGAATTTTGGTTATTGCCCAAACTCTACAATGAAAATTTCCTCAGACGACCATTGTGTCACTCGTAAGTCCTGAATTCAATATGCTTCAAGAAGGGTTTGCCTTGATGAAACATGTGTAGGAAGCATACACCCTAAAGACAGGCTGTAATCCTTTTATGTAAGACAAGGGATAAGTTTACTACCTGGTCTTTAAAAAAGATCTTTCACTGTCCTAATGATCACCCTCATAAAGGCAATTTTGGGGCCTAGTATGTAATGAGATGACACATATACCAATCATTACCAGTCCAAGCTCTCAGCAAATAGTTGGATGGTTTCACAAACTTAAACGTTAACTAAAAGTTGTAAAGTAAGTCGTTACTCCCCTACCTAACTTGAAGTTTCCATGTGCGTATCATAAAGTGAAATATCTCAAATAAGCTAATGATGCATGAAAGCATACATGCATGAGCAGAATAAAATATGCTAAAGCATAAATAAAATAATTAAGCCAAATACAAAAATCTAAACACATCAAAACAAATAAACCACACAAAACACACAAAGCTTAGTCTAATATTGTCAGAAACAATATCGTTCCCAGTGGAGTTGTTATTCTACCACATGGGGAAGCGCGACGTTGGAGTTTTGAGGATTCACCACCTAATTGTTTGGTTGAAGGTCGCTAGGAAACTTAGGTGTACTAGTTTTATCAGAGATTCTAAGAATAAGAGACTGGTTGTAGTTAGGGAATGTATTAGCACCCTTAGCATACCCTACTTGAGGTAAGTTGCAATGTGTGGTTTGAATGTAATTAGGGAATGTATTAGCACCCTTAGCATACCCTAATTGGTGGTCAATCTATGGCTCAGGGTAAAGATTCATTCACATGAATAAATCTAGCTTTTCAAATTCATTATGAACTCGTATACCCAAATAAATTCTTATGAAAAGATCTATCTAGGTGCCTTTATAGGGTTCACCTATCCTGGAAGGTGAAAGGGTTTTCCACAACTCATATGTTGTGCTGAAAAATACTCTTAATTAAAATTGGTGAATATTCAGAATAATTTCGAGAATTTTCTAGTCACTTCCTAATATTTAAATATCAACCTGCGTATATGTCCAATATTTATACCAGAATATTGACAATTAATTCTCATGAATTAAGTTTTTATTGGTTATTGAAATATTGACCAAATTCTTATGGATTTAATAAACTGATTTATTAAATCCAAAATGCATGTGCGTGCGTGCGCGCACACACACACACATATATATATTGAATTTTATATAGAAATGCTAAAACACCATATTTTTTTATGCAAGATATGAGTTTTGTATTTTTGAGGGATTTGACCGTATGGCCATAAATAAAATTGTATTTTTTTTATTTTGTAAAACTTTTCACAAACCAAACATTACCTTAGAGGGTGAAAGGTCCAACTTAGCCACGCAGGCTGGGCTTAGGTCAAAAGAAACCTAGCATTCAACCCAACATGTCATAACCCATTAAACCAATAAAAACAATACATGCATATCACGTTTGCATTTCCAGCATTCCTTTTCTCCTACCATTATTTATATTTCATCAAAACAACATACAAAAGAAACGTGAGAAAGAGAAAGGTTACGTGTGTTGAGGATGTCACGATTGCATTTGTTGGTTCTGGGAAATCTTTGTTAATGGTTGGTTCAACCAAGAGGGGTTGTGACTAGTAGTGGTCCACAGTTAAAGCTAATGGAGATGAAAAAAAGTTGCACTAGAGAGGCTCATGATGATGCTACAAAGAGTTATTGGTCTGGCTGGAAAGAGCCTACAATGTTGCTGCACTTGAAGAAAACCATGACTATGAGAAAGAATGTTTCTGGTGCTGCTGTAATTAGGGAAGATCCTTTATTGCTACTGCTAAAGAAAACGTTGCTTGGAAGGTGAGATGCTATAGGAAAATGCTTCATCGTTGTAGTTGATTGAAGATGAAATGAATGCTGATGTTGCTGTTGGCTGCCATGAATGGGGAGACTTTAGTTGAGGGTTAGATTGATGGGTTATTATGTTGATGCTGATATCACTGGAGTTCACGTGGTACAAAGCTATTGTGTTGAAGTGCTAAAGCTTGAAGACTACGATGGAGGTTCTCGCAGCTTCTGAGAAGAGACTGTTGTTGCTGCTCTTAAAGGAAACAAATGAGAAATCAACAGCTGCTGGGACTTTGGGGAGCTATAGATGCTAGAAGCTATTGTTGTTACTGTTGTAATATCAAAAAAGTATGGCTAGAGCTAGACTGCTATGAAATCTTTTACAAGTAGATCAACCAAGTTGTTGTTGTTATTAAGATCTCATAATCACTTTTACTTCTGATTGTCGGTGGTGGTGTTGACCTCAAGGTCTTTTAAACCCAGAGGCAAAACAAGAAAAGGGAAGGAATGACAGTCGCTGCTATTATAATTGTATTAGCATTTTTACTGTTTTTTTCTCTTCAGAACTATGCTAACGGTGGGTTATTTTTTGAAGCAGGAAATTTCTACTGTTGCTCAAGGCATTTGAAGGTGGCTGACAGGAAAACTGATGGTGGTGCCACTTACAAGGGTTGATGGTCGTTGGTTGTGTGTTGTGGAAGGAGTTAATTATTTTGGTCATTTCCTGTTTTTTGCTCTCTTTTTTTAGGGATGGAGGATAATGAGGGTCATAGTTTTTGTTTTATGTGCTTAACTAATTCCTTCTTTTTTTTTTTTTCTAAATCTCTAAAAAAAATTATCCTCTCTGATATCTCCCTCCCACCTTTTGTGTGTGTGTGTGTGTGACCATCTATTTATATGTGATTTTTTTTTAGCTTGAAGGCAGATTAAACCAAGATTAACCATTTGATTTCAAGAATAAATTTCAACCATTCATTTGATAATTTGAAACAAAGCAAAGAAAAATGAATCATTGGATTAAGAGAATTATGGTGGACCATTTGATTAAAAAAATAGGTTACTTGGTGAACGAGTTTCTAATTTTCAAGTTGGTCAAGAACATATTTTTTGTGTTTTTTGCTATTTTTGTTTTTTTTTCAAATTTTGTTTAAAAAATGGATTAAAAAATTAGGTAGCAAAAAACACATAGAAAAGAAGAATGAGAAATATGCATACAAAACCAATAAAAGGAGGAAATATGTGAGTTTTGAACCAAGAGATTGGGTTGGGGCGTATATGCGAAAAGAGAGGTTTCTTAAATCAAATGATTGATTGATGAGTTTAACTACTGAAATTGAGAAGACAAAGAAAGGTCTAAGCTTAGAAAATAAATGCTGGTTGAATTCAAATTGGAACACCATTCAGTTATTGGATCATAACTGGAGCTGTAGAATTTGGATTTAGATCTGGTTTATATTGATAGAAAGCTAAGACATAGGCCTAAAATTTTTATGAAGAGTTCAAGATTCAAAAGGATAGTTTTCAAGTTCAAATTGTAGCAACATCAGAGAAGTCAGAATTTGTCCTGCAGCCCAAACATTGTTTAGTGTTCAGCCCATATCTCGAGTTGTAGAAGTCAAAATGACCTCATTCTTGTTTTGTTGGAAAGCTGAGACAATTTTCCAGAACTTTCATGAGACTATCTGTTCAAATTCTGATGTTAGTAATAATGTTTTCTGCAGACAAGAAGATAAGGATTGTTACCAAGTCAAGAGGTGGCCACCCACTTAACAATTAGTGATCAAATCAATAGTTCTGAATTTTGGCCTATAAAAGGAGGCATTTGCCATGCATTTAGGGATCTTGATTTTCAGATCAAGATCTTGCTCTTGCTCTCTTTCTTTGTATTTTGTAATGTTCAAGTTTTATTCCATGTTATATTTTCCTTAATCTCTTTTTTATACTTTTCATTTCCTTTACTATACTATATAATTATGTTCTTATCTTGTTTATCTATGTTTTTATTCATAATATTCAGCTAAGTTTATTATGTCAAGGTGAAAAGGTTACACTAATGGTGTAAGAATAAGTATAGTATAAACTCAACATGGACTTTAATGTTTGATACTAACATGTTTTATATTTATTATCTTACTCACTCTTAATACCTTGCTTATTAAATGGTTAATCTAGATTTGTGTTGAGCAACCCTTGGCACAACAAACACTTAGCATTTTCATAGCCTAACTGTATGATATAACCGACATCTATGCTATGAAAGGAACTTGATTTATTGTTAACATAAGTTATCACCATGAATACCTAATCATATTTATAAGTATTGGCATTACTCAAATAAGATAATTAATATAATCATGTTAATAACTTATAATCCAATTGGAACCTTCTTTGTGTGTGGTTTCCAGTTGAGTAATAAAAAAAGTTTATATTATACTTATTTGAAATACCATTAGTGGATCCTCTGACTTTGACATTTGTTTTATCCTTGTTTAATCCTTACATCAATATCACATCTCAAAAGTTCTCTTCAACTCCTTTTTGTTTATTGTTTATAATTTTATATAGTTCACCTCCCTGTAGTT
>Ga0325400_1007991_pt1 | contig 10134 bp, 7 predicted proteins | sample PopdelMetagenome_2_FD_205662 | JGI IMG/M metagenome (GOLD analysis project Ga0325400, IMG submission 205662) | Populus deltoides microbial communities from Bellville, Georgia, United States - Xylem-PdKOR-R1 | ecosystem: Host-associated > Plants > Phyllosphere > Stem > Wood/Secondary xylem...
ATTTAGTATTAAAGAATGAAACAAGGAAAAAATATCCATTTAAAAAAGTTGTCAGGGTAAAAGAAAGAATAAAGGTCAAATATAATAAGAAAAAACTAAAGGAGGATGGAATCATAAAAAAATAATTTAATTTTTAAAATTATCTCAAATAAAACAAATAGCAATTAAAAGAATAAAAATCAAATCTGACACATGAAAAAATTTAAAGGAGAATGAAATTGAAAATATATATATAATTTTATAATTTTTTTAATATAAAATAAATTATAATAAAATTAACAAGGACCAAATCTGAAAGAAAATATATTAAAGGGTTGGTTTTAAGAATTGAAGAAATAGGTGCAAAAATGAGAAGGAGAGAGAAATAAGAAAAAAAAAGATAGTTAATGCCAAACCGGAAGTCCGTTGACCATATGCTTCACCAAGGGATGAAGAGGCCGCCGAGAAAATTTGAAGACCACCCTGAACGCCTGTATATAGCTACCGAGTGACGCCACACACACCGATCGAAAGAGTGCAATCATTATCCACACATTGACATGTGCAACACACATATTAGCTGGCTTTTTAAAATAATATTTATGTTAATTAAATTATCTAATCACCCTTAAGTTAACCTTATTATAAAAAAAAAAACCATAATGAAAGGATGAAAACACCCATGGACATCAAATTAATGTTTTTTTAAGTGTAATTAAGTAATTTTACCGTACTAAAAAAATTAAAAAAAAATAAAAAACCCTTGAATTCTAGTTTAGTCTTTTTATTAAAGTAATTAAGTTATTTTATTAAATAAAAAAAATACAAGATGACCCGTCTGTCTCGATGAATTTGATAATGATTAATAAATTACATGAAAAGAAATTATATCATCTCTACTAATAAGTCATTTGATTTTATTTAAGATGAACAAAATAATTATTTTATTATTTCAATTCATATTGATAGTGATACGTGGCTTGGTGTATAGTGAATTAATCAAATTACTAATGTGCACTCTATAGTTTTGAAGTTTGAGAACTTCAAGATGTCTCATGATAATTCCAGTAATTTGTCCTGAATTAAAATTAATAATTCTAGTAATTTGCCCTGAACATTTAAAATTATTCGTTTTGGTTAATTTAATGTTTTAGTAAACCTGTTTTAGTCAGCACTGTCTTCTCTCTCTAATAATTTATTCTATAAATTTCTAAAGTGGGGTCCTATGACTGCGACTCGTTGCCACTGTAGGTAGTAATAGTGAAATCTATATTGATTTTTTTTTAATTTTTATATTTAAAGATTATAGTTTAAATCGTAGAAAAATTGTTGCATATGCTTTTATTACAAAAAAAAAAAAAAAAAAAAACTAAAGAAGCTCCCTTATTTATTGTAACCGAGCTTTTTTTCTTGGAAGAATTTTATTGACTATTTTGTTTTATTAGCTTTTTCGGTTAAAAATAAAGCACTTACAATTTGTTTACTTAAGCTTTTTATAATAGGGTTCTCAGAATGTTGGGAAATTTATTTTTTTGATATTTAATTGATGTTTAATTTGATAAAATTTTATTTATAAAAGTAAATTAAATTTTTTAGGACTGATCAGGCTGCGTTTGGAAACACGGGCCAACCATCGTTTCCAACAAATTCAATTTTTTTTGTGAAAAACTAATTTTTTATATGTTTTGGATCGTTTTGATTCGCTGATTAAAAAATAATTTAAAAAAATAAAAATACATTACTTTAATACATATTAAAATAAAAAGTATTTTAAAAATCAATTATGACTAGAATTTTAAACATGTTTGTATGAACAAAAATACTGCCTCTTTTCCTTTAAAGAAATGTCTTTTTTTTTTCCTTGGTCACATTAGCTAGTAAACAGAGTTGAAAAAGAAGGGTGGTTGTCACTTCGGTCCAATGAAAAAAAACAAAATTGTTGTTGCTTGTAATGCTTTCTTGCTTGCTTTTTTTTTTTTTTTTTTGATTTACATGGGGTGTCCGGGCCAGCTTACGCGCACCACGACTATTCCCCATGGCCCATTGAACATCCTGCAAGCCCAGGAGCAGGTAAGGCACCGCGGGGGTGACAGGCGTGCACATAGAGGGTCGAACCCGGGACGGGGGCGGAACAAGTCACACGATTGATCACAACAGCTAGACCCTCAAGTGCACTTTCTTGCTTGCTTTTGCATGGCTGGGTTCTCTGTAAGGAACTGTTGACCCTTTACTTGAAAAAAAAAAACAAAATTGAGATCTTTTTTTTTTTCCAGCAGATCTTCCTTCTTCTTTTTTCTTCAATTGACCCTTTATTTGTTGTTTTTTTCCTCCTTTTTTTTTCATTTTTCTGAAATTGTGGTTGGTTTTGCAATTGTAATTTTAAAAAAATAAGTTTTAATAAAATAATTTTAATTGTTACTAATTAGATTAAAATGTATGTTTAATAAAAAAAAATATTATTGAAATTACTTATTAATAAAAAATGATTGAAAGATATTTGGTTAAAATTATAATTTTTTAAATAATCTTGAATCGATAAGAGGTAGTTGGGTTATAGACACAAAAATAATTAAAATGCATAATCAAAATCAATCTACAACACTAACACCTATTGTAGTAATAAATAGCCTAAATGTTAAAGAACTATCTCAACCCAGTAGCTTAAGCTATTGGGTTGAACTAGTTCTTTGACATGGTATCAGAGCTTTAATGATCAAGCGGTCACGAGTTCAAATATCATCATCTCTATTTATTTGATAAAAATTAAGCACAAGGTAATGTGAGTCTGTGCAAGTTTCAACCCAAAAAGCTTTCACTTGAGAGGGTGTGTTAGAGAATAATATAAATTATATATTGGAACCTTACCTAATAGCTTAAGCTATTGGGTTGAGATGGTTCTTTCACACTAAACAATAATCAAATCAGAATGCTTACATGGTCAACTGGTCAAGCTCTAGGTTTGTTCACTAAAGGTCACCGGTTCGAGTCCTACAAACATCAAGGCCACTAGAGGTTTACATGGTCGTTAACTTCAGGGCCCGTGAGATTAGTCGAGATGTACGCAAGTTGATCCGAATACCCACATTAATAATAATAAAAAATAATCATAACAGAGTGCATTTTAAATCAATTTGCATGTCAAAGAAAAATAAAACTCTGTAACAAAACACCAGCCCACAAACCCAAACACACGATATCACAAGTGAAAATAAAAAAAAAATCAAAACTATGTAATAAACAACCAAACTTGAAATGAAACATGGTAATTGAAAACAAAAAAAATATTAAAAGAGCTAGGAAAAAGTTAGATCCATTGTCAACTTACCAGGATATTGAAGTAGAAATGATGTATAAGCAAATTATATCAGCTAAAAAAAGATTTTGAATTTCCGACCCAAAAAAATTTCCCCGTTCAAAAAAGCAATTTGAGAATCATTATTCATAAAATTATAAGCAATTGCAATAACAAGAATATAAAAAACACTCATAAACAATATATTATTTAAATCTGAATGAGTTTAAATTTGGTTTTTTATTTTTTTTTCAGTGTTATTTTTTTCATCAATTTATTTAATATTATAATATTTTTTTTATTTATATTATTTAAATTACCAATTGAACCAATGATTTGGTTCTAGAATTATTTTACCCTACCATTCTTTCTTACATCGAAAAAAATTGCTCGGCCCACAATAAAATATAAGCAACAAATCTAGTAATATAAACTAAATCATGTAAAGAAATATTATATCAATAAATAATATTTTCCTCCCTTTAGCCGTTAAAAAACAATCATTATCCTAGCCATTGAGAGGTAATTTAGTTTCTTTATAGGTAAAGAGGTAATTTAGTTTCTTTATAAGTAAACATTGGTCATTGGAAAATTAATTAGGCGCAAACTTGACTTTTATTATTAACAATACAATGACTAAATTAGTTTTATAAGCAAAAAAACATTAACTTGTGTCCAAGGGTTTTTTAGACATTTTGATTAAGCAGAATTAAATTACTCAATGCCACAGGAATCAATAAAAATAAAGCTTCCAGGGAGTTTTGTCATTTCATTTTAATTTTTTTGTTATAATCAAGTTGAATTATGGGTAATTTAATCTTTCATAAATATAAAATATTAATAAAAAGAAAAAGTGGTTGGCCAAAGTATGAGAGTATCCTATCATTTATATTTTATATTCAATTTAGTCTTTATTTTTTTTGGTTGCTATTAATTTTTTTTATCTTTTTTTGATTGGTTTTTTCTTCAATTTTATCTCTAATAATTAGGTTTCATTTTATTTTTATATTAAATTTGATCCTCATTCTTTTAATTTTTTTAATCCTTTCACTAATTAAATTTTGTTTCAATTTCATCTCCATCATTTGATTTTAATTTTTTTATGTTGAATTTCTCCCTATTCTTTTTACTAATGTTTATTTTGTTTTGGATTTTTTTTATTGCATTTCTTTTCAAATTTCATCCCTCAACTTCTTTTTATTTAGCCACGGGTTTTGAAAATTAACACGGGTTGACTTTGATCTTTTTTAGGTCTTTTTATAAAATCAAATTTTTTTTCAATTTCATCCTTTAATATTTGATTTTTATGGAATTGGTCTTCGTGCTTTTTTTCTCTCTTTCTTTCTTTTCTATAAGATTATCCAAATCTTATGCCTATGATCGCAGGGTTAGCAAGTTAACTTGGGTTGACTTGAGTTTTTGTTGTTTCTTTTTAAAAAAAATTTCTCTAATTAATTTCATGGTACCATATCCTAATTTACTACAATCACAATCTGTGTCCAACTATTCCTCTCTACATGCATTGATACCTCCTATTCTTTCTATTGTGGCACCTGCGCCTCAATCTCCTCCGTTCACGCCACCTACAGTTCCACCTTCTGCCGCACACCCTGTCAGCTGCTCCATTACAACGGACACCAGCAGCCCTCCCACCATACAACCGACACAACCTTCCACTGTTTTGCCCGCCTCACCATCCCCACTGATCACTCATCCACCCCCAGCTCAACCTATTGTCCCTTCTCATCATATGACAACAAGATCCAAAAACAATATCCACAAACCTATCCGCAAACTCACCTTCCTTTCACATCTTCCCTCAACTGATATTCAGGAGCCAACATCTGTTGTCACTGCTTTAAAGGATGCCAACTGGCGTCATGCCATGCAGGATGAGTTTAATGCTCTCATCCAAAATCAAACCTGGGATTTGGTTTCTTCTCAATGTGCCTCTAACTTAGTTGGTTGTAAATGGATTTTTAAGGTGAAGCGCAATCCAAATGGCGGTGTTTCTCGTTATAAAGCACGCTTGGTGGCCAAAGGCTTTCACCAGCGACCAAGGTACCGAAACCTTCAGTTCGGTTGTCAAGCCAACCACAATTCGTCTTGTCCTGTCCATTGCAGTCAGTAATGGATGGAAGTTGCGACAATTGGATGTCAACAATGCTTTTCTGCAGGGACACCTGCAGGAAGACGTATACATGGTTCAACCTCCTGCCTTTGTAGACAAAGAACGCCCACATTTCGTCTGCAAACTGCATAAAGCCATTTATGGCCTAAATCAAGCACCCCGTGCATGGTACCATGAGCTTCGCTCCTTTCTGATTGCTAACAGCTTCACAAATTCAGTGAATGATACGTCCTTGTTCATTCTTAAACATCATGACCATCTTCTATATTTATTGGTATATGTAGATGACATTATCATCACCGGTGATGATGAGCATGCAGTCGATCTACTTGTTCAAACTCTAGCCAAGCAGTTCTCCCTCAAAGATCTGGGTTCTCTGACCTATTTCCTTGGTGTAGAAATACAATCACATCCTCGCGGGTTGGTGCTTTCTTAGCACAGATATATTCAAGATCTCTTGCATCGTACCAACATGAGCAACTCACGGCCTGTGGCTACTCCACTGCCACCAGGTCCTCCTCCCACTCTTGCAATGGGTAAGTTGCTCCTTCATCCCTCAGAATATCATGCCACAGTTGGAAGTCTTCAATATCTGTCACTTACTCGACCAAATGTATCTTTCGCTGTGAACAAGTTGTCACAGTTCATGCACAAACCGACTGAAGAACATTGGCGACTTGTCAAACGCCTACTGCGGTATCTTTCAGGCACCAGTACCGTAGGTCTTCTTCTGCATCATCAATCACCTGCTCACTTGCATGCGTTTTCAGATGCCGATTGGGGGGGAAACAAGGATGACTTCTCCTCCACCAGTGCTTACATTTTATACCTTGGTCAGAATCCTGTCTCATGGTCATCCAAGAAACAACAAACCATTGCTAGATCATCAACGGAGGCTGAATATCGTTCAGTGGCTGACACTGCTTCAGAAATCAGTTGGGTATGATGAACTTCAATATTCAGTTAAACAAGTGCCTGTGATTTATTGTGATAATATTGGTGCAACACAACTTAGTTCAAATCCAGTTTTTCATTCAAGGATGAAACATGTCTCCATTGATTTCCATTTTATCCGCGAAAGAGTTCAGTCTGGAGTTCTTTGAGTTTGTCATGTCTCCTCTGATGATCAACTCGCTGCTGCACTGACAAAATCTCTTCCCCGCTATCGGTTTGAGTTACTTAAGGACAATATTGGACTTACTCAAGGCCGTCCATCTTAAGGAGGGATGTCAGCCAGCAACATGCAACATTACAGTGCTGGTCTTCAAGAATCATGTATAGTTAGGATTCTGTGCAAGTCTTCAGGAATATAAATGTTGTTAGGATTCCAGTATTTTGAATTCAAATTGATCCTCTGCTATCAGGTTGTTAGGAAAGCTTATCATGTTCATTCTTCATGGCTGTATATATATATCGTCATTAAGTTAATAAGAAGATTAGTTTTCCAAGACATATTAACTCTTTATAATCTCAATCATGTGTTCATGGTTGCAGGGTCAATGGATTAACACTGGTTGAACCAATGTTTTTTAGTTTCATTATTCAACATTAATTTTTTTTATAATTAAGCTTTATAGTTTGATTCAGTTCATTTTTATTTGTGACTTTTTTTAAAAAAAATTTAATGATATAGATAATCGTTGAATTAAATAAGAATTATATTCTAAGAAACATTGTTATTAAACACAATTTACTATATGAACCGTGTTGCGAGATCAAATATTTTAATATTTTTTAAATTTCATCCTACAATATTTAGTCTTTTTTTTAATTAGTCTTTGTGTTTTTTTAATTAATCGTTTAATTAAATAAGAATTTTTTTTTTAATGTGAATTATAAAGTTTTTACCATCCATATTCTCATCATTGAAATTCTTGGCCCCGTTCTTCCTGAGTACCCTTTATGTTTCTGTATGATAATCAGGCATCTGACAGTTAGCATGGCAATGAATTAACATGTATCCTTTATTCTTTCTCCTAACCTTCAGGCTGACAGCTTTAAAGAAGCCATCAACATCATGAACATTAATAATTACTTTCCCATCTTGACTTCTCGCTTGCCTGTTTTATCATTTTCCTTCCATGAACTGTGTTTCTTGTTTACATTTTACATATTAATGCTCTTTTGACAGACGTGGAGATGGAGCTGCCATATTCACTACCTCTGCTGCTGCTGCTGAAAGGAATCCAATTAACGGAAATAGATGCTGGGCAGGTAAATAAAAAAACCACTTGTATCATTGGAGAATATTTAGAGCTACAAACTGATAACTTATTTGTTATTTGGCTTCAATTACCCTTTTTTTTGGAAAGATTTGATAACTCATGCTAGATTAGAGGAACAATGGAGAATTACTTATAGGGTGATTTAGCATTGATGTTTTCTTGAAGATTCTCAGCATTAATCTTGTCATATTAGAGGGTTCACAAAATTTATCTCGTAGAGTGTTTATTTCTGCATGAAATAGGCACTTGGTGAAATGCAAGCATGTTTAACATGATTCGCTTCTATCCAGCTTGGCATCAATGTTCCTATGCCAGTTCCTCCGCCCTTTTTCTCATTTACTGGGAGGGTTTAACAGGTGGTAGTGGAGTTTCTCCGGCGATGCCTACTTCACAGAAACTACAATGGTTGTACTGATTATCCAGTTTGGAACTTAAATGAAATAATCCAAGGTCGTCTTCTTCCTTTTCTTTTCCCTCCCTCCTTTCTGGCATGTACAAGCTTATGTTTCTCCCCGCTGCTCTAGTTTGGGAACCAATCCTTCATCAGAAAAATCCCAAGTCTGAAAACAGCTGCTTGCCTGACATTCCTGGAGGCTTAGTTTAGTTGGTATGATCGTTAAGGGAGGACCACATTCTTAAGGTTTTATAATGTTCTTACGAGGATCTTCCTTCGGAGCAAAGTAGGGAGTCCAACTCCTCTACTATACTAGGGAGAAACTAAATCATGTTCCGATAAAAAAATAATCATAATAGAACTTGTTTTTTAAAGCAAATTTTGCTTTAAAATATACAAAAATAATAATTTTTTTAATAATAGCATATCAAAATGATAAAAAAATATCAAAATAAATTAATTCGAAACTAAAAAAACCTTTAAAAAAATTTAAAAACATGATTAAATCACAATATTAAATAGAGTGTTAAATAAAATCAAAAAAAAATAAAAGCTCTAGATTCAATTATTCTTAATTGATTATAAGTAGGAGGATAAACTTACTACAAATATATACATTAATAAATGTGAGGGAGTAGAGGGATTGCAAGGGTTTTGAAAAGGAGTGTGATGTGCCGCGAATGATTCGAAAATCGGCAACAATGAATCTGACGAAAATGGATGAAGGATGGGTCTGGTTGTGTTGTCTTTCTTTTGGTGTTTAGACTGGATTATAGTGATTTTAAGGTAAATAAGATGGGAGATAGACTAGAATGATACTTTGATAAGTTGATTTGGACGTCACAAAGATCAATCTAGGATTTCGACGCCACACTCTTTGTGATAGAAGAGTGATAAGTCAGGTAGAGTTCTTCACAAAATCAATTTGGAAGAACAACTCATAATTCTGTGAATTAAGTTTCAAATATTGGCCAAAAGTCATTTATTACATATTCTGATACTATATTTATAACTAGAACATCCCTCCAAAGTTAGGAAAAATTCAACATGGCAGAAGTCAAGCCCAAAAAAATAAACTTTGACAAACTAACCTAGACAAATTAACTAGCACACGTTTTTTGACCTTTCTAACATAAACACACCAAATTTAAAACAACCATATCTTCTTACACAAAAGTCCAATGCAATCATGGTTGGACAATCTAGAAAGAACATGTTCTGAACTTGAAATCCACCTAGATTAGTCTTGTTTTCACATGCAATAGATGACTTCAAATTCAGGTTCAAATTCATTTGCTGTTCTGACCATAAACAACATCAATTCCTTCACTTATTTGCATATCAACCAAAATTCAAGTAGCCCAGCATCAAAAGAACCATTAAGGGCTTTTCCCATCTCCAAGTTCCAATTGTAGGCAAATAAACATCCTTGAACCAATTTCAAACTGATTGCTAATTTTTAACTCCGACGCAGCTTCAATCATTCCAATTTGACTCGTCAAGACCCTTTGTAGTTGTTTCGCTCTCGCTCTTGTAATTGAACGATCTATATCCTCTTGCATATTAGTTTTAGCTTTACAAGATGGATTATAATTCCTATGATGCACATCAGAGTGTACATTAGAATTTACATTTCCAATCATTTGTGAGTCATCCACACATTAAAGGTTTTGGGGTGTTCGGGAGTATAATATTATTTCTTTTTAAAATATATTTTATTTAAAAATATATTAAAATAATCTAAAAATATCAAAAAATTAATTTAAAAAAAATTAATTTTTTAAAATACACTTTCAAGTACAAAAACAAATAGGGACTAAAACATTCATAGCAGCTAAAGGTAGCTTTTTTTTTTTCTAATGCATAAATAATTGTATAATCAGTATGCTCCTTACCAATGCCTTGTAGGCACTTGTTAGCATTACACTAAACGCAAAAGATAACAGAAAACTTTTTTTAGCAGTAGTTGATGTTTATGATGGATCATGGACCGATAATTCAATGAAGTGAGGGGTTATTTTTCACATGGCACCATGGGATGCAACATATGAATGCAGCAGCTATACTAGTATATATCCTTCAATTTTAGAAGTAGAACTAGCAAATCGAGTGA
>Ga0325400_1007997_pt1 | contig 10126 bp, 8 predicted proteins | sample PopdelMetagenome_2_FD_205662 | JGI IMG/M metagenome (GOLD analysis project Ga0325400, IMG submission 205662) | Populus deltoides microbial communities from Bellville, Georgia, United States - Xylem-PdKOR-R1 | ecosystem: Host-associated > Plants > Phyllosphere > Stem > Wood/Secondary xylem...
CTCCACCTCTACATGCCAACGGGCGAGCGCTTCGTCTGCGCCGAGCCGGTCAGCCACGCGCCCGACGCGGTCAACCACCCGAACCGCGGGATGGTCGTGCTGGAACCGGGTGAAACCCTGTCGACCAGCGTGTCGATCGGCGCCTGACGCGCTGGCATCTCCCTTGGAGCGGCTAAATCGCGGAGTCTAAGCGGGAGAGCGCGGCGGACCGTCCGATTGGCGACGGACGAGGGTGTAGTCGAGCGTGCGGCGGGTCGGTTCGGGTGTGCCCACCCGGCGTCGTCGGACTTCACCGACCAGCAGCTCGACCGCGCAGCTGGACATCGCCGCGATCGGCTGGCGGATCGTCGTCAGTTCGGGCCAGATGGTCGTCGCCATCGCCGTGTCGTCGAAGCCCACGACGGTGACGTCGCCCGGCACGTCCAGTCCGCGGCGGTGCGCGACGGCCACCGCGGCGGCCGCCATGTCGTCGTTGCTGGCGAAGATCGCGGTCGGCGGTGGATCACGGCCCAGCAGGCGTTCTGCCGCATCCAGGCCCGAGCGATAGGTGAACCGGCCGCGTTCGATCAGCCGGTCGTCGGCCGGCAATCCGTGATCGGAGAGCGCCGCGCGGTACCCCTCGAGCCGGCGGGCACTCGCGGTCTGGTCGGGGCTGCCGACGACGAAGCCGATCCGGCGATGGCCGAGCCCGACGAGGTGCCCGGTCATCGCCCGCGCCGCGCCGAAATCGTCGATACCGACAGACAGCAGCCGATCGGAGGGTACGCCGGATGCGACGGCCACCGCCGGCACCCCCGCGGCGACCAGCGCGGACACCACCGCCGCATCGTCGCACAGCGGCGGCGGCAGGATGACGCCGTCGACCGAGGCCTCGATCAGGCGGCGGGCGGCGGCGATCTCTCCCCCGCTGCGGACGCATTGTTCCAGGGTCAGCTGCACGCCGCTCCGCCCCGACTGCGCGAGCCCGCCCACCAGGAACTCGCTGAGATAGGCAGCGCTCGGGTTGCTGTAGAGCAGGCCGATGCGGATCCCGTCCGCGCCCGCCAGCATCCGCGCCGCCGCGTTGGGTGCGTAGTTCAGCGCCGCGACCGCGGCGTTGACGGCGGCCCGGGTTTCGTCACGCACGCTCGCCGCGCCGTTCATCACCCGCGACACCGTCATCGGCGACACGCCCGCGTGACGCGCGACATCCTCGATCGTGACGCCCGCGCGCTTGCGCCGGGAGGGGCGCGGCGGGGGCGGGGGCACGCTCATACGGCTATCCTGCGAAAAGCCGGACGGGCGCGCAAGGCGTTAGCGGCCCGCCGCGGCACGCGCCAGCGATGGCCCGTGCCGCTGCGTCCGGTTACTTGCCGGGAGCGCGCGACCACCGGGCGTAGGTCGCGACGACCTTGCCCGGGCTGGACGAGAACCAGCTGTAGCCGTTGCGCCGCTCGAGGCTCAGGTCGTTGACGTCGTCGTGGATCGTCTTGTCGCGGTCGCCGAACACCGGCTTGCCGGTCGTCGCATCGTAGAAGCGCGCCCAGATCGGCCCGGCTCCGGGTGCCGGGCGAAGCTGGCGGCCATCGGCCCCCTGTGGCTTGCCCCATTCGACGTCGCGCAGGCCGTGCGCCTCGATCCAGGCGACGCCGTCGCGCACCGCGTCCTGCACCGCTGGCGACCGATCGGGCTGGCGCATGAGGAAGGTCAGCAGGTCAGCGCTCTCGCCGGTCGAGAGTGCGGCGGGTTCGAAGTTGCGCGCTCCCACCGGGGCGAGTGTCAGGGCGTCGTGCTGCTGACCCCAGATCGTGCGCTTGCCATCGACGACCACCTGCGTCCGCAGGATCACGTCGCGGGCGCGGGCCGCGGAGGTCGCCGCCTCCCTGGCGAGCGGGGTGGGCACGAAGGCGAAGCTGCCGGTGCGCGCCGCGATGTCGAGCATCAGCATCGCGACCTGCGACACCGCGCTGTCGTTGAACGTGATCGCGTCGTGATAGCCGCCCTGAAGCGGGTAGACCTGCGGCCAGCCGCCGTTGGGGAACTGCGCCGCGAACAGGTAGCGCAGCCCGCGGATCGCGCTCGCCCGGTACGGCTCGCCCGCCGCGCCGGTCACCGCGGTGCCGACGCGCGCCAGGAAGCGGATTTCGTCGATCGTGGCGTTGTTGTCGATCGTGCCGACGTAGCGCCAGCTCTCGTCGGCCTTGATGTCGTCGCGGGCGTTGGCGGGCAGGTTCTCGATGATGACCCAGCTCTGGCCGCGGACCCGCGGCGGACCGGACCGATCCATGTTCTTGCCCCACGCGCCCGCCGGCGTCTGGAAGCTGACGATCGTATCGGCGATGCGCCGCGCCTCGGCACCGGCATACCATTCCGCGGGCTTGTCCATCGGCATGCCGCCGCCGCCCGACGGGCCCTCGGCCGGACCGGGGGGGATCGTCGCCATACCGCGACGCTCGGCGGCGAGCGCGGCCTTGTCCGCCGCCATCAGCGCGTTCGAACGCGCCAGATACGCCGTCCACGCCGCGCGCTGCCCCGCCGGCAGCGTCGCGATCCGGGCGGCGTTGATCGGTTCGGCGGTGGTCATCCTGCCGATCACGTCGGCGGTGGCGGGCGCCGCGACGGCCAGCGCCGCAACCAGTATCATCGTCCGCATCGCTATGTCTCCTCGTTCGTCATCCAGTACAGGGCGTTCGCCAGCAGTCGCCGTTGCAGCGGCGCCACCATGTCGGGCATGCGATGAACCACCGCTTTCATGCCCCCGGTGCGGGCGATCAGCGTGGCCGCGCCGTTGCGGCGATCATGGTCGCGGCTGTAGCCGGCGATCACCTCCACCCCGTCGCCGTCGACCAGCAGGCCGTTCGACGGCTGCCCCTCGACCTGATGGTACACGCTCGTCGCGCGGTCGGCGGGTATCCCCGCGAAGATCGGGTGCGCGCGCAGGTAGTTCCAGTTGCCCATCCACGGCGCGCGCAGGTTACCGACCTGCCCGTCGTAGCGGAACAGCCCCAGGGACGAGAGCTGGCGGGCGACGCCGTCGGCCAGCCCGTCCTCGGGCACCAGCGCCAGCAGCGGCGTGCCGCGCTTCACCGCGGCGAGCACCGCAGGCGACAGTTCGCCGAGCACCAGCGCGGGCTTCTCCCCGGCCTTCGGCTGCGCCTCCAGTCCGGTCTCCTCGCCGACCTGACGCCGCGCGATCTCGTCGGCCTTGAGCCCCGAGGCGACGATCGCGTCGTAGCGCCTGCCGGGCACGAAATCCTCGAACGTCACGCCGGCGACCGCCCCGATCTGGCGCCTGAGCGACTGCGCGACGCCGCTCAGCGCGACCCGGCGGGGGCGCGTGGGTCGCGGGGCGGGGGCGACGACCCAGAAGTTGCGCTCGAACGCCGCATCGGGGCTGGCGGAATGGGCGAAGCGGACGCGCCACTCCCCGGCGCTAGCGAAGGGGGGCAGCGTCACCCCCTCCGCCAGCAGGTGACGGAACACGTCGCGCTGGTGCGCGGGTGCCGGGTAGCGTCCGACCTGCGTCTCGCGACCGTCGGGGGCGACCAGCGTCAGCGTCAGTTCGCCCGGGGCGGGGCGGTTGGTGTCGTTGAACAGGTACAGGTCGACCACCGCCGCCTCGCCGACGTCGTACACCAGCCGGCGCTGCTTGGCGCAGGGACGCACGGGCAGGAGGCTGCGGCGGACGATCTCCGGATCCGCCTTGAAGTGGCGCAGGTTGTCGACGATCCCCGAATGGTTCTCGATCGCCGTCGTCTCCCACCCGCTGATCGCGGCGATGTCCACCGCGTCGCCGATGCGGATATTCTCGTGATAGTTCTCCCACGCATCATACGCCTTGCGCCCGACCGACAGGAACAGCGCCTCGTCGGTGGGGAAGGCCGAGCGGAAGCCCCAGCGGTCGAGGAACCTGCCCGTCTCCGTCAGGATGGCGCGGTGATCCTCGAAGTCATAGGCCTTTCCGCCGCGCGCGGTAAGCTCGGCCACCATCTTCGCGTGGTTGTCGGCGACCGCGCAGCCCTGCATCTCGCCGAATTCGACGATGAACGGCTTGCCGGTCTGGCGGTGGATGTAGCTGTCCTTGCCGGCGTAGAACCGGTCGTACCACTGGTCGCCCGCGCCCTGGTGGTTGACCCACCAGCCGCCGTGCTGCTCGACGTCGGAGCGGTAGTAATGGTCGTCGTACGCCAGGTACATCGCCTGTGCCGCACCGCGTTCGACGAAGCCGTCGTTGAGAATGACGGTGCGGCTGGGATCGGTGTCGTGGATCGCCTTCAGCACCCGCTGCACGTCCGGGTTGGCGAGGTTCGCGCCGATCTCGTTCTGGAGCGTGTAGTGGGCGAGGCTGGGGTGCGAGCGGAAGGTCCTCGCCATGGCCACGCACTTGGCGACCATGAAGTCGCGGCTGAAGGTGTCGGCGGCGGACAGCGTCTCGCCCGGCTTCAGGTCGCGGGCGATCGCGTGGCGCCCGCCGCCGGGCTCCATGACCCGCATCAGCCCCATCCGATCCTGCGCGGCGAACACCTCCTCCTTGCCGACGTTGCGGTGGAAGTGGAGGCAGTTGAGCCCCAGCGCCTTGGCCGAGGTTACCTCGCGCACCGCCAGTTCGGCGGTCGGCCACAGCCCGTTGTAGCCCCAGTAGCCCCACGAGATCGCCGAGTAGAGCTTGATCCGGTCGCCGTTCAGCCGAAGCATCGCGTCGCTGCCGACGCCGTCGACCGCGAACCAGCGGAAGCCGAACTGCGCGATCCGCGTGTCCGCGCCCCAGCCGAAGCGGATGCGGTACAGGATCGGGTCGGCGAGGGTCCACAGCCGCGCGTCCGCCGCGCGCAGGCGGAACACGATCGTCGCGACGGCGCCGTCGATGCGGCTGGTCTCCAGCGTCGCCGCGGCGGGAACCACCGTGCCGTTCGCGTCGAGCAACTGGACGGTCGCGCGGCGGGGCAGGCGACGCGGCGGCTTCGCGAACACGACCTCCATGTGCGCGGTCACCTCGCGCGGATTTGGCGTATTGAGCACCCAGGCGTCGCGGATGTGCGCGTCGGCCGGGTGCGCGCTCAGCGTCATGCCGCGGTCGATCCCGCCGAACCCGTGGCTCGCGAACAGCTTGGCCGCGCCCCACATCATCGTGGTCGAATCGCGCCAGTCGAACCGCCCGCCGGGATTGGTGATGCGGATCGCCAGTCGGTTGCGCCCGCCGGGGCGCATCGCCGCGGTCAGGTCGCAGTGGATCGGCAGTTCCGACATGATCGAGTAGCCGACCAGCACCTCGTTCAGGAACACCTCCGCCCGCAGTCGAGCGCCGCGGATGTGGAGCACGACCCGCTGCCCGGCGGCGGATGCCGGCACGTCGATGTCGCGCCACCACCACGACACGCCGCGATAGGCGCCGTTCTGCGGGACCGGATCGTCCTCGGCATAGCGGTATTCGTCGCCGGTGTAGGGGCGGGTGCCGAAGTCGCCCCAGTGGTGCTCCTCGACCGTCGTCGGCAGCGTCACCGCACGCCCCGCGGCACCGTCCAGCACGCCCCATCCCCCGGTCGGCGGGGTGACCGGCAGCGTGCGCAGGTCGACGTCGGCGGGCAGGAACAGCCGGTCGTCCAGGTAGGTCGCCGCGCGGTCGATCCACAGCCGCCACCCGGCGTCGGGAATCTCGCCCAGGACCGGCGCGGCGTGGGTCGACGGTATGAAGGCCAGTGCGGCGCCCGCGCCACCGGCGGCCAGCATCGTTCGGCGATCGATCGCGATCATGGACCCTCTCCCTTTTCCCCGCTCTAGCGGGTTAAGACACCGGTGTCACCGTGTCGAACGACAGGCCGGTGGGCTTCGCGCCGGCGGGCGGAGGATTCAGCCGCGTTCGGGTGGGCGGTAGCCGAGCGCCTCGCTGATCGCCGCGGCGCTCGCCACCACCTGCGCGCGGATGTCGGGCACGTCGCTGTCGGACATGTACTGCGCCAGCGTGACGACGCTGATCGCGGCGACGATTCGCCCCGCGGCGTCGCGGACGGGCGCCGCGATCGCGTGGAACCGGTCGGGGGCGGGGGACACGTGGATCACGGCGCCCGCCTGCCGCGCGGCCTGCATGGCGTCGCACCAGCCGGGTGCGCTCGCATCGTCGAAGCGCGTCCATTCCGCGGCGGAATCGATCAGCAGCGCCTTGCCCAGGCTCGTCTCGTTCAGGCGCCGCCGCGTTCCCACCGGCGTGCTCACGACGACGCGCTGGCGACCGGGCGCGCGGTAGAGGTGGACCGACTCGTCCCCGTCGCGTTCGCCCAGAAAGGCGGAGTTGCCGGTGCGCTCGGCCAGGTCGTCCAGCTCGGCGCGGGCGATCGACACCACGTCGAGCCGGCTCTGCGCCTGAAGCCCCAGCCGGATCAGCGCCGGGCCGCCGCTGAACCGGCGATCGACCCCCTGCGCCATGAAGCCCTGGTTCACCAGCCCCGCCACCAGCCGCCGGATGGCGGAGACGTTCAGCCCGCTGGCCCGCGCGAGCTGGTCGATCGTCATCGGCGTGTCCACGACGAGGTGGAGGAGCGCCAGGCCGCGTTCGAGCGTCTGCGTCCCGGCGAGCGTGGCCGGCAGACCCGCGTCGTTCATCGTCCACCCAACCCCATCGAACGCCGTCCCCTCCGGTCCGCTTTCCCTTCGCTGAAGGGTTGAGCTGGCAGAGCGCGCCGCTGAACCACGCGAGCGGCCCGGCGGTCAAGTGGCGCGGCCGGGTTCGGCGGGCGCGGCTTGCCCCCGGGTGGGCGGACGGGCAAGAGCCCGGGTCAGAGGATATAGGAGAGTAGCATGCGAGACATCGACCACGTGATCGCGGGCGGCGGGGGTGGTTCGGCGACCCGGTTCGGCGACGTGTACGACCCGAATACCGGTCGGGTGCAGGCGCGTGTCGGCTTCGGCACCGCGGCCGACCTGGACCGTGCGGTGGCGGCCGCGCAGGGAGCGCAGCCGGCGTGGGCGGCGACCAACCCGCAGCGGCGTGCGCGGGTGATGTTCCGGTTCAAGGAGCTGGTGGAGGCGAACATGGACGCGCTCGCCCACCTGCTGTCGAGCGAGCACGGCAAGGTGATCGCCGATGCCCGGGGCGACATCCAGCGCGGACTGGAGGTGATCGAGTTCGCCTGCGGCATCCCGCACGTGCTGAAGGGCGAGTATACGCAAGGAGCCGGGCCGGGGATCGACGTGTACTCGATGCGCCAGCCGCTCGGCATCGGTGCGGGCATCACGCCGTTCAACTTCCCGGCGATGATCCCGCTGTGGATGTCGGGCGTGGCGATCGCCACCGGCAACGCCTTCATCCTCAAGCCGAGCGAGCGCGACCCCTCGGTCCCGGTGCGCCTGGCCGAGCTGTTCCGCGAGGCCGGGCTGCCCGAGGGCATCCTGCAGGTGGTGCACGGCGACAAGGAGATGGTCGACGCGATCCTCGACCATCCGGACATCGCGGGGGTGAGCTTCGTCGGGTCGAGCGACATCGCGCACTATGTCTACCGCCGCGGCGTGGCGGCGGGCAAGCGCGTGCAGGCGATGGGCGGGGCCAAGAACCACGGCATCGTCATGCCCGACGCGGACCTCGACCAGGTCGTGGCCGACCTGTCGGGTGCGGCGTTCGGGAGTGCGGGCGAGCGCTGCATGGCGCTGCCGGTGGTGGTGCCGGTCGGCGACAGGACGGCTGACGCGCTACGCGAGAAGCTGATCCCGGCGATCGAGGCGTTGCGGGTGGGTGTGTCGACCGATGCCGAGGCGCACTACGGCCCGGTGGTCAACGCCGCGCACAAGGCCCGCGTCGAGCAGTGGATCCAGACCGGGGTGGATGAGGGTGCCGAGCTGGTGGTCGACGGCCGCGGGTTCCAGCTCCAGGGGCACGAGGAGGGCTTCTTCATCGGACCCACCCTGTTCGACCGGGTCACTCCGCAAATGAGCGCGTACCGCGAGGAGATCTTCGGCCCCGTGCTCCAGATCGTCCGCGCGCCCGACTTCGAGACCGCGGTGCGGCTGCCATCCGAGCACCAGTACGGCAACGGCGTGGCGATCTTCACCCGCAACGGCCACGCCGCGCGCGAGTTCGCCGCGCGGGTGGAGGTCGGCATGGTGGGCATCAACGTGCCGATCCCGGTGCCGGTGGCCTATCACAGCTTCGGCGGGTGGAAGCGCAGCGCGTTCGGCGACACCAACCAGCACGGGATGGAGGGGGTCAAGTTCTGGACCAGGGTCAAGACGGTCACCCAGCGCTGGCCCGACGGCGACGGTGCGGGCAGTGGTGGCGACCTGCCCCGCGGCAGCGAGGACGGCGGACCCTCCCGCGTCAACGACGCCTTCGTCATCCCGACCATGGGGTAGGGATGCGCGGCGCAGGCTCCCAGGGGAAGGAGCCTGCGCCGGACTTGCCCACAAGCGCGCGCCAGGACGTGGCGACGGGGGCCGCATTGTCGTTGGCAGCGCGCGCGGCAGGAGGCTTCGCGAGCAGCGACGCGAGCGCCAGCAGCGGCAGCAGCGGGGACAGCCCGGCGATCGGCGGCGGCGCGAGCAGCGTCGCGATCGCCGATCCCGCGAGTGCCGCATCGACGACCGTCCACCGCGCGGTCGAGGCTGCGAGTGCCGCGGCCCACGCGATCGCCCCGGCCAGCGCCGCGATCGCCAGGCCGAGCACGCCCCAGGATTCGAACGGCAGCAGCGCGGCCAGCGATCCGGGTCCGGGCAACGCGGTCGCCGCCGTCGCCGCGACGGCGGCGGGCACCGCCAGCGCGCGCGGCAGCGGGTGCGAAACGGGGGGGCGGGGCAATCGGCGGGGCGGCATCGCCCGCGCTTGCCCGACCGCCTCTTTCGGGCGGGTTAAGCCTGTCGGGTGCGGTTGACCGGGGCGGCCCCCGCGGCTATAGGCGCGGCGTTGCGGCAGGTGGCCATGCGGGGGACTTTCGCCCGCTGCACACGCGCCGGAACAGAGCTGAACGTTGCTGGAGACTGCAGGGCCTGCGGGGGCGAATCGCCTCCCGATGGCCCTTCACGTGTTTCACGCCTCCCAGCAAAGTAACCGCCGGAATTTGCCGGTAACATAAAGGTGAAGGGCTTCATGCCGACGATCAACCAGCTGGTCCGCAAGGGCCGCGACCCGCAGAAGGCCAAGTCGAAGGTCCCTGCGATGGAGCAGAACCCGCAGAAGCGCGGCGTCTGCACCCGCGTCTACACGACGACCCCGAAGAAGCCGAACTCGGCGCTGCGCAAGGTGGCCAAGGTCCGCCTGACCAACAGCCGCGAGGTCATCTCGTACATCCCCGGCGAGGGCCACAACCTGCAGGAGCACTCGGTGGTGCTGATCCGCGGCGGCCGTGTGCGCGACCTTCCGGGTGTGCGCTACCACGTGCTGCGCGGCGTGCTCGACACGCAGGGCGTCAAGGACCGTCGCCAGTCGCGGTCGAAGTACGGCGCGAAGCGCCCGAAGTAAGCTTTCTCGGTACTAGAAGGAATTAGAGCATGGCTCGTCGTCGTCGTCCCGAGAAGCGGGAAATCCTGCCGGACCCCAAGTTCGGTGATGAAGTTCTGTCCAAGTTCATGAACAGCGTCATGCTGGACGGCAAGAAGGCCGTCGCGGAAGGCATCGTCTACTCGGCGATGGAAACCGTCGAGACGCGCGCGAAGAAGGACCCGCTCGGCGTGTTCCACGACGCGCTGAACAACATCAAGCCGGGTATCGAGGTCCGCAGCCGCCGCGTCGGCGGTGCGACCTACCAGGTGCCGGTCGAGGTGCGTCCGGAGCGCGCGCAGGCGCTGGCCATCCGCTGGCTCATCACCGCGGCGCGCAACCGCAGCGAGCACACCATGTCGGCGCGCCTGTCGGGCGAGCTGCTGGATGCCTCGAACAACCGCGGCAACGCGGTGAAGAAGCGCGAGGACACGCACCGCATGGCGGAAGCGAACCGCGCCTTCAGCCACTACCGCTGGTAACAGCGGTGTGCGAGCTCCGCTGCCGGGGCTTTAAGTACCTGTAAATCGTACTATATCGTGGGGAGCTGGATCGTCCGGCTCCCCACATCGCTAAGGAAGCACGATCATGGCCCGCAGCCATCCGCTCGACCGTTACCGCAACATCGGCATCATGGCGCACATCGACGCCGGCAAGACGACGACGACCGAGCGCATCCTCTACTAC
>Ga0325400_1007998_pt1 | contig 10126 bp, 10 predicted proteins | sample PopdelMetagenome_2_FD_205662 | JGI IMG/M metagenome (GOLD analysis project Ga0325400, IMG submission 205662) | Populus deltoides microbial communities from Bellville, Georgia, United States - Xylem-PdKOR-R1 | ecosystem: Host-associated > Plants > Phyllosphere > Stem > Wood/Secondary xylem...
GTCTTATGGGAAACTATACAAGAGTTTCTTTGAAGTTGCAACTACCAACGGCTTCTCTTTTCACCTTCCCCATTTTCTCCTTGCGATCGGCACTCATGGTCTGTTTTCCCGACCATCAAATATTCAAGACGAGTCTATCGAGTTGGCGCTATAACAATGAACACCAAGAATTCTAAACTGTTAGATAAATTGCTGCTAATTTTAACCAGGCATCCATTGGGGCGAACCCCAGTGGATTCTCAACTTAAAAAATAAAACACAACACCCCCTTTCCTTCACCTCGAAGAGCAACAGAGTTTCTATTCTATGGAAAGTCCTCATCAGTTCAGTGTGGACAGGAACACGCTTCAAAGACGGACACATGATCAGCAATTCCTTAAGACCGAACACAAGTTAATTACAAGGAGATTTTTATGAGTCAGCTTTATTTTAGAGGCCTGTGCCAACCAACAGCAGTGATCAGATTAGCCTTGAGGATTTTTTTCAAGAAACAAGCGTATCTCCTTAAAACCTATTCCAATACTCATTCTCTCGAAAAAGAAAAAGGAAAGAGAGAATGGAAACTCATTTGCAACAAGACTATTGACACATACCTCGCTTTGGAGCAGAGAATTATGCACACAAGTAAACTTAAGAACATCAAAATAAGACTGAAACCATAATAAAGTTCACTCCATAATCTTCTATCCTAGAGCTAACAGGGCCACAGTGGTTACATGCAAGCTGTCCAGACTCCAGGAACCCCAACTACGGATCAGGTTGGCCCACCGTAAGCGAACTCAAATAAATATATCTTACGGGGGTTTAGATTCAAAAGACCAAGAAAAAAAAAAAAAAACCATAAACCTCACCCTCAATGCGGCATGAACAAGCCCTGTTCGTTCCAGCAAAATATTTTTTCTAACTTGGTATTTAGTACCAAAACTAGGAGAATCTACAGGTAACCAACCGATTTGGAGCATAAAACACCTCTATTCTATTCGCTAACACTCCTATTAAACTACACAAACCACCCCTGTACATGTCGATAATGAAACTCTCATGACTTCCGAAGAACACATTTCTCATATAAAGCAAGGACTTCTTTCTTGTTGTTGTTTCGCAACTGAAGGAGCTCGGCACCAAAATTGTGTTTTGTGAGTTCCTGCCTTAGCTTCTGAGCAGTAAACTTTTTATAATCTTCCTGGTCAGTTTGCTGACTCTGATTATCATCATCATCCCCCTTAAACACTGAACCACCATCTTCTGGCTGTGTAAACATTACAGGGCTGGTTGTACTCCTAGACCTCTTATTTACCCTCCTGTCATTTGTGACAGCGTCTTGAACAGATCCTCCACCCATTTCAACATTATCAGTTCTAAATCGTTTGCCATGGGAAGCAGCCTTAAGCTTATTATCCAATGCCGATTCATTCAGACGAACTGAAGTAAACTCCTGTTGAAGGGCATCGAGTTTAGCCCGTGCCACTTCCAACTGAAGAGAGAAGTCTTCGGCTCTCTTATTTGCAACGCTGTGGGCTTTACGTTCATCTTCCAGAAGATCTTGAAGTGCTTTAACAGTGCTAGCCCTCTCCTCATTGTTTGATTTCAAAAGTGACTCTATTTCTTTCTCCCTTTCTTCTACTCTAGCTTCTAGTAATGAAACTTTCGAGACAGCATCCAACTCCGACACACGAACTCTTTCAAGTTCACCAGCCAAATTATTTTTCTGTCTGTCCAAACTTTCAATATGCCTCTGAGCCCTCTCAATTTGGGCTAATCTTTCCATTGCCAATTTCTGAAACTCATTTTTTTCCTTTTGAGCAGATACTGCATCAGCTCTTGCTTTATCAGCTAATTCCGTAGCCCTCTTACATTCTTTTTCAGCATGATTACACCTTTCCTGGACTTCTGCAAACCTCTCAAACTCAGATTGATACCTTTGCTCCAGATGGATCTTCTCCTGTTCCAGAATCCTAGCTTCTTTGTCATAAGATTGGGCCTTAGTATTTGCAGTCTCTAGCTTCTCAACCAACTCTTTAATTTCAAGCTTCAGGGATGATATTTCAGTGCCATAACCCTTCATTTTTGACTCAGCAGCCTGCAAAGGACTTGTTACAGTTAAATTGCCGCAAGTGCCAATGGACAAATTGTGACCACCATAAGGTTTTTCACCCAAGGTGCATGCATATTTGGTGGTGGTGGGGGAGGGGGGGATATAATGGTTAGTGCCCAGTCACGGGCTCCAAGAAGCATACCTTTAGCTCCAAATTTAAAGCAGTCAAACACTGCTCCGCATACTCAATTCTCCTGTTCTTTTCCTTTATTTCATCTTCCTGCATATCCATTGATATAGAAATCATAAATTTCTGGTCGTATAAAGAAACAACAATTATAAATTTCTGCTCCGTACACAAGCACAAGTGCCTGTGTCAGAAACAATTACCTTAACAACCAAACGGCTAGAAAATTCTTCCCGCAGTGCGTCTTCCCTCAGTTGTGTTTCTTTATTAGTTCTTTCTTGCACATTTGCCGCCTTCTCTAGAGCAGCTTTTGTCTCTCTTACAGCAATGTCATACTTCCGTTTCCACTCTGCTGCATCTTCTTCAGCTGACCTTGTTTGTTCATGAGCTGCAGCCAACCTTGCTTCAGAAGCACTGCTCCGTGACTTGAGTATTGCAATCTCTGAAGCTGCCTGCTCTTCATCAGCTTTCTGCTTTGATAACACTTGATCATGTTTTCTTTTCCAATTGGATGTTTCTTGCTTGGCAGATTCCAATGCTTTCACTAAGCTAGAACACCTCTCATCCAATGAGCCACGATTACTTTGTAAATCATTTATGCGCCTCATATAGTCATCAGCAAGCTTCTTCTTTTCATTAATAGCTTCATCATAGCGCTTCATATATTCAGACTTATCTTTCTCACTAGCTTCTAGCTGCTTGTGAAGTAATGCCATTTTATCCTCCATTGAGTGACATCTCAGCATAAGAGAACTCTTCTCGGATCCAATTTTATCATTAAGCCGCTTTGCAAGGTCAAGTATTGAACCTTCCAAACTGGGGATTGAAATAGTTTTTGTTTATAAAAAGATGGAAAAAATAGAAAATGAAAACCTTAAAACAACCGAAGGGGAGAGTGAGATCCAGACCTTTGTTGTAGGAACATTGCTAATTTCTGCCATTTCCCTGGGCCATGACAAGATGTCTCATATTCAGATAGAAGACCATCAAGGACCTGCATGACACTCACAAACCAGTTCAATACACTGCCATAAACCACATAACAAGTCTGGAACGTCATTTTAAGTGCATTACTAACTAAGCCCCCCAGGCAAGGGAGATACAGCTTGCCTCATCTCTTATGCAATATTCATGTTATCCATACATAATTGGGACACTAATATAACTAAATAGCTTTTCATCAATGACAGAGACATTTACATGTGCATTTGACAGCTCAAGCACGAGTTGATCACAGCTCATCTAGCTTGGCTTCATCAGCAGATTTATCATTGAATATCACAGTAATATGTAAGAGCATATGCCAGAATTCCTTAATTTTTCCTCCAGCTACTCCAAATCAACAGCTCTTTCAGCAACATCTTAATAAATCAGAAAGTATAATTCAATGAAACCAGTTCATGACACAGACAAATAATCACGTCTGCAGGCCTAAGATCTTAATGACAACTGGATAGCATGTCTGGGGAAGTTGAAAGAGAAAAGAACAAATGAAGAGGCTTCATGTGCTAACCCAGACCTTGCATTGACCCATCCAAACCTATTGAACGCAGTTTTACTGTCTAATTTTACAAATTATCTCAAAAAAAAAAAAAAATTGAGGCATCTAACAAACTCAAACATATTACCAGTAGCCTACAATGAGAGACAGAGAGGCATAGAATTCCAAGTAACCAAACTTTGAGGCCCCTCACTTCATGCAGAATCAATAAGACAACTAAGAAAATGCTTACTTTCACAATGTTATCTACGTTGGCATCAGAAGCGTGACAGGCTGCTCTCAGTCTCTTTTCCATGTTTTGTATGGCATTTGAACATCTCAAGTCTGCCTCCATAAAAGCATTCCTCTTGTAATCCTGCATCAGATGCAATTTTCAATCAATATATATATGTACCAAACTAGTAATCCTATACAAAATCTACCTCCCTTTTTATGGAAAAGAAACCACCTGCTGCTTTAACAAAAACAAAAGTTATATCACAACTTCTAGTAACTTGGCAATCACACTCCATGGTCTGCATAATTTTAACAAATTTTCCAGCCATCAATTAGATAAACCCAGGAACTGTTCTAACCCTAGCTAATATGCAAAGGAAAAAAAGTTTTGATTGCCATGATGAATGTTTTGGCTTGTTAGGTCTCTTTGTTGTGTGGGACCCTGAAGCAATGCTGGACCCTGTAGCTTGTTAGGTCTCTCACTCATCATTATGATTCAGAACTCTCTATGCAAAGCTATCACACTTCTATGTCACTAATTTAGATAGAGCATTGTACAGGAAGTGCACTTGCTAGCAAAATCAGCACACAAAGAGAAGCTTAGTGTCTCACAGGAATGCTAAAGCTGGTTCCCCTTACAGTATGGCCCTGTTTTTGCATGTGGCCAGGTAGGCATCTGTACAGACACCTAATATTTGTTGGTTTGCTTCATGTTTTTGACAGAACAGATGTGCGTGTGTATTAACTCCAAAGACCTAAACAAGGTAACAAAATTTGCTATGCATATACAAACACCATAAGCCACCTCAATGTTTGTGGGGTGGCAAAAAGAAACCATCAACCACCCAGACACATAAATATCAACACTACAGTGAAGGTTATACCTACCTGGTGGCAAGATATAAGAACAGTGATAGTTGCCGTATAAACTATAACATGGATGTTCGATGGATGGTAACACATAAGCATCCATATAACATAAATGAATAATCAATCAGGACACACTAATAGATTATGTAAAATACTTTTTGCAACGACATACATTATAGATGATTAGAACAGACAAAAACAACAAAACCTAATTAAAAGTAATCATGCAATCAGTAAATATTTCTAGTAGCACATGTTGCCTCATATGATGTAAATCTTCCAACTAGATTAAGTCTGACCAGTTAACTCTCAGAATTGGAAAAAATTATTGGACTGATTCAACGCTCACATCTCCAGGCCACAGCTCATGCCTTTGAGTAAACCAACATGCAGCCCAAGTTGATGCCATGCAAATCAATTGGTTTCTATGTCCTTTCCATGTCGTTTTGCAAAACTTTTTAAGTACTTTTTTTGTTTGTCTTCTCTACATTTCATAGCTTACAAGCACCAGAGCAACTTTAAAACCTAAGGGCCAAATACAATAACCCATCATGCAAGGCATAGTACCCTAAATATTTGTTACCTCTAATGCTCTTCTGAAGAATTTCTGGAGAAGCCCTTCGTACTTCTTCCTTGCTGAACCAATCCCCACAGCAGCAGCATTAAATGCAGCCAGTGATTTTTGAACCGCTTCATCATGTGATTCTCTCAAAAAAACCTACAGTTGCAAAACTTAGAAAATGATGGAAACCTTCAAATAAGTACGAGGTGAGCATCACTTACTTCCTCAGGTGGCTTCGAACGGTCAAAACTCGACATATAAATTTCTGTAGCAGTGTCATATGCTCGCCTACACTCAGCTTCTTCAACACTCTGAAAAACGACATATTAGAGATGAAGAAAAATGAAAAAGAAAATTATAATAGGATCTGCTGCTTTATTGAAACTTCTTTCAAGAACTTTTTGAGATTAGAAGTTTTTATCCCGTTTGTAAATTCTATATTAGTTTGTAAAAGCACTTTGAATCATGCATATTTATGTACCACATGATTAAAACAGGGAAGTAGAAAAAACAAGTTCACAGAATCAACCAAAGGGGGTAAATCTCCACATTCAAAGTGTGATAAGAATTCTGATTGTGGATCCAGCATCTATTTGCTCATACAATTTGGTGATCAGTAAAATAGAAATTAATATCACTTTCTTTCCAATTGTTTGATTAACATTGTACTTTCACAAATTCAAAACATATATTGAATCTATGACTTGTGATATTCTGATCATGTTTGATGAAAAACCTATGACCTTTTCCTTCTCCTTTTCCAATTTACACCTCCTGCCTGAAGATGACAACAAAGAAGAAGCGGGAGACTTAAGCATATACAGGCTTGTATTATTGAATTTTTAAGTTCTTAGACCGATTTACCCATAAAGATATTGTTGCTGTATCGGTAAATAATAATAACCATGTGACTCCTACTCTTACGAAAATTACATGTTGATACTTACACACATTGCCAACACTTAGCTGTCACTTTTGCATCTGCTTTCCATGACATGAGATATTAAAAGAAAATAATAGCTGATTATAAACTGCAAGGAGCACAGAAAGAGAGATGGGATTTTGGATTCTTTGCAAAATCAGTTGGCTTTAGGTCAAATGCTTATATATTGCTCCAAATTCAACTGCAGATTTTCTTCACACCAGCTTAATGATGGAATAATTTAAAACATCTTCACATATGCTATCACATAAACCATTTGGTTTATGCCAATGTTCTGTCATGTTTTGTCCACTCCATGTCAACTAGCCAAGCTTCAAGAGAGACTATAAGCTGGTTTGGATAACTGTTTTCATCATTTAAATATTCATTTTTAGGACACAGGATTTAATTTACCTATAAACATTTGATTAAACTCATTTATAACCTTGAGACAATGTTCAGTACAGGAAACTTGACAGACTTAGATTTAGTCAGAAAAACACAAGGAAGCATAATAATAATTTCGGCTTTCAGATAATAACTAATAATCCAAGATCATATGTATTGATTGAGCTAACAAAATAAGTTATACACTTGTTTTCAAATAATATAGGTCCATTCATGAGTAGACAGATTCATCTGATTTGAGTTTCAGGCATGTAGAACAGGAAATACAATCTAATTTCATTTTCCAGGGGAAAACAATTCATCCACTTTGATACAGATGCCCAACAATGTAGTGTATGGGTGAAAGAAATTTAATGAATATTTGAGGGTTACATGTGGACTGCGGCATCTGCTATATTAACTTTTCATGATTTGAAAAAAAATATTCAAATCAGGATGCATACCTGCCATGAAGAAGATATTGTTGGGACAGCACCATTATTGAGAGCCTCCAGGTAAGATTCTGTAATACCAACAAGGATTGGGCCTGTCATTACAGTAGCGCCAACTTGCTTGGGCCTTGTTCTCTCAAAAACAAATTTGGTCAATGCATCCAGCCCAGCTCTAAATTCAGGCCTTAGTTTATCTAACTGCATATGAAAAAAGGGCTTCAATACACATGGTGCACCAGTAAGAGAAGATAAGAATGTGCATGTGTATGAAAGAGAGAAGGAGAAGCACACATAGCATAAGGTACTAACCGATATTTGATCCAGACGCTGGAGATCATTTTCATTGTTCAAAGGCCGCACAAGGGGGAAGCATTCTCTGTCTGGAAATAGAGCTCTAATAGAGTCCCGAATCTATGACCATTATCAATGCATAATTAGTTAACCTCGAACATGAAAAAATAACAAAAGAAACTCCAGTGCTCCATAGACCAGCACAACTCAGGTAAGATCAGCCTAGAAAAAGGATATCTAAAATATCCTGTCCAAATATCTGAAAAAGTAGAGGATCCTTTGCAAAGGAGTCCATGCTACTAAGAAAAAAAAAATGCAGTTAGAAAGAACTAGAACTTACCTCGTTCTTAGCAGCTATATCTTTTCCACTTCCCTGAACTGGTCTTAGAGCAAGCTCTAGATAGTCACGGGGTGTTATTCTCTTGTTATCCTCTACTAAATCTAGATAAAAATCCTGCACAGGAATCAGGCAAACCATTTTAAGGGTTTTATGTAAAATTAAAAGTTAATATTTCAAAACAAAACAGGAATCAATATGCCATATGAAATTAAATATAAGAAAATAATACCCTTAGAAGCCAAACAAAGATTGGGGAGAACTGTCCAAGTTCAGAAGCTGAACTCCTTCCTCCAGAAGCTCTGACACGAATATGTTTGGTCATTTGAGTGACAAGAGAGAGTCGATCAAGTGCTGCTTCATCTATACCACCCATCTAAATAGAACATAAACAGGCCAACAAATAAAAAATCCAGTGCAAAGAGAGAGATGAGACAATATTAACAGCAAAGATTAATTGTGAATCCCCCAAATGCATTATAACATGATAAAAAAGGTACTTTTAACAAAAATCAACTAAACACAAACAAGAAATTTTAGTCAGGAAGGCTAAGGTCTTTCCCTTACCTGATTGTAAATGAACATACTGGATAGTAGGACAGCTAAGGAGAATATCTGAGTGCTGTATGTCCCCTGTCAAAGAGGAAGTATAGATTGAGTTCACATGGTGACAAAATACAAGAACAGGAATAATTGAACGATTACTGTGTAATTCAAAAGAGCAGATGAGTGGAAATGAAGAATAAAAAGGATATGGAGTTAATTATAAATAAGAAGGAATCACAGACTACAACATTCTATGAGTAATGAAATTCATTAAAATCCAGTCCATCAGTTCTGGAACTGCTCAAACACAACCAACAAGATAATTTTATCAGTTGATCCTTATAAAGTAAATGGGCTTACCGTTTGATCAAAGGCATCTATGCCTTCACTATCTAACAGTAAAAGATTGTACTCAGTTCCATCTAGAGCAGTTCTCTTTAAAGGCGCACTCCATAACCAAAGTCCTTTAGTACATGGCCGATGAGTGGAAGCTACCTGAAATCCACTACTCCTGCCAAGAAGCTACAATACACAAAGTCCAAGTACACCTCTTAGTTAAAATAACCAATACATGAGATCTGATGCAGAAATGGAATGTCATAACTTGTAACTCTAAAATAAGCTACAACACAAAATTCAAGCAGACATGGAGTGATAAATCTGCTAATTTACATTTTAGTTAAAAGAATGATACATGGCAGCTGATACAAAATGTGTAACTCATAAATGTAATTGAAGCCTCTAAAACTGAACAAAGAAAACAAGGCAGGCGTAACTTAGCACTTTCAACAAATCTTGCTTTCGAAAAAAGCCCAAATTATAAGGAACACAAAAAGAATAATAAAAGACTAGAACCCATACTATATAAATTTCCATTCCATGCACTTAATTACTCAAGGAGGTGAAAAATCACTACCTCTTCACTTCCATTCCATTAATTATCTTCAAGCTACCCTTTCAATGAAACAATTCATGCACTTAATCACTTCAACTCGGAAGAAACACTGCATTTCGTAATTCTCAACTTTTCCACTACCAAAATCCTAACGCCATTCCAATTAAATCCCTAAAATATCACAAACCCTAAAAACCCCAAACTTTCACCAACCAAAAAACCATAAATAGTTCACTAACCTGATTCAAAATAAAGCTTTTTCCCTGTCGAGAGCGACCGCAAACCGAAACAACACCGATTGGTTCCTTAACAAGCTGGAGAGCAGCCACCGCTTCTGAATCCATCCGGAACTTCCCTTTCTCATCATAGTAAACAAGTCGGATCGGCCTCGCCGGTCCGGTGACAGGAGGAGACGACGGGGACGGCGACAAGGAGGACGAAGACGAAGGCGAGTAGGATGACTGCGGTGAGGAGTCGGCGGTGGTATCTCTTCCTCTAAAGATTTTGAACATCTCGTGCGCTTTTGCTGTGAGTTAGTTAGCGATGGGTTTTTTGCTTTTGATTTTCTTGCTTTCTTGCTTGCTTTGTGGTTCAAAATTGGGGGAGGGAAAGGGACATAAAGAAGCGGCTTTAAGATTTTTAAAGGAGTGGATGAGTGGAAAGACAAACACCTCCACGGTTCTTTCGAGGGTCAGCACGACAGCGTGGAAATAAAGCTAACAGCTTGGCCTGGCTATTGTTTAATCCTTTTTTTATTTTTTTTTTCTCTCATTGTTTATAAGATTGAATCTTTAGGAACATATGGAAATGTTTATTAATAGAATTTTTTACATTGTTAGGATTTTTATTTTTATTATTATAATTGTTGTTTAAATTTGGATTTAATTTTTCTTTTTAATTTGAGAATTGAATTTGGATCATTTGT
>Ga0325400_1008000_pt1 | contig 10125 bp, 12 predicted proteins | sample PopdelMetagenome_2_FD_205662 | JGI IMG/M metagenome (GOLD analysis project Ga0325400, IMG submission 205662) | Populus deltoides microbial communities from Bellville, Georgia, United States - Xylem-PdKOR-R1 | ecosystem: Host-associated > Plants > Phyllosphere > Stem > Wood/Secondary xylem...
AATAATAATAATAATAATAATAATTAAAGACAGACATTCACATAGACCCATAATTGATTTGGAGAAGGGCATGGTTTATTGTATCATTTTTATTAAAATAAAGTTATCACCTTATTGTTTATTTTATTTTTTAAACTTTTTTAGTGTTAATTTGACCAAGTCAATTATATTATTAAAATTTCACAAGGTTAATTTTTTATTCTTTTTAACTAAAAATCTAACCCAAATCATGTAGATTTTCTTTAATTAATATAAGAAATTGAATTGGGTTTAACAACTCAACATTTTTCCTGCTGCACATTATTATTATTATTATTATTATCTATTTTTTTTATTTTTAAAAAATTATTTTTGATATTGATATATTACAATAATTTAAAAATATATAAAAAATTGATTTTTTTTAATTTAAAGTGTTTACAAATAGCAAGATTTCCTTAGATTTCCTTAGAAGGGAGGTATGCCCCATTCAATTATAGTAAAAAAAGTGTGCTCCATCATCCTCACTCTCTTTTTTCTTTAAAAGAGAAAGCAAGAAAGCAGCAGCAACAATAACAAGGGACTGCACGATGGTGCCCAGCTCAGCTCAGCTCATCTTCTTTTGCTTCTTCATCCTCTTCTCTGCCACTGCCACCACCGCTACTGACCACATCGTCGGTGCTAACAAAGGCTGGAACCCTAGTATCAACTACACTCTCTGGGCAAACAACCAAACCTTCTATGTCGGTGACCTTATCTGTGAGCCCCCCCTTTTCTCTCCTTAACTCTGTATATGCGTCAGGTGTGTGTTTATACTCAATCCATTTAAGGTTGGCTAGAAGATGAAGACCTTGTTCTCATTTATAGTTGAAGTGTTCACTTTCTTTTTGTTAATGTAGCTTTTAGGTACCAAAAGACACAGTACAATGTCTTCGAAGTGAACCAGACTGGTTATGACAACTGTGCTACAGAAGGAGCCCTAGGCAACTGGACTAGTGGCAAAGATTTCATACCTCTTAACGAGGCCAAGAGATACTACTTCATTTGTGGCAATGGACAATGTTTCAATGGCATGAAGGTTACTATCCTTGTTCACCCTTTGCCACCACCACCATCTGGTAGCATTGCTGCTAATTCGACACCCTCAGGTTCTGCAGCTCCAGTGGTTTTCCATAAGGGATTGGTGGGCTTAAGGGCTTTCGTCTTGGCATTTGCTTCAATTTGGTTTGGATCTGGTTGGATCTAGTAGTATTTAGTGATTTAATTTGTCGGTCGAAGCTTGGTGGAACTGTAGTAATTCTGTTTCCCCCCTCTATTTGATCATTTTTTTTATGGAATTTAATCAATATTAGTTATCTTTTATTCTCGACTGAGAACAACTTGAGGCATCATCGAAAAGTTCTCTCTAATATATATATGGAAGCTCTGCTACCTCTGCAAAATAACTCATTGCATTCTATTTATAGGAAGAAGTAGAGAAACTTAGCTAAACAAACGAGTTTTCAAACCAAGTCACATATGTGGTCATGTGACTAATCATCAAAAGGTGAGCTACTAAGATACAAGTAGGCGCACCAAAAGAATCAGACAACTTTATTTATTCAAGACACATCACAACATGAATTCATTCCATGCCTTGTTTCGTAAGCAACAACAAAATTCATCTGCCCTGAAGACTTGTCATTGCCAAACTCAAGCTTGAGTTTGTGTTATTCAAAAGTACTATACATATACACATGATTGAAACATCCTACTACAGGATATTAGACATGTCCTGTTGTTATAACTTATAAGCACTACTGGCTTGAGTTGATCTGTAATTCTATTTTTCAGTTTCTGTTTTTTTTTATTATTATTTAATTTAACCAAATTTTCTATGTGATTCTCTATTCTAAATTAACCAATATTAAAAATGATTTTCCTTTTATAGATCATTACCATTCAGAACATAGCTGTGTTCAGTCAGATGGTTCTGCAACAACATTTAAGTTAGTCTACCTATAAAAAATGAGATTGAGAATGGAATTCTGAATTAACACTCTCAAAATGATTTGAATATCTTCACTTTTATCAAGTATTGGAGTGTATATGTATATATATACATGTTTGTGTGCAGGTGGTAGCTAGACATGTTTCTTCTCTTAAATTCTTATCTGATTATAATGGGGATAATACCCTATAGTACAAAAAACTACACACAGAACTTTTGATAGCTGAACTAGAAATAATTTTGCAGATATCTTATCGCCTCTGGAAATTGAAAAACTTAATGGACATGATAAAGGTAAGTCCAAATATTGTGGCAAATCCAAAAACTGCTGCTGCGGCAACTCCTAAAAGTTCATGTTTGAAACCGAAATAGTTCCTGACAAAATCTTCGACTGTTTCCTCTGTATCAAGTTTTTCCTTTATATCTCCAAACTGTGAAGAAAGTAATCCATACAAAGTCCATGAAACTGGACATATCCAAGCATACCATCTCCACCATACAGGAATCCGCTGTTTAGAGCCAAAGAAGACATATAGATAAAGAAAAATTAGTCCTCGTGCTGCTAGAATGCAGTAAGGAGAAGTTGTGAGTAGAAATCACTTACAGGTCTTGGGATTATAAATCCTGAAAAGAGATTCCACACTGAATAGAATGCGGAGGAAACTATGGATGCAACGTGTTGGTTTGGCGTTGCAGCAACAGTCATCATGCCATAGAAGGTGAAGTATAACAGTGTGAAGAACATGAAGAACAGATACCAAAAGAACTTAGCAGCAGTCCATTCAAATCCAATCATGGCATAGACTATTAGACCATATACCACAGATTGGGTGAAAATATATGGAAGCTCAATCAGGATCTGTAACAAAAAATGGAAAGAAACTTAGTCTATGTTTAGATTTCATAAAATTGAAGTTCGTACTTGTGCTGTGGGAAAGTTTGTACCTGTGCCAAGGCATAGGGCATGGATGAATACATTCCAGCAGCTTTCTCCCTGTAGAATACAGTTCTTTCAACAGCCACAACTGGCTGCACAGAGGATGAATTTTGGATTCCGAGGAAGATAATTGCAGCATACATGGAACCCATGGCATTAAAAAGATCTTGTTTCTTTTTCCTGTAATTTATGACAAGAACTAATTTAGAAGGCAGACAAACTTGGAAGAGTCTGGACTTTTGTATCGTTCTAAGTAGTCCTGTAGCAAATGTTCAGGAATGAAGCTTAGTTGAAATGAAGATGTAACTTACGTTTTCGAGCCGAGGTTCCAGAACATTGAACCAAAAATCAAGGCTATGGCAGTTGTAAAGAGAAGTCTTACGGCAGTATAGGAAGGATTACGCCAATATGACCAATGTTGCTTCCATAAACAAGCCAAGCATTGGACCAAAAACGACTGCGAGTACTGTGTAGGAAAGAAGAGGTCCTTTGAACCAGGAGCAGGGGTGCTTAATTCCTGAATACGGGCTTTGTTTCTCCTGAAAGATACGGCCACACGTCAGATAAATTTAATTGCTAATTCAAGAGTCGAAGACATTGGTATGGTAATGCATGATTTTCTGTTTTACCTGGTACCCAAGTAGCTAAGAAGTGAATTTACCTGTATAGCTCTGAATTTTTATATATAGAAGCAAAATCTATCCCCGATGCTGCTTCATGTCCTAAAGAGGTAACATCCAACATCCAAGTTGCTGGGTTATAACCATCTCTAATCTTCTCAACTCCCTCAATTCCCTAGACAAAGAAATTTGTGTAAATTAGCAAGAAGGTAATATGGATGAAGATTCAAATATATATATAGCGCTTGTATTATTTGGTAAACCATCATTTCATACCTCAAAATACTTGATCAACTGGCTAGAATGTCGACCCAATGGCCCAACATATATCTCTTCTCCTCCGCGCTTCATTAGAAATAGCTGCAATGTCATGTCAAGTGTGTCACTGTTATGTGGAGAAGAACTGACAACAAAGGAGCAACTCTAATGTCCTGCTAACATTTCTAACCTCATCAAAAGATTCAAATATGTCGATGCTTGGCTGATGGATGGTGCACACAACTGTTCTTCCTGTGTCCACAGTGTTCCTAACCGTTCTCATAACAATTGCTGCAGCTCTTGCATCCAAACCTGAAGTAGGCTCGTCCATAAATATAATAGAAGGGTTCGCCACCAGCTCAACTGCAATAGTCAGCCGCTTCCTTTGCTCAGTAGACAGGCCACTTACACCAGGCAGTCCAACTAATGCTTGCCTCAATGGATTCAGTTCCACAAGCTCCATGACTTCCTCAATGAACATCTGCAAAGCAATTTTGATTGGAGAAATTAACACAGCTTTTCAAGGTTTGGTGCTAATGGATATCTAAATTCTAGTCCATGGAGCTGATGTTATCTCAAATTAATGACCACAAAATCTCTTTAGCAGAAACATGAAAAATAGAAGCCTAGCACAGATATGAGTTATGGAAAGCCTACCTTTCTGGTTTCAGCATCCACTTCAGGAGGTAGACGAAGCCAGCCTGAGTAGAGCAGGGATTCATAAACTGTAACGTGTGGAGAATGGATGTCATTTTGCTCGCAATACCCTGAAATTCTAGCAAAAGTTTCTTGTTTCTTGGGATGGCCTGAAATTGTGATGTTTCCCTCAATATATCCCCCAGTTTTCCTACCAGCCAGAACATCCATCAGAGTGGTTTTACCAGCACCACTGACACCCATTAGAGCTGTGAGAACACCTGGCCTGAAAGCACCACTCACTCCCTTCAAAAGCTCCAATTTATCTTCGAGAATGCCCTGATTTTTCATTTCCTGCAAAGTGCAGATTGAAAATAAGATTAGACTTACTTCAGGACAGTATTTCCAAAGATCAATTTGTCTCTCTGTTACCGAACTAATCTTACCTGTGGCATGTCAACCGAGTACTTGATCTCATCAAAGGTGATGGAAAAAGGTTCAAATGGTAGAATCATTCCTTTTTGCTTCTGATTGTTAGCCTCAGAGATGATCTCTGGATGTTGTTAAAATTCAATTAGCAGCAAGAAAACATTGAACAAATTTCCTTACCAGTGAACACACATTAGTTCAGTTATTACCTGTATCATTTTGGTGCCTACTTCCATGGTTCGACAATTGAATAGCTCCTCCAGTTACTCCTGGTTTAATGCTTTCAGAATCCTTGGATATAACAGCCTGAGACTTCCGAAATGCTGCACAATATTATTTGCAGTACATTAAAACTTTAGCCTCACTTAGTAGATACTTGAAAAGAAACAATGAATTGGATAGGGTAAAGGTACCCACGGTTCAGGAAAGCAAGAGCCAGAGTGTAGCAAATGTTGAATAGTATTGTGAATCCCCCCAATGCACCTACTCCTATCCAATACCAATATGCATCCGTAACGAATCCACGTGATTTCAGAACTTCAATTCCCAGTGGTTCGATTGAGTTTGGGAGAACCTTAAGAATAAAAGTACATTATCAGTTGATTGTTCAGATATTAATTCATGAATATAGAAATGGCTAGTTCAGTGAATTACATGACTCCAGCTCTTCCCAAGGAACTCATTAACTACTATTGCATTCTGTCCATACATCAATGGTGAAATCCAGTAACCCCATATCCACCATTTCTTTATGTCACCTGTGGCATTGAACAGAAAATATTTAGCACATTATAATTATAGGGACTAATGTTGATAAATAGATTGAACTCCAAGACAACCAAAGTAAGTTACCATACCATGAGACAAGACAAAGCCACCCAATGCGAACAATATGAGCAGTGCAAATGACCCAAAGGTGTTAGCAACAATCATGCTTCTTCCTAGTCCACCAATAAAACGGAATAATGCAGAAGCCATCTGGCTCACAGCAACAAGCAGAAGATACTGTTTGAACAACCTGCAGAAAAGATACAGCACTTTGCATCAGCTGAAACAGAATAAATTTCTTTATAAGTTCTTAGAAAATGTGCCTTGATTTTTTTTTCTTCTGTTTATAACTTGTGTTACCTTCCAACATTAGGATCATATCCGATTACATAATATGTGAGGGCCACCCAAATAGTGGTCTGTATGAGTGTGACTGGAATTCTAAGGATCCATGAGGGAAGAGAAAATGCCCATGAAGGATAGAATAGGAGGTCCCTTTGCTTGTAAAACACAGGAAGGCTTCCTATGGTCATGGAAATCTCCGGCATACCGATAAACATCATCAAAGCCAAGGAGTAGAACAAAGCACCCGAATAAACTCCTCCCTCGGATACTGAGTTCTTGTGCATTTCAGTCCGAAAAAAGAGTGTCATCGCAATTATTGACATTATTGTAAGCTGGTATAGGAAGAAAAAGTGAGAACAAAAAATAAAAAAATCACAATCGAATGGACAAGCTTTTTGAAGAAAAAACCAGAAGAAAGAAAGCTGACAGAACTCACTTGAGCGAGCTTGAAGAAGTAGACAAATGAGTTCCTTTTCATAAGAAGCCATTCTCTTGAGAAGCAAGCCTTAAGCAGCTCCATTTTTCCAGTGCCATACTTTCTAGTTTTCAAAGCAGCCGGATGACTCTGGGACTTTTCAAATGGAGTTGAAAGCGCATCTCCAATTCTACATCCGACGTGGAAAGACTGAAAAGCTTCAGCAAATTCCTTAACTGTGACAAAACTGTAAGGCTCATCTCTATTCATCCAATACTGCTGCTGATCTTTCCTTGATGTTATCTGCAATGAATTGTTTTTCATCATCTGTTAATGACATCTTTCTCAACTAAATGCAAGGCTGAAGTAACATCCATTTATGTACTGGCATAATCAACGAGACGCACAAGACCACCGTTTCATTGCTTACTTCTTGCAAGAAATCAGCCACTCCTTTTCTTTCGGGACACTTGAAGCCCATAGATTCAAAAAATTGAAGCACATGTTCGCGGGGACCCTGGTACACAATCTGGCCATCAGATAGGAGAATAATGTCATCAAAGAGATCGTATGTCTCTGGTGCTGGCTGGAGGAGTGAAATGACAGCAGTTCCATTGAGAATGTGAATGGTATGTTTCAAGGAATTCACGATCTGGAAAGTTGTTGAGCTGTCCAATCCAGTTGAAATCTCGTCCATAAACAAAGCCTTTGCTGGTCCTACCAGCATCTCACCTACAATTGGATCAATGGAGAGTTTCAACAACTTAAATTGATGAGATGGCTAATGGAAATCAAAATGATGTTTTGGAATTGAAAATGGATTAAAGATGGTTCTTACCACTTGTAACACGCTTCCTTTGTCCTCCAGAGATCCCCCTTACCATTTCACTTCCTACCATAATATCTGCACAGACTTCTAGTCCTAAAATCTGTGAATTTAACAAAAGAAGGCATTAATGCTTTGAAATGGTTTGTATTAACTTGCAGAATGTCTATTGAACAGAGGTGCATTGTGCTATTACCTTTATAATATAATCTGTCATCACACTCGTCTTCTGACCTTCTGTTGCTATAGCCTACACCACAGAAGACACAGAAGACCATAATCAATTTCCTTGAAACACAACTTACTATCAGGGGCAATTTTCTTACAGTGCTCCAATGGCACTTGACTACAAAAATGTCATGTTCATGGTTTAGTCTCAAGATTCCTTGCAAAACCATTTCAATAGTGGCGTGACGCTCGTTTTTCTCAGAACAGAGTATTTTTTTTGTACTTTACACCATACTTAACTATTGCTCTTTATGATAGCTTCTCTCACCTTCATGAAGACATCAATATCAGGATCAGGCTTGATGCTAGCCTCTTTCTCTCTTCTTGATAACTCTGCTAACATCTCTGCAGATTGCGAATAACTCAAATGATTAATCTCCATGGCATATTATGAAGTTGATATCAAAAGAATGGAAGGAAAATTAGTTATTAAACTAACCATAACGGTGTCCAACCCCTTGGCATCTTGCAGCAAAGGCCAAAGTTTCCCTTACAGTCATTTCTCCTAAATGGGTATCATACTGACTTATATAGGCAGCTGATCTCTGGGGTACAAACTCATTCATCCCATGACCGTTGTATGTCACCCTACCGGAGAACTGCATAAGAAAAATTATCCCTAAAATGAGAGGATGAGGAAGATACATAAGGGAAAACATTCACCTACGAAAGATGTAAATAAAAAAAAAAATCATCAATCACCACCTTTAGATTAGGATCAAGCTTTCCGGCCAAAGCCAACAAAAGAGTTGTCTTTCCAGAACTTGGAGGACCCAAAAGCAATGTCATTCTGCAACCAGCATGTCAGAGTAAATAATGAGAAAAATTCTAAATTTAGAACTAATAAACTCTATACAATATCGGTTTCAATTCTAGCTCGTCTCACCTTGATGGTTTGATGATTCCACTAACATCCTCAAGGATGGAAACTTGTTTCTTTTTACTCGGAATGATGTGAAGATAGTTGAATAAGCCCTTCAAAGTTGAAAGAAAAATGTGAGATACAAGAATGATTTAATTGAAACTAAATAAATTACATTTCCATAACAACATATGACCAACTTCTGCAGAAGCCTACCTCTGCAAAATCAACACAGAAGTTAATCATCGATGGCAATGCTCTGCTTCCTTCATGAGCTTCTGCTTTAATATTTAGATGCTCGAATCGAACTTCAATTGTGGGGAGATCAATTCCAACTCTAAAATATCAAGAAACAGTAAAAAAATTATTACTGGTAATATATCAAGAACATTATGAAGCCAAAACGGGGTTCCCATGCCCTTCTGTAACTAATGGTGCTTTTGACTTTGGAAACATATATAAATAGCCAAAAGCTTACCTTTCAATGCGGCCCTTGAGCTTTTTCAAGAACTGCTCATTATCTTCTTCAGAAACATCGATCAACCTCTCGAGCAATCCCTTTCTTTCATGAATCCCAAGATTTTGAATGTAGATTTCATTGGCACCTTTTGATGTAGCCAACAAACCTTTTTGTAAACGATTGAAAGTAGGTAGTCTCTCAATAGCAGCCCATTTTAGAGCTTCTTCATCATCTTCATCTCTTGAAGATTTTGAGAATGCATCTGAAACATTGTTTGTCCATAAAGAAGAGCCACCTCGTTGTAAACTACATGCTCTATAAATATCATCTGCACCTTCCATTGCTGAAAGATCAGAAGAGCTTCTTCGAGCCTAAATTAACCACACTTCTTCTGGCGTCTCTTTCTAAAACTCGTTCCAAAGAAAACTACTAATGAGACCTTGTGTGGTTCTGTGTTGAAAAGGTGTCAAAATCAGAAGGGGAGTTCCTTGAAACACTGAATGTGAGGAGTTGCCTTTATTTATACTGATATTAACATTATGGCTTTCCACATTATTGGCCACCTGTCTGAAATTGTGCTACGCGATGGTTTTTTAAAGTTTTTTTTTAATATATTAAAATAATATATTTAAATTTTTCTTTTACATCAGCAATTTAAACAAAAAAAATTAAATTCTTTTACCAACCTTGATTTGAATCTACAAGCATCAATTTTGTAGAACAAGAACACCTTATTTTTTTTTAATTTAGTATATGATATCAAAAGAAAACTTATATAGAAAAAAAATTGTATGCATAAAAAATTCTCGACAAGGAGAATCTTAGAGTGCTCTTACTCTATGAAGTTACTTTAAAAAAAATAAATGATAAAAAAATAATCATATTTATACAATTTAAAAGTAGTAAGAATATTTTTACATGGTTTTAAGAATTATTTTATTATTATTTTTGTTCTTGTTTCTCTCTTTTCTTAATGTTTATATTAAAATAAATATTGATAATTATTTCTTGAGCTCAACACGAATTATGCACTCCAATGATATTGGCAGCTCACGTACAGTAATTTTGACTCCAGAATTCCTCAATGGATAGATTCTTATGAAAATCTGCATTTTGTCCCCAACAAATAATGATCTTATCTTGTTATATATATATATATATATATATATATATATATCGAAGAGAGGCACCCACAAAAAAGGAAATTGTCCAATATATATATATAACTAAGTTTCAAAGTCAAACAGGTCAAACTTGGTACCCGGTTACTGTACTTGAAATAACCACATCCAGCATGTAAGAAGTTATGGATTTGATGCGTCGAAAAAACGTGTTTTTTAAAATTAATTTTGATTTAAAAATATATTATGAT
>Ga0325400_1008001_pt1 | contig 10125 bp, 8 predicted proteins | sample PopdelMetagenome_2_FD_205662 | JGI IMG/M metagenome (GOLD analysis project Ga0325400, IMG submission 205662) | Populus deltoides microbial communities from Bellville, Georgia, United States - Xylem-PdKOR-R1 | ecosystem: Host-associated > Plants > Phyllosphere > Stem > Wood/Secondary xylem...
ATCTGTTATTATAAAACATGCTCTAGTTAAGGAGTTATTGATACTTCAAGTGCAAAATGATGATATAAAACCTTGATAAAAATATACTTTCAAGTACTAATCACAATAACACCTTAGTTTTGTATCAGACAATCAAACAATGCATCTTACTTTAGGTAGGGCGTATTTGGGGTACTAATACCTTCCATTTACATAATCAGTCCCCATGCCCGATCTGTGAGACAAGTTAGGGTTCTAACTGACCAAAAATATTAGGTGGCAACACCCATTCCAATTTTTCACTAATAAAAGACAAGGAATTGTTGTCTTCCTGTATTTGCCAAATAGATAAAATACACTTTATGAGAGTGGATTTTTCGTCGCGATGTCGCATACGTGCGATAAAATTGCGACTCCATCAAGGACCTTGTGGACTAAGCTTTGTTTTTGTCTAATATTTATGTTTTGTTCGGTTTGCGTGTTTTCTGTTAATAAGCTTATTTTATTTATTTTCTTACACGCTTTAATTTTTGTACATATATGTTCATGCATTGTATAGAACTGTCTTATGCATCACATACTTTAATTTTTGGAAAGCACACACAAGATTCTAAGTTTGGTGGGGGATTAGCGATCTGCCCTATGACTATTGGTCGGGGTTCAAATGCATGAAACACCCAACTCATATCTGAGTGTCTACTTGGTAATGGTGGGCATACGTGCCTTAACCATTTCTCGCAACGCCTCTATACTGTCTTTATGAAGATCGTCACTAGGCAGATATGAGACCCTTTTTCAGACTTGATAGTCAACCTACCCTTTGTCTCACTAATGAATAGAACTTGTCCTTAGATTGTGTGTGTTACCTTTTGTTTTGCATCAAAGTAAACCCTTCCTGAAGTATCTTGAACTCAAGACTTGTGGTTGACACAATGGCCGTTACTTAGGAAATTTCGATTGTAGAGCAAGAATCAAAATTCTTGTATCATCATACAAGGGTTACAACCATGTGTCAACCTTAAAAGGGCAAGCTCATCGTATAGAAACATACTCATACATTTATCATACATGTTGTCAAGTTGAAACATAGGCCCCCCACCCAAGATTTGCTACACCTGAAAGATGGAAAATGAAGAAAAAGCTAAGTTGGAGGCCTATTATCAAAATGAAATTGAGAGCATCTAAGGTCAAGTAGCTAGACTTACAGATCTGCTTGAACAAGTGTTGAGCTCTAAGAATGGAAAAGGGGATTTCTACACAACCTCCTATGAAAACACCATCAATCCATGTCCCTTACACATCTCAGAACTTAAGGGCAGACTCAATAACTGGGAATCATTTTGTCCCTTTCACTACTGTCTATCCAAGTCAAGCTTGATAAATGGACCTTCTTACAATAGCTTTACCAATCCTATGGGCCATGATAAATGGTTTGGCCTAGAAGAAAGATTGAGAGCGGTTGAAGGAAATAATTTGATTCACCATGTGATAGCAGTTGAAGATTGTTTGGTTCTAAATATTATGGTGTCAAAGGAGTTTAGAGCGTTGGACTTCGTCAAGTATACCAGACTAGAATGCCCATACACCCATCTCCGGTCATTCTACAACAAGATGGCTAAAATGATCCATAATGATAAGATGCTAATATACTTTTTCCAAGATAGTCTCACTGGATCTGTTTTGAGCTGGTACATGAGACTAGACAATATCAAGATCAATATATGAAAAGACCTAGTAGATGTCTTCTTGAAGCAGTATAAATTTGATCTGGAAATTGCTCCTGACAGAACCATCCTAATGGTTATGGAGAAGGAAAACCTAGGGTCTGTGAGGGCATATGCGCAAAGATGGCGAGATAAGGCAGCATGTGTTCAACCTCCACTATTAGATATAGAAATGGTGATGTTGTTTGCCAACACCTTTCAATCTTCTTATTATGTGCATTAAATAGGAAGCTCATCTCAACATTTCCATGAAGTTATGAGGATTGCTAAAAGAATTGAACAAGCTATGAAGACGGGAAAGATCGAAGGTTCTGTCATGGATTCCAGAACAATGATGAGAGATGATTCTAAAGGTGGGAAACCTTATTTATATGGTCTAGGCAGGTCTTGTTGTAGCATCAACTGCTCAAATGTTTTTGTCAAAGGTTGACATTCCTATGCGACTCGAGTTTGTCTACCAGTATCTGTTAGGCTCGAGACTTATTGCCCCAACTCCGTCAAATCTCATGCAACCACCGTTTCCTATCTGGTATAATCCAGACAAGAGATATGAATATCATGGTAGGGTTTTGGGCCATTCATTTGAACAGTTGCAAGAATTTCTAGAATCGAGTCTGAAGGATAGTGAGCAAGAGGCGAGTTGTGTTTCTGAAAAATGATGTCATTGGTCATATTGTCACCAGAACAACCTCAGAATGATAAGTGATCAAAATACTTTTCAAAACATAGATATTGCCAGAAAAGCTGATCCAATAAGGGTGTTAAATTGTCAATCATTTTGTTATGGAATTTTACTATTCTGCATTTTGTTTGGGATCACATCTCATTCTTTAACAAAACATGTCTTTTCTTTATCTCTTTGTTGTTCTGAAGTTAGAAGATGTTTGGCATTTTATTTTTGACAAAATATTTTGATCATATTCCAATATGCGATTAAAGCTAATCAATCCTGAAAGATTAAAAATGTTTTGATTGCAGAAATAACTTGATATTTGTTAAAATGGAAAGATAAACAACAAGAGGTGACTGAACAAATTTTGAGCCCACACACAAAATTGAACCACACAGCTAAGTTTTAGCAGTATGCATCATGACACGTAGTGTATTCAGTAGTTATGGACTCGTGAATCTTGACATTAGACAATGTCAAAATTTATTGGTTCTAACCGACCTTGCTTGAAATGAGAAAAGGTCATCTTTGTTTTATCTTTTCACAATACTTGAAATATATCCTTGCAATCCTATTTTGAGCTTGATAGAATATTCTTTTCAAAAGAAACTCTAACCAGGATCACACCCCATACTATGGGAAAATGAGAGATTTTTGTTAGAAAAGGAAAAAGACAAAAGTGGAATCAATGGTAAAAAGAAGGCTAAGAACAAAAGTCTAACGTTTGAGAAAGAGCTAAAAGAAAAAAGACATAGATTGGGGGCATGTTAGAAAACTATGAGAAAGGCTATGTGAAAGCCATAAAAAAACGCGGAAATTATCTACACTTAAAGGCAAGTCAAAGATAAAGGAAGGAGAATGCCTATCAAGTTTAGGAAGAGAAAATGAGGTTTCATGGAAAGCCACAACACACATTAAAAGGCAATGCCAAAAAATACTAAGTTACAAACATTGTCATTTGATAATCAATGATAAAACCTTTAATGTCTTTAAATGATTTAGATTGATTATTCATCAAAGAAAAGTTTGATTTGCATTATGATTTATGTTAAGGGAATTCTGATCTTTAAAGTTAACATGGTTATATGTCATTTCCTCTACAAAGACAACAACATAAAATGAGTTATGAATAATTGATGTTGATCCTAAGTCCTTGAAACCCTCAAACACCTTTTGAGCCTGTGACATTCCTTTTTTTTTCAGAGCCATGAACCATAGCATCATTACATGCTTTAAAAAGCTCTTTTTAATCAAGTAAACAATCTGAACTGATAAATAGAGCTGTCAAAACTTGAAGAGCTTTTCCATAAGAGTCATGACTTCATGAATTAAGCTATTGTTATTATGCATGTTAATAAAATAAGTGCTAAAAAAGAAACAGTCTTTCTTGATAAAGCCTCAAGTTTTGACTTGAGCATCTTGTTTCTTGAAATTCCTAGAAGGTCATCTCATCATATGATGCACCAATGATATAAAGAAACATAGAAAAGGCCATTTTAATCTTATAATGGAGTTTTCAAAATACAAGATAATTAAAGGACTACATTGAATAGTGTGTGTTGGATCTTGGACAAAACGAGATTGATTTTCAAAATACTTTCAAAAATTGACATCTCTTTGATTTCATTTCAACAACTAGACTTTGATTAGACATGATCTTTGAAATATGAGAACTGATTCTAGAACAAGAAATATTGTCGAATAAGAAGAACATCGATCGAGTTTGCAAAATCCTTGACAGAAATGACATCAACTCTTCTCGACACTCCTTGAAAAGTTGAGCAGCCGGGGGCAATACAGTGGACCCTAAAAAGGAAAATGAACAATATTCAGATTAGTCGGGGGCAAAGAAAGATGATCAAATGATGAATCAGTGAACTAAGAACAATGTTGTTCAAAGAAAGATAATCAGAAGAATGAGCACATTCATATTAATTGAGGGTGATGTTGTTCAAAGACAGTCCATAATCTAGTAGACTCCATAAACAATTGAGAGTAATGATGCACTTGAAGGATATTTTCATGTCATCATTTGAAACATGGTTATGACTCTCAACTGATGTTGTCGTACGGTTGCATTTGAATGAAGATAAAAAATGCACACCACCAAAACTGACTACGGGGACAAGCTGGTTTAAAGCCAAGATGCACTTCACCGCATAAATATGGGTGATGAACATCATTGATGATGTCGATGCATTTCTTTTCACAATTTAATTAGATGAGCCGAGAGGGATCTATTGAGAAGAACATGAGCATACAACAAGAGCCTTGTACTGCAAGCTGTGAGATACATTTCTGGGCAACTTGATGATTCTATGAGGGTAGATGATAATATATACTTGAAGGGTAGGTCTCAACTGGAGGCAAGTTTGTGGTTGATTGGCAATATAAGATGAGGTCGACAATAGAAAACCTCTTGATGAGTGTTGGCACGATATACACAATCAATGAGAGAACAATTCTCAAGAGAATGCAGAAGATGAATGAATGGTTAAGCTCATTTATGATGAATCAAGCAACACCACACTTGGGGGGCACGGTTGTTGCCAATGTTTTATATATAAAATGCCTTGATATTTTTTATTTTATGTTTTGAAGACACTTTTGGATGAAAGATGCAAAAAATGAGTAAATTGAAGGTAATTGGCAATTTGACCTTTAGTCGATGTTTTGTGCAAAGCGTGAGCTCTAGATGTCAAAATGAAGTGATTTCAGTGGCATTAAAAAGCTAACATCCATACCTTTCTGGACATCTGAGGCAAGAAAATTAAATAAGGAAGAACATGAAAATCGCAGCCTTCAAAGTCAAATCTTGCAATCTGCCAACATTGACCTTCGGCCATTCTGACTTCAATATCTGGAGCTACAGAAGTCCAATTGATGCAAAATCAATTTTGTTCGCTTCCTGACTCAAATAACTATCAACGCACCAAATGCAAGCCAAAAACAATGTCATATGAGGGAGATATGATTTTTCAAATATGATAACTGAATTCTGCCAACAAACAGGTTTCGTGAAGAAACGAGTCCAAATTACGTTTTGAAGCATCTAAACCGACATCCAAGCTTGTATTTCAATAATTTAGCTCCTCTAAGTCAAAGTTTGAAGATTCATGAAAGGTTATTTCTCCTTTTTTATAAAAATAGTTATTGAAGTACTTAAATGTAAATTGTCTACTTAAGGGAGGACTATTTTATAAAATAGAGACTAGATTTCCTAGGATATAAAAAGAATGAGAGAAAGAAGGGGGCAGCCAGCCAAGAAGAGAAAAACGCCCCCTTCCTCTAAGAAACCTGAAATCATGCATTCCTCTTTCTTTTTTGTTAATTGTTCAACAAACGTACAAGGCTAAACTCTTTTTCTTGGTTGCAAGGACACGGAAACCTTCGGATTTCAATAACTGTGAGATTTATTTTACCTTTTCTTTTTAGTTTATATGATGAATATGTTTGTTCTCCTATGCTTATTTTTCCTATGATTGTTTATTTTAATTGCTAGAGCGGACTTTAAGTTATTATTGTAGACAATCTATTGCTAAATTTGATATCAAAATCGGAGTTATGGTATATGAACTTGTGAAGCAACTGAGTTTACTAATTGTGGCGGATCTACGTTGTCACACCCGACATCGCGGCGACCTTAAAACTAATCTTTGGAAGGAACAGATTTCTGGCATCCTATTCTTTGATGGGGAACGGTCTTGTTTAAGGAGTCGCCACCTAGTATTATGGTCACTAGGAACCCTAACTGGTCAACAGAGATTCTATGGTTCGGGACTGGTTACGTAAAAGGGAAGATATTATCACCCCTTAAATGTTCTGCCTGAGGTAGACTGCATTGTTGGTTTTGTCTTAAATTACTAAACATTTATTAGTTTAGGCTATGATAATTTGCTTATAATATTCCTGACTTTGGCGCCAATAAATATTCAACTACGGATACTTCAAACTCTAGCGTTGGTAAATATTACGTAGCTATAAAATAAATTTAGATCAATATTTTTATTCCTGACTCTAGTGTTAGTGAATAAATAAAATAAATTTATTTTTACACATGCACATATTTTTTATTTTTCTAGCTAAATAAAATAAAATACAATGAATAATATAAATTTAAACCGATATTCTTATTCCTGACTCTAGCATCAGTGAATAAACCAATAAATTTATATTATTTTTATTCATGCATACACATTTTATTTTTTTTATTTTTTACTTTTTTATTTTTCTATTTTTTTTGGGCTGGACCTAGCCAGCCAGTGACCTGGCTGGGCTAAGCAACACGCGTGCGCTAACGCACGCCTGTTGCTACACTGTGCAAGTGAATTAAAATTCACTTGCACAGTGTAAATGCCAATTAATTGAAATAAGGCGAGAAGAAGAAGTCACTTACCTGGTCTGCTTGAGACGATGGCGAAGCTCTGGCTGGCCGACGCTACCTCCTCTCCTCTACTCCTTCTTCTTCTTTGTTCTTGTGATTCTGTGAATGGTTGGTTTCCGTGCTTCTGGTATTTGATCAATCTCCTGTGCTCCCTTCGATTTTCGTTTGTTGTTTGCGGCTGCCGAAGTTGTGAAGGAATTTTGCCTTCCCTTTCCTCTGCTTCAATCTGCCCTTGTCTTCCCCTGAATTTTTCGTCTGGTTTCTTCCTATGTTCTTTGCTCTGGTTTTTGGGTCCTTCTCTGGTTTTTTTTCTTTTTCTTCTTCTGTGTTTGTTCTCTGAAGACGAAGGTGAAGCTGAGGTACGCTAGCTTTTTCTCTGGTTTTTCTTCCCCTCTTCCTTCTCTCCTTCTCTCTGTGAATTTGTGTTTTTTTTACTCTGTATTTATGCTCTGTTTTTTTTAGCTCTGGATCTTCCCTTCTTTCTCCTTGTTTGTGTCTTCCTCTCTGTCCCCTGCGTCTTCTGCCTCTCCCCTTTTGCTGGTTCTGCCTTTTTTTCCTCCTATTCTGGGTCTCCTTTTCTCTCAGTTTTTCCCCAGTTTTTCTTCAATTTTTCTTTCCCTGTTTCTGTTTCGTTTGCTTCCCCCCCCCTCCTCGTTTGTTCTTTCTCTAGCTTTTATAAAGCCAGAGAACGTGGTAATGATCTTAGGAGTGAGCCATAAAAACTGGGGACTTGGACTGCATCGTGTCCCACGCCGCTGCTATTGCCGACCGTTACCATTACTCCTGCAATAACGGTTCTGAATGTCTTTATTATCATGGAAAACACATGCATTCTCTGGCTATAAAAGCCACAGAAGGGACCGAACACAAGGGGAGGAAAAACCAAGGAGAGGAGAAAAAACACAAAGAACAGAAGGAATAGAAGAGAGGAACCGAAGAAAAAAGAAAGAAAGAGAGAGAACCAAAGGAAAACAGGGGAGAACAGAGGAGGGAGAGAGAGAAGAGAAACATAAACAAAACATACCACAAAGAGAGAAGACACAGGGACAAGGGGAATGAAACAAAGACACTGACAGGGGGAAGAGCAATCAAAACAGAAGGAGATAAGGAAAAAATAGAGGCTTGAGCCTCTGCATAAGGAAAAAGAAGAACAATCACCGTCACAGCAGCCACCATCATTTTTTTTGTTATCTTAAACCACCGCCAACAACAGCGAACACGCTCCTTCACTCCAGGTTATCTTCTTTCCTTCTCTAATCCGTCTTGCTGGTCTGTTTCATTTGCATGCAGAACGTGAGCAATTCATGTTCTGCAGCAAATGAAATATAATTAGTCGGTTATTGTGCTGCGCATAGTAACCAGCTAGTTATAATTAATTAGTTATTATGCTTAACACAGTAACCAGCCATCTTCTCGGGCTGGACTTTCGTAGTCCAGTCCACATGGTTGGGCTGAGTCTAGCCTTGTAAAAAGAAGGTTTTTTATTTCGACCGGTTCTGGTCTAGTTTAGGCCAATCTCGGCCAAGATTCTTTCTAGACCAGGTCCGACCCAATCCAAAAAAAATTCAAAAACAATCCTTTTGAAAAACTTTGTAATTTTCTCGCGTATGTTTCTATTAATTTTGCTTAATACTGGATTGTATTTTTATATCGTAAAGATACAAATCCAATATTAAAATATCTGATTTTCATCAAAACATTGCAAAAATTTAAAAACAAAAAAAATATATTTTTATTTTCATACATACGGCCAAATCTCTCAAAAAAATCATATTGTATTTTCATACGAAGAAAATTTCAAAAAAAAATGGTTTTAACATGCATTTTGTTTTTAATAATCAATTTATTAAAGTCATGAGAACTAAGCCAATATTTCAAAATTTTAAAAAAAAATCATTTTATTTTCTTTTAGTATTTGAGATTACGAATTTACGCGTAAAATGTATTCCTGATATTAAAAAGGTATTTCTTTTGTTGACATAAAATGGTTAAGTTTTACCCGATAAGATAAGGATCGCCTTACCGATGAGAACTTTTTTTAAACCTTAGGAAGACCAAAAATTAGAACACACAATAACACCTTAGTTTTTTATCAAACAATACAGCTTGTCTTAGGTAGGGCGTATTTAGAGTGCTAATACCTTCCCTTTACGTAATCAGTCCCCGGGCCTGATCTCTGAGACCAGTTAGGGTTCCTAGTGACAAAAATATCAAGTGGTGACTCCCATTCCAATTTTTCACTGATAAAAGATAAAGAATTCTTGTCTCCTTATATTTACCAGATAGATAGAATACACTTTATAAGAGTGGATTTTTCACCGCGACGCCGCATACATGCAATAAGAACAACATGTTTAAATTGGATTATTGATGTTAAAGAGTTTAGTTCTTTTATATATTAAGAACCCAACTTAGTGTTGGTATCATGAGAACACCTTATTTTCAATTCTCTTATCATATAAATTATGTATTTTTTGGCAGTGCAAACTACTAATAAACAATAACACAGTTCCAATACCAAGTCCAATACAGTTTATTAAAAACAACACCTCAAATCCTTTTAGATTTAAACAATACAAATTCTATCATTGAAAACCAAGTCATTACTAGCCTTCCACAATCTCTAGCAAGTTCAACAAAAGAATCTCCCTTCACCAAATTTAAGAACCTTGAAGTCTACAACATCAAGTTTTATATAAGAAGACTTATCTATTGTTTAGGTGTGTTGCCGCATTATTCCAATTTGTTCATGTTTTCTCCTATATGTACTTGTCATAATGAAATCATCACTTATATATATATATATATATATATATATATATATATATAGAGAGAGAGAGAGAGAGAGAGAGAGAGAATAAAATAAAATAAGGCTTTAAGCCTTTAACAAAAATACCTAAAAAAACATTGTAATAATTGTGTGTGTTGAAATCTATGGAGAGAATAAAAAATAAGTTAATTTGCCTGAAATTAAAAGTAATGCAAGCTTAAATTGAAATTAAAAAAAAATATTGCATCACACAATACACAAGTTTATTCAAAATATCATGACTGTTGAATTTTACAGCAAAAAAAAATATATATTGGGTTACAAACTAATGAGTCCAATCTAATAATCAGCAGGCATAAGCTTAATACCTAAAACAGTCTTAAGACATTAATTCTAGATCAAAACAAACCTAAACTAAAACACTAGTCCTAAACTGAATGTAAATATCTAAATAATGAAATGAAACAACAGATAAAACCATAAAATAATTCAAATTAATATAAATAAACAATTCAACCCAAAATTAATTTGTTATTAAATACTCTAGCCTTTTGTTTCTTATTTAGCTATGATAAATAAGGAATCCTTGTAAAAAAAA